>Ga0247782_1000128_pt1 | contig 100068 bp, 72 predicted proteins | sample UWRJL019104C5_FD_179928 | JGI IMG/M metagenome (GOLD analysis project Ga0247782, IMG submission 179928) | Plant litter microbial communities from Arlington Agricultural Research Station in Wisconsin, United States - UWRJ-L019-104C-5 | ecosystem: Environmental > Terrestrial > Plant litter >... | reverse complement strand
AAAAAAAAAATAATAAATTTTTTTTCTTTTTTTTTTATAAGTAAATATATACTTGCTTATAAATGTTTACAACTGCTTATTATATTTATTATTAATTAAAAAGCTTTTGCTAACTTAGTTATAAGCTTTTTATAAAAAATAAAAGCTTTTTTTGCTTTTTTTTTAGCGCTTTTTTAAAAGCTGCTAATTTAGTTATGCTTGCTTTTTTAAAAAATAGTAATACTTTAATTTAAAAAGCTATTATTATTGCTATTTTTGCTACTAATACTATTAATGCTACTGCTACTATTACTATAGCTACTACTATTACTATATTTAGTAATACGCTTGCTTTTATTACTTTTGCACTAATTATTTTTGTTGCGCTTATTATTTATTATTATTATGCTTACTTAGCTTATGCTAGCTTATGCTATATACTTTACTTAAGCTATATATACTTTATGCTTTTAAATATTTTTTATAAAAAGTATTATAATATTATTATTAGTAGCTAATACTATTAATATACTAGTAAGCATTATTATAAGCTTTTATAAATACTTTATTATATTTATAAGCAGCTAAGCTATAGCTAATATAATTATTTAAGCTATTTTTTATTATGCTTTTAGCTTGCTACTTTATTACTTTTTTAAATAAAAAAACTTATTTTTGTACTAAAAATAAGCGCTACTGCTAGCATATAAGTTTACTTTTTAAGCTTATTAATAAAAGTTAATAAGCTTATATGCTAACTAGTGCTAAGCTATTAGTATGCTTTAAACTATAGTTTATAAGCTGCTTAAAATTTTTTATAATAAATTTATTATTGCTACTTACTTTTTTAGCTTAGCTATGCCTACTTTTATGCTTGCTACTTTTGCACTTATTATGCTTATGTTTATTACTTTTACTATTGCTTTTATTACTATTTTTGCTGCTTTTACTATTGCTATTTTTAGTACTTTTGCTTTTAATTTTTAAACTATTGCTATACTTATACGCTTTTTTTTTTAATATTTAAGTTAGTTGCTATACTTTTGCTAAGCTATAGCTTAATAATTTTTTAAAATTACTAAAAATAAATATTAATAAGCAAACTTTTAGCTTTTAAATAAAAAAATTAGTTTTTTGCTTTTATGCTTTATAAGCTTTTTTATATTAAATAATATATATTTTATAAGTTAATAAAAGTATAAAAATGCTTAAATAGTGCTTATAATAAGTTTTTAATAAGCTTATTTATAAACATTTAGTTAGTAAGCAAGTAAACTATTTAAAATAATTTTTTTTAATATTTTTACTTAAGTTATATATTATTAATATTTATATAATAAAGCATAATAATAATTTTATTATACTTTTTTATTACTAAACAAATTATTTAAGTATTATTATTATAAATTATTTATTTTTTGCAAAGCTTAAAAGCTATATTTTAAAAAAGCTTTTTTAAAGCTATAATTTTTTTAGCTATTAGGCTTAATATATTAACTTTAGCTTTTATTATAAAAATAAAAACTATGCTTTGCTAGCTAGCTTTTTAAAAAATTGCACTTTTAAATAAAAATATAATATAGCTATAAAATAATTTTTAAGTTTTTTTATTATTTGCAAAAAAAGCATTTTTAGCAATAATTAAAGCTTGTACGCTTTTATTAAACTATTTATATATAATTTTTAAATATTAAATATAATAAAAGTAATAAATTATTTGCTTAGCTACTTTAATATGCTTTAAGCTAAAGTTAGTTAAAAAATAAAATAATAAGCTTATAGTATATGCTATATTAAAATATATTATAATAGCAATATATAAAATTAACTTTATAAGCTTTTAAAAGTACTTTATTTGCTTTTTAAAAGCAATTTTTTTATTTTTAATAAGCTTTTTAGTTAATAGTAGTATAACTAAAATTTAGCTATTATTAGCTATTTTAAACTATTTAATAATTTTTTTAATATACTAATTATAACTTAAGCTAACTATATAAGCTTTTTAATTTTTAATTTTATAAGCTGTTTTAATGCTATTAATAATTTTTTAAGCCTACTTTTTATGCTTTTTATAATATAGTACTAAAAAGTTATTTATATAAAAAATAATAAATACTTAGCAATTAAAAATATAAAATAAATATAGCTTTTTAAAAAAAGTAATTATATTAATTATTTTTAAAATATATATAAACTTTTTATACTATAATAATAGCAAGTTTTGCAGCCTATATAATGCTTTATTTAAAAAAGCAACATAGTTTAGCTTTATAAAGCTATTTAAAAGTTTATAGCAAACAAGTTTTTATTTATTTTTAAAAGTATTAAAAAATATAATAATAATATTAAACTGCTTTACTTTTAAGTTAAATTTTATTATTAAAGCTATTATAATTTAAAAAGTTTTAGCTATAAGCATAGCTATATAAGTTAATTAAAATATTATATTATTTTATTAATTTTTTTAAACTATTAGCTATACTTTATATACTTTTAAGTAGCCTTTTTTATTAAACTTATAAATAAATACTTATTTAAAAAGCAAAAAATAATACTTAGCTTTGCTTTTTTTAATTTTTATTAAAGCTTTTAAGTATATTAAATTTTTAATTTTTTTTATTGCTTTTTTTTTAAAATACTTTTTTATAAAGTGCTTATAAAATTTTTTTTACTTTTTTAAAAGTAGTTTTAGTAAATTATTTTAATAAATTTTAAGTAATTTAAGTATAGCTTTAATATAAGCTGCATACTTTTAGCTTACTATAGCTATAAATATTATATATAATATTTTATACTTTTTATTTTTTTATTTAATTGCTTTTTTGCTTAAAAAAAAGCTTAATAAAAAGTTAATTTAATAGCAATTATTTAAAACTTATATTTTATGCTTTTTATATATTGCTTTAATAAATATAAATACTTTATAGTTTTTTATATGCTTATTTTATAAGCGCTTGCTAAATTATAATGCTAGCAAAAATAGTTTTTTAAAGCGCTATGCTTGCATAAGCAGCTTACTTATAATAATATAATTTTTTGCAAAGTTTTTAGCTAGGTCTTTTAATAGTTTTATTATAATTATTTTATTTTCTAAATATATTTTATAAATAAACTAAAAAACTTTATTAGTAAAGTTAGCTACTTTAATAAATACTATGCTAAGCTTTTTGCTGCTTTATTAAGCAGCTATATTTAAATTATTTTTTAGCTTTTTTAGCTACTAATTTAGTTTTAAGGTTTTTTAAAAAATTATAAGTTTATATGCTTAAGTAAGTATTATTTAAAATACTACTTAAACTAAAATAAAAATACTTTAATAAGTATATATAAATTATATACTTTTAATAAGCTTTTATTATATAACTATATAGCAGCTTATATAGCTTTTAGCTAAAGCTGCTTTAAAAGTTTTGCTTTTTTTAATATTTTTAAGCCTTAAGTTATAATTTTTTGTTTTGCTTGCTTACTTTTTTTAATAAGCTTTTTAATATAGCTTAAAAATGTTTTAAAGTTTATATTTTGCTTTATAGCTTATTATTAAAACATAGTTTGCTTTTTTTAAGCAATTAGCTTAAGTTTATTATTGCTATATATTTTATAAAGCAAAAGCTAATAATAATATATTACTTAGCTTTTAAAATTATATAGTTGCTATAATATTTATTTTTTTAACTTGCTTATTAATATAAAAACATAAAATATTTTATTATACTTATTTTTAATTATAAGTACTTAACTAAATATATTATACTTTTATAAGTAATTAAATAAATTTTAATTAACTTTTTAAAATAGCTATATAGCGTGCTTTTTTAAAGTTTTTTTTAAAATAATATATAAAGCATACATTTTAGTGCATGCTTTATATTTAACTTTTTTTAATTTTTTAATTTTTACTTTTTTTATTATATAAACTAAAGCTTTAAGCGCATATAATTTTAAATAATTTGCTTTTTAATGCTAAAAAAGCTTAGTATTTTTTTAAGCTTTAATTAGTTAATAAATAGTTTTTATAGTTAGTTTTTATATATTATAATAATTAAGCTAGTAGTACTTAATAAAATCTTGTTTAATATTATAATAAAAAATATTATTAATAGTTTGTTTAAATAAATAAAAATAAGCTTATATTTAAAAAAAACTAAGTTATATTACTTTTTAAGTTTTTTTATTATAATATTAAATTTTATACTTTTATATTAAAAAAAATAATTAAAGCTATAGTACTAAATTTTTTTTTTTTTAAAGCAAGCTTTTAATATAATATTTATATAAAACTTATTTATTAAAACTATATTTTTAAGCATTATATTTACTATAGCAAGTTTTTAAGCGCTATTTAAAATGCTTTAAATAATTTTTTTACTTTTTTTTATAATAAAAAAGCTACTTATTTTTGCTTTAACTAATTTATTATTATTAACAAAAACTAATAAACTAAATATAAGCAGCTTTATAAAGTTAATAAAGTAAAAAACGCTATAATTATTTAATATAGTACTTTTAAATAAAAAGTAAAGCTTTAGCTTTATAGTTATATAAATGCTAAGTATGCTAACATTATAATTTAATATAAATGCATAATTAATTATTATAAAAACTATATTAAAATTAAGCTATTTGCTTTAATTAGCTTTACTTTTATTTTAATGCTTATTTTTAAAAAAAATAAGTACTTACTATTTATTTTTATTAATTTTAGTGCATGCATTTTTATAGCATATAAAGTTTTATTTTTGCTTAATATTTTTTGCTTACTTTTTAATTATTTTTATAAAGCATATTATAAAGCTTATAATAGCTTTTTATATATGCTTATATTTTTATAAAGCTTAGTAGTGCTTTTATAAGTTTTAAAAGCAAAAATAGTAATACTTTTTTTTTTTTTTTTTTTTAAAATTTTTTTTTTTTTTTTTTTTTTAATTTTTAAAAAAAAAAATATTAATTATTTTTTTTTTTTTTTAGCTTAAAACTGCTTTTTTAATTAGCTTTGTTTTTTTTAGCTATTATTAGCTTTTTAAAATAGCTTTAATAATTTTTTTTTAAGTATTATAAAAATTTTTAAGCTTTTAGGTTTTATGCTTATAAAATTATATTTTATAAAGCTGCTAAAAACTATTATATATTGCTTTAGCATAAAGTATAAAAGCTTAAGTTGCTTTTATTTAGTAATTTTAGTAAGTTATTAAATAGCTTATTTTAAAGCTATATACTTGCTAATTGCTTTAAAAAAATTTTTTATTGCTAGTAATTTTATAATCTTAAAAATTTATTATATTTTTGCTTTAAAGTGTGCTTTTTTAAAGTTTAAAATTTACTTGTTAAGTTTAACTTTTAGCTAACCTATTTATTTAAGTATATAAATATATTTTTTATAAGCTAAAATAAGCTAAGCAGCTTTTATTAGCGCAAGCTTAGCTTTAAAGCCTTTAATAAAGTTTTATATGCTAGTTTTGCTTTAAAAAAGCAGCTTAGCTAATATTAAAATAAAAATTATTTTGTTTACTATTTTTTAGATTTAAGCATAAATTATTATATAGCAGTTTATTTTGCTTGCTTATATGCTTAGCATAAAAAAAAAAGTAGTACTTTTTAGTTTAAAGCATATTATAATTTTTTTTATTAATAAAATTTGCTAAGGTTGCTTAAATAGTGCTATTATTATTATTTTTAGTAATTTTGCTAGCTTTATTTAAAAAAAAAAAGCGCTAAAAACTGTTTTTTTAAAATTGCACTTTTTATAAAATTTTTTATAAGTACTTTAGTATTTTTATTATACTAAGCTTTTAACGTACTAGTTTTTAGTAAACCAGGCTTATAACTTTTGCAAAAAGCGTTATTTATTAAAAAATAGTAAAAGTAAACTAGGTACACTTTTTAAATATGATTATATAAAGTAAATTTAGATATGTTTTAGAAGAAGTTATACTCTATATAATAGTGCGTGACATGCTTCTTATATATGGGGAGCAGGGGGAACTACGTTCCCCCGCTCCCTGTAGACCCACATTACCGCAACATATAATGCACACGGTTTTGAGCTATAAAATCGCGATGAGTCTCTACCTTCTTTGACTTACTATTACGCGCGCTCGCAATTATTTTGACTAGGGCCGTCAATACCTAAAATCTAAAGGATTTGTATGGATCAACATCGAACGCGACATCTTTGCATGCATGTATCGGCGTCCGGTTCATCAAGTCTGGAGCAATACTATCCACAATGTGTACCCCTATGCACGAGTCATGAAGACTCTTAAGTGGGTAGCAGATCTACCGTCCGAGTCGTGCTGTAGTGTGCAACAGTCCCTACTGTTCAATAGGGCCAGTTTTCATTTGCTGCATGATGAGTGCAGTCGTAAGCCCCTCTGGTAGGTAATGACATTGCAGCAATGCCGGCATGGGGTAATGAGTCATATCATATTGCTTCACAACTATGCAGCATAGGTTCGTGTGTCCTTTTTTGTTCAAGAGGGAATCCTTGTATCTCTCCGAGCTATTCGGATATGTAGGGATCGCGGACGGACTCTCGTTCTGCATCTGTTGCTCTGACTTTATTGGGGCTATGTTGTCTCCTTCCTGAGGGCGATCCTGGACATAATTAGTCGCTCAAGGGGTTAGTGCTATTTGCACTTTCACAATTGAATTTCTTCGAGGCAGCTTTTCAAAGCTAGTGCTGTGGGTTGGACCAAATCGTATACTCGCATATGCAATTTTGGAACACTCAGTAAGAGAGCATCTGCTGACGATTTGTGGCGGTGGCAGTGGCGATGCGGGCTGTGACAATAACCTAGCAGCGCACGGTTCATTACAAGACCTAGACTTTATCCTGCTTACTTACTAACTATTTCCCTCATCAAGCTTTGGAGGCTCTGCTTAGGGCAGCATGGCGCTTCGATCGCATAACCTGGTGCTTGCTAATCAGGTTCCGATATGCATTCCGGGATGAACTTCGGCGACGCTCCTTAAGTTGTATGCCGACGCCCTCGGGCGGGGAATGCGTCCAATACGAAGCCGAAACGCCATGCAGGCTCTGCCGTCTCCCGCTTTTTCAGGAAGCTAGTGAGTGCAGTAGAACCGCCGCTACGATATGCTCTCCAGTAAAAGGGATCTACACATGCAGCTAGGTGTTCTTGGCACTCTAATCCCCTGGCCACCGCACCACGATTGGAGTATCTCTGCTCGGGGTGCTTACACCAAGGATTTGCTACAAAAGCCCTTTTCTGACTCGGGCGTTGCCTGTCCAAAGCCTTGCAGGCCTACAGTATAAACTTGGTCTCCCCTACACCCTTATGCACGACTAAGAGCTCATTGTGATATTCACGTGCTGGAAGAGAGCGCCATCCTCCTGGATATCGGTCCTGAAACGATCCTCTAATCCACTGATGAGAGCGATTTGTCCCGTCGCTCTGTAAGAAGGCTTTAATGTCATGGGGAGCAATACCAAAGACGCTGGAGCGACGACGCCTGGTGGTATTGTGCAAAATGACAAGACCGACAGCGCAACCGGGGAAAAGGGAAACCCTGTACTCCCCAGTACTAGTCCAGCAAAAGCACTACCAGTTGACGCGCTCTCTCCGAGCGCTTCCTTAGATCCCAACGCTAAACTTCTCTCTGCAGCAACAAAGGGCGATTCCACCGAGGTTAAGTCGCTCCTACAGCAAGGCGCCGACATAAATACGAAGGACCATCCAGATGGACGGACCTCATTACATCTTGCAGCCCGGAATAATCATCTCAATGTTGTCGAGGCACTTCTCCGTCACGATCTGGACGTTAACATCAAAGATGTGATCAAGAGTCAAACCCCACTGGGTATCGCTGCTGCGCATGGCTTGGTGATCATCATCACAGCTTTATTGAACCATCAAGCGGTAGACCTAAACACCAGAGATATAAATAATAGAACGCCACTTCACCTGGCAGTCCGTGGGGGCAAAAAGTTGACTGTTGACGCACTTTTGAAAACCGGAAAGGTGGAGATCAACGCAAAAGACACATGGGGACTCACGCCATTGCATCTTGCCGCTCGAGAAAAATTTGGTGACATTGTTGAAGAGCTGTTGAGAAACCAAGCCAAACTCGATGAAGTAGATCAGGATGGAAACTCGCCACTGCATCTTGCCGCTAGAGTTGGGTCTAGCGATATTGTGCGAACTTTGCTGCTTGGGAAGGCAGGCGTCAACATTAGAAACAAGGCGGAAGAAACACCACTGCATTTAGCTGTCAACCCAGAAGCCAAGGACGATGCCGCAGTCAGCAACATCGTTACAGAGTTGTTGAGAAATGGAGCGGATATAGATGCTAGAAATAAAGTCGATAAAGAGACTCCACTACACGTTGCCGCACGGAGAGGGCCCCGAAGTGCAGTGGAAGCGCTCCTAAGTTTTAATAACCCAGTTGCTGGAACCGACGGGGCTCGAGCGGACCTGGACTCTACCAAACCGACTGCGAATGTCAACTCTGAAAATCGTAACAAGTACACGCCTCTCTCTATCGCTGTGCGCCATCGACGGACCGATATTGTTCGTTTAATGCTGGAGCGAGCGACTCCCCCAGCAAACTTAAGCCTTAAGGGGCCTATAGAAAACGCGAGACGGACTGTCACTGCATTAGAAAATGCTGTCCGGAAAGGGAACGTTGAAATTGTTAAACTCTTTTTAGAAAACACTCCTGTGACGCGCGAAGAGATAGATGCGCCTTTCAACTCGGACCTTCATTGTACACCTCTTACATGGGCTGTGAAAGAAGGAAATTGGGAGCTAGCGGAGACCTTGCTCAAGAGTGGCGCCGGAATCAATGTGCAAGACAGGGATTCGCTAAGTCCGCTTCACATGGCAAGCCGTAAGGGTCATGATGAGATCCTAAGGCATCTACTCCAACACGGGCCAAAGCCGAACGTGGACCTGAAGTCAAAGGACGAATGGACCGCATTGCATTACGCGTCCTCTGCTGGACATGAGAATATTGCCCAGGCCCTACTAGACGGGCAAGCGAATCCTTGTGCAAGGACAAAACGAATCAAGAAAGGGGGTGGTGATACACCGCTGTCATTGGCTGTGTCTAAATCTCACGTTAAAGCTGTCAGAGTGTTTCTGAGTCATCTACAAAAAGATTCCAGGGACAGTCATCGGGAGTGGGAGGGGCATTATCTAGGACTTGAGGATATGGACGACCATGAAGTCCGGTATAGTCTCAACTCACTGAACTGGGTGGCTGAACACGAGGAAATACATGACCTGGTCAAATTCGTCCTGAAACAGCAAGACTTTCTGGAATCACGCGCCTCTGGTCATGGAGACGATGCGGATGACAAACCGCACGTGAAACAGAAGCTGAGCCACTGGGATCGGAAGATTCTCGATTTCCAACGTCATATTGACGACGTAGTTTCGAAAGGAAAAGAGGAATGGACCGCTCTGGAATGGGCTGTATATCGTGGGAATCTAGAGTTGGTCGAGAGGCTGGTAGTATCCAGCAACAATGGGAGCAAGAACCAGGAGAAAGCAAAGGACATGGTCAGGAAGATTCGTGAAAAGATTCGTGAAAGGATTCATCAGTATCCTGAAGAATTAAAGAAGCAGGAAGAGGAGGAAGAAATGGCGCGGTACTATCTGGGCTATGACCCCTATGAAGGTGAAAACTCGGAGGAAGACAGTGATGCCAAGGAAGAGCCTCGAGATACAGATATCGAGAGTAGCCGAGGCGCAGATACAAGCCGGCGACACTCCACTGCAAGTACTCCAACTTCAGCCGAAGAGGAAAGTAGGCTATCTGTCACAAATTGGCAAGACTTCAAAAACAAGTTGAATGAGATGGAGGAGAATTACATCGACATTCAAGACGCTCTACAACACGCCATCCCACTGGACCCTGGTATCGTGAAAATAGCAGATTCGGGTAAGGCGCTGACTGTACCCAGTTTAGGTCAGACCCTCAGCGAAAAGATAGACGAATTTTTTGCCGGGATCGTCGATATTTACAATGACGCCGGCAGCGTTGCACTACTTCGCCGTTCTCGCAAGGTGGAGAAGGTGATCTACGAGAAGGGCCCAAGAGCCATTATGGAATCGGCTCGAGCAGGCGTCAATATGAGCCAAGTATTACCCAGAAAAGCACAACCTAAGAAGGCACAAAGTACAAACCTAAAGGAAGAGGATTTGCGACTGCGGTGGGTACATCTTCCCGCAAACAATGTGAGTATTCATGCGGGTATAGAAAAATATATTTTGTAGTTTGAATGACTTGACTCACAAAGTGGTGATTAGACACAATGGATAGAGGTGAGGGATTCTAGAACCCGTTCTTAACATTTGATAGTGCCTTGCCGAGTTAATATAAGAGCTTTAGGACTTAAGTCTGAGAGTGCTTCTGGATAGAAGCGCCGACCATATGACGACTGTGGAGCGACCTAATAGCCACTTGGAAACACAAGAATTTTTGCGACAGAGCTGGCGGGTACTCCCCAAGGGGAACTCCCAAGTGCACTTCATGAAGCCAACATGCGTGGTACATAGTCCTTAAACACAGGATGATAGCCACAAGCTAATATATCAACATTTAGAAATTGATCACGGAGCCCAAGCCGGAAACTACGGAACACGCCATGGTCGAAGAGAAGCAAAGGTCTGAATCGAAATCAGACAGGGACGATACTCCCCGGGCAACACCAATGACTAAGCAGAAATTGCGGGCCGACGAACCTAATACTCTCGCTTTATATGTAAGCCGTGATGAGTTCAATAGGGCGCTACAGTTTTTAACCTGGTCCTAGATGCCGTATTTTACCTTCAGTACTCTCACCACGAATGAACTCGGTCCGCAGGACACGCCGAGGGATGTTCCTCTGTCCATAAATCGACAAACTGATCCTCATGGGAGGCTCCCTATCAGAATTGCCAGAGCCCTCTGGCATACAATTCGGCCAGCCCAAGGGGGTGGAGGGGCTCCACCTGCCGAAGAACCTCCTGCACCAGACTGGTCCCCCCTACTTTCCCCCATTCAACAGGTTGGAACCTATCAAAAACTTATCGATGCCTATGAAAATAAGATTGTCCATGGCTCACACACGTTAGACGAGTATTTTTATCATTCTGTCTCCGACGAAGCTAACCAGAGAGATCTCAAACGGCGTAATAAGACTCAGATAACATCGAAACGAATCCTCGATGCAACGGTTAACCGTGGCTATCCTGGTGACTGGACAATAATCAGGGTTGACCACTTATGGCTCTGGATTGTTGATAATAGTGAGTACGGTGCTTTTATGCTGAATTTTACAGGAACCTAACGTGTAATTTCAGAGACGATCATTAGCACCTCCACCCATCGCAAGGATAAAAGACCAGATCCGATTCTTGAAGGTATCTGGACACATATGAACTCTGAAGAGGTTCGAAGTGGACGAACATCACTCCCACCCACCCCGTACGAAATGGCCAAATTCATCACGGAATTTTGCATTAACTTTTTCGATGCAACATGTAAGGTTGGTGAGGTGGAAGAATCAATATCAGAGATATACAAGAATGCAATCAACAAGACAGTAAGTTCCTACAGACACAAAAGGACTGTTAGCTCTGATCTCTGACGCGTGACAGAGTAGAGATGAAGCACAATTATTTGACAAGTTCACAAAGAAAATTAGCAAGGTCATATCGAGTCTTAAGGCCCCGATATCCCAAAGCACCGTGGATCCCGAGGATCAAGCCAAGGAGCAAGTAAAATCTAACTTTACAGCTATCCGGGAAGCGTCGGAGCTCCTCGGGCAGATTAAGGACATTCGCGACGAGCTAAATATGCTGGGATCCGTCTTAACTCAACAGAAAAGCGTGTGGAATGAGCTTCACGGTCACCAGGCTGCGGAACACAATATGAGGGGCCCCGCGTATGCACTCAACAGCATTGACGAAATGGATAGACAAGCTGAGAGAGTGCAGGGTGCGGTGAGTTCGGTCACCTTTACACCTGGGACTTTTTCTAATTGGTGGTGAATTGCTGTAGGTGCTCTCGATCTTAGAACTCGAACAGAATGAAGCGTCCATCCAAGAAGCCATGACATCGAGAGAGCAAGCACAACAATCTATACGACAAGGAAGAACGCTTATGACTTTTACTATAGTAACAATAATTTTTGTAAGTTCATTCGACAGCCTGTTCATGGTATTTCTACGTGCTGATGGGGAACTTCGTTCAGTTACCTGGTTCGTTCCTCGTCGCGCTCTTCGCCTTGAACATTGCCGTCTTCCCACACTCAGGAGAAAACGTGTATTGGCCCAATTGGGTATTTGCTGTAATATGTGAGTAATTAAGAGAAAGTCCCCAGTAGAGACGACGAGAAAATATTAATGTCTTCGTAGTTGGTATCACGACAGTTCTCGTAGCCATCATCATCCCTTTCGCACTCTACTCTGACCAGGTCAAACACCTTGTCAAGGAGTTCGACAAGAAGATGAAACATGAGAAATCCTCTGGTACCTCGGTCGTGTAACAACGGGTAGAGTAGTATTCGGATTATTGGCGGTTATCCTGGGTATGGTTGGACCTAGTTGAATTATATTAGAACAGTCTTAGTGCGAGGGATGAAGGTATATCACCAACTTTCTTAGAGTTTCTCTTTGCATTGAAACTGACGCAAGACTAGACGAGTCTAGTAGTTGGGCTCAGGGGCTGTGTGAGAAGGTTGACACTTATTTCCAAGAACCAACCATAAACCGAGAGTTGACATTTGACACTGCTAGAGGTCCACCACAGGATGCCTTTATATTTGGCTACCGGACACGTCGCATAGTAGGTCTGGCACGAATTGCCTGGTCTCGTGGAGGCCTAGATTAACAAGTAAAAGCATTTGCCAGCAATCCCGTCAATTTAAATTCGTTGAGAATAGATATGTATGGCGTTTTCGATTTCGGTAACTGGGTTTCCGTTTGAAGGGGTAGGGGGAACGGGGCGGGTAGTAAGGTAGATGCAAGGAGTTGGGAATAGCTGGGGGTAGTTGAGTATGTGGTCACCACCACCACCACCACCAGTAGGTTACTTCCATGACCACGTCCTGTCATATATCGTACCGACGTCGACAAGACCATAGAAATAGCGAAGATGCCCTACGCGTATGGTGGGGTTGTCTTCACTATCATCGCGTCGCGCGCTCGGTCCGCGTGGGATGGCTTCTTGAAAACGAGAATCACATCTCCAGAGACTGTTTCCGCGTTTGGACTCCCGTGGCCCTGCCCCGATGGACGGATGGGCATCGTAACGGTTAGCAGAGCTAGACACGCGACCGGAGCCGATTGACGACAGGGGCTGGACCTTCCGGGAGCGGTTCCTATCCACGCGAGTGCTGGGTTTCGCCTCATTGCAGACTGGATGTGCATGCCGAGAGCATCTATCAGAGCCTAATACTGCGGCGGCTGGTTTTGTTGACGGCCGGAGGAAAATGGAAGAATTATCCGGGTTTCAACTAGACGAGAGGAGGCAGTCGAGAATGACCCTGACTTCGCCTGGGGAAACATCATCCAGAAATACTCGGAACGCAGGCTTACTCGTGCCACTGATAGTCCTCTGGCGATACCGGGCATGGCAGAACGGTACGGACAACTCGTCGGCGACGAATATTTTACCGGTTTGTGGAAAAGATACCTCAAATCTGGGCTTCTCTGGGTAGTGTCAGATGGAGATCTTACCAGGCGCCGTCAGCGGCCCCGTTCACAACCTCCTACTCAATAGATGCGAATGGGTCCCAGAACGATTCGATGCCGAGATGTCTTCTACTCATATTGAATTAGTGAGCGCTTAGGCACCGTTTGGCGCGATCATCGAGGAATTTGGCCGCCTGAGTGTCAAAGGACGCCTTGCGCCAGCAACCTACTAGAGGGTCGACCACCCCGTGGTTGGATCGTCCAGTGAGCACTATGTGGAGGTCACGGGAGAAGGTTGTACAACAACTGCTGCACTTTCTATTGACTGTATCGAGGATACAGTTGATAGCTCTCACCGCCCGAACGAAGGCCGTAAGGTTTGGGCACTGAAGATAGAAAAGCACAGCTTTTGGATCATGAGTTCCAAAAGGTCAACCTATACCTAATCATCTCGCACGGCACTCCATTATCTTCTTGTGAGCTCCTAAGTGTTCTCTATACTAATGCAACCAGCGGGAAAACCGAGGATTCCACTTGTTTGAAAGCGTCTTATCGGACAAACAATAATCCTAGCGTATCATTATCCCGAGTATGCCATTGGCCTCGTCGCCGAGACGATAAGCCTTGAACTCTGACGCCGAGCTATACAATTTTAGAATGGGACTATTATTGACAGCGCCACGACATTGCGCAAAATCTGAAGTCCTTCCTCGAGCTTTCCTAGACGGTCCTGGAGGAGTCTTCGTTGTTCTTTGGTGGAAGGAGACTCGGCAACGATATTTTTGACAACGTCGTCGGGCAGGATGGCAACTCTAGAGGGGGAGAACACAGTCTCTAAGTCTCGGATGATATGTCGTTCGACCACTTGGGTAGTAACATTAGCAATGAATGTTTTCTGTTGAACCTGAAACTATTTGTTAACATAACTCCAAAACAACTTTACAGTTGGATGATCTCCTCTCACCTTGTAGATTGACTTTAAATAGTCCAGTGCCTCATCGCAGCTAAATGCCTCCATGTCTTGCGTAGTCTTGGGTTGAGAGGCATCTATAACTCGATCAATAATGGCCAACTCCGTTTTCATGGCGCGAATACCATCGCTGAATGAATCTTGCAGCTGAGTCCTCAACCTATTTTGGCGCCGATTTTGGAGGTCTTCGGTATAGTAATGGTTGTAATTAATTAGAAAACTCTGCTTGTCCTTGATGAGCTTGTCCAGCTCATCAAATGCCGCTTTCCGCCGTGTTTCTAGAGCGCCGCCCACAATGGAAGACCTAAAATACCCGTTAATATCTAAGTTATCCGGTATTATACAAGCTCTCGACGTTTTCGACGTACCAAAATTGGTCTTTTATGTCTCTGGGGGCCTTTCTCGACAATATGCCGGCTAAAAATAACTCACAATGGTGGTAGATAGTTTTAGCATGGTCAGTAGCCAACTTCTCCCAGCGCTCGGATTGCTCCCAGAATAGCTCGTTGAGAAGATGAGGGTTAAAGTTCCCTATGAGTTCCTTCCCCCTTGACCGAAGGAGTATTCTTCGAACCCATTTCCTCGCATCTTCCTCCGACAAGATAATTGGCGTGTCTTCGACCCGCGATATGTTCTGTTCGGAGCCCGTTTCATGCAATTCTTCGTCGTCAAAAAAATGAGCCGGGCGTTTTTGTAGGGTGATCGCGTACTTGTGGCCGTAGTTTCTTAGCGTCTCGGAAAACAAGGAGTTGAAATGCTGTACGCAAGCTCGCAAACGGGCAACCTTGCGCTCAGACTTTAACGAAGATACCATATCGGAAGTGTATCGGAAATATTGGTCCTCGTAATTACCGTGAACACCTGCTTTGCAGATCTCGTAGCAGGTCATGCTGAGATGAATGAGATATGACCGGCACTCTTCCATTGTTCCCCTGGGATTACCCAGCAACGACATTTCGCTCTTGACCTTTTGAAGAGCGGTTTCCGCTTCATTACGCAAGTGCGGCAGCTCTGTCTTAACGTGTTCGAGAAGAAGACCGCTGAGCCGGAAACGGAGGGCATCGATACCAATATTGTCTTTTGATAGCTGTCCAAAGACTGAGCGCTCAAAGAAATCCCTCTCCGAGCTATTACGCTCCTCAAGTGAATCATGTCGTTCTTCAAAGGTGCGATTCTTAACAACGTGCCACCCGAGTTTGAAAACCACGTCTTCATTTTTAGCAAGCTCTAAGAAACTGGCCTCTGTGTCTGACCCGATTGGGAGTCGGTCAATCTTTGTCACCACTCCCAATGACCGCTGCCCTTTAGGGTCGAATTTGCGAACCTTCTGTAAGATCGACTGGTTAGCAACGTCGTTGGTTGCTTGGATGACGGCAAGACAGATGGTGCGCGGCTGGGAAATGTAATGCTCCGTTATTTCTGCCACGATTGCGATGTCCCTGTCAGACACCCCTTTAGTCTGTGAAGAAATCAAACCGGGAATGTCAACCAAAGTGACATGAGGTTGGCCGGGACCCTCGAGATGAACGCTTAGGGTATCCTTGGCAAAGGCTCTATCAGGAGTCCCTCCGGGGTTAGCTATGCCCATAACCTCCATAGCAGCATCTATGATGCCAGGTAGGTCTGCGAAGTCGGTAATCGATTGTGAGAACTGTGCTATCTTTTCTTGCGCCTCTAAGGGCCGGTCGCTGTCAGGAATCACCTTCACTGTCAACTTGTGTTCGGTCTCGTGTCGCAAGCTAATTTCTGTCGCGAAGCGTGTACATCGATTATCATTTCGCGGAAAAGGGATTCCTGTCAGGGCCTCCATGACCGAGCTCTTGCCTGCTGACTGGTCACCGCAGACCACAATTTGCGGCAGCGAGAGAACGCCCTCAAGACCGCATTTGCGAATTTGGGTGATTGCGTCAAGAATGCGTCGTTGGTCTTCTGTCTGTAGGCCAGATAGTTTTGGTTTGTCGTCCATGTCGATTGGAATAGTGGATTGAGCAGCAAGTATGGTTGTATGTGCACCCTCTGATGTGTGTCGCACGTATACAAGAGAAAGGTGTGATCAAAGGGAGGAGAGGAGCCGTGGTCAAGAATGGTAGAAAGCGTGGCCATACATTCTTCATATATCTAGCAGAGCCCCAACGTTGACTGTCAAGAATTCGGCTTGTGTTACTCTCATGCCTCCCGTTCTAGCTGTCAGTTCTGTTTACTTAAAGTAGCATATGCTAACTTTCAACAAACGCCAAAGAAAATTTCAACGCTCCATAGGAGCGAAGCATATCTACCTACCATTCAAACGAACCAGAACTCATATTAGTGATATCATATGCATGATTCGGCGCCAAACACGCCACGAGGCGTGGGCTGCCAAGCCACTTGGGAATTATCAGAACCAGACATCATCATACTTGAGAAAAACTCGCCGCAGAAAGCATGACGGCTGTAGAGAATGTAATAGGCAGTATGAAACCAACACACATACGCATGCGCGCCCAAGGGAGGCTACCGAGTGCCCAACACAAGGCAATTACATCGGGTAGAGGCATACGCGTAATAGAATACCCGACTATACAACGGTCAAATAAAAATCTCCAATCAGAATACAGGAAACTCAGGAGTCGTTGACAGTATAGATTATTACACCTTAATACTGTTCCGGCTTTTATTGCAAGCCCTTGTCATAATTAACGCAGAAAAGGGAATAAGCCATGCAACCACATACTAAGTACAGGTAGTATCAGGTTTCAAGAATGGACAATGTAGGTATTATCTCAGTCGGTCTTAAGTCATTAAACGCCTCATGGGAAAGATGAAAGCGAAGCGCAGAGAACCAATAGCGCTGTTAGGAATCGAACCCAACTCCACACTTATACTAACTTCTTTGGCAGAAACTGTCACAATGGGTAGATGGATGTGGCGGTCCATGTGGCTTCATTGCGGCGTATATGTATTTAACGGTACAGACTAGAGGTGCTATCTAATGAGAAACCACACATTTTTAACGCTTAATTACTTACATGTAGTAATCCATAGCCTGGTCTAAGTTTAGTATAATAAGCAATGTTTGTTTGCTCTTGGCATATTGTAAACAGAACTGAAAAATAAATCGTTTGAAATTTATTGGTCGCAAGGTCTTCTGCAGTTTGTTTGTATTCTGCTGTTTGGTATGCCAGCAACCGCACCAATGTGCCTACCTAGCTTATAAACTGCGGCAAAATAACAAGTAAGAGAAAGGACTGTGACCTAGGTACGGAACTGTGATTAGATAAACGGTTCAGTGACATTGTTAGGTATGAAACGTCATAGAAAGCTTTTTGCTTTGTTGCAACGTGTTGATAATTGCAAATGCACATAACAGGACTCTAGCTCACTAATACCTAATTTCTCAGTGCCCCGGATTTATTCACTTGTTATATGGAGGCTTTTAGTCGAGATGCTGACCCGATCACCTCTTCAAACTAATAGTTCTCGTGAATTTCTGATGTTTTGTTTAGGAATGCTGTAAACTAAACTGTTCTACAGGGTCTCCACATTCCCATCCCATCCGAGCAGCAGGAGAGGTCTCCTCCTCATCTTCAGAAGGCATAATACGCACTGCCGGCCTTTTCCTGCATTACCCTGATCAAATCCTTAACATCCTGCTTAAAGTGTCCTGTCCCATCCTGTCTAGCCAGTTCCAAGATGATGTCCACAAGCTCGCTCTGACTACGGCAGTACAAGTACAAGCCTACATTCGGACGATGCACACGCTGGCCCAGCGTGATTGGGCGCGGCTTCCTGTCGTGCATGCGCTTCAGGATCCGCACGACCTCTCTGTGAGCGTCGAGGTTCTTGAGCGATGCGTTCATGATGATCTCCCGAAGTTCCGGACTGCGGAGGCGACGGAGATCGTCTTTGAAGGTCGATCGCCTGTAATCATGCCGTAGTACCGGGTTTGCGAACTTGGGTGGTGGTATTGTTGGACTAGTGGTTCGTGAGTGCTCGGGGCTTGGGATATTGGGATATGGCGGCATTGGAACTCCGTTGACGAGCCAGGTAGGTTCTATATAGTAAGATCTTGTCCTTTCGCTGGTTACTTACTCTCACTGTGCTGCCTGCAATAGGTAGGGAGAGACAGATGGGAGAATTTGGTGCTTACCCGCGACGATCAGTACGCTGTACCATATCGCGTAGGCTTTGTAGGATACTTTGGTCGCGGTCAAACTGGCCGTCACAGCCGTAGGTGGGGTTGAAGAATGCCATATTCCAGAGTTATGACGGCGAGTGGCCGGGGATATAGCAACATCAAAGAATCTTTAGGTGTGAACTAGTTAACGTTGGGATACAAGACGTGAAAACCTACAAAGATCTAAAGCGCCATTTGAGTTCAGACAACACTGTTGTTGGAGAAGGAGTAGCTGTGCTGAGGGAAGCGCGAGACTAGTCTTGCGGAAACCCGTATGAATTCAGTTACCATAAGTTGCTACCAATTACCCTAAGAAAGCTTTGCACCTTACTTGAAAGCACTCACGTCGTCATAGTGTGCTACAATGCGCGCCGGCGTTCGATGGCACTGCCGTCACTATCGCCTGCTCTTCCCCTTCTCTTCACATGCAACTTGTGCTGGACATACGCGTCATGAATCCTATTAACATGAATACCCACTAGGTAGATATGTTCTACAGCTTGGTGAATCTCGACAGCACAAAGGAAGAGCGCAGTTTAGTAACAGGCAAGAACCGGGACATTGACTTGGTAAAATATTGTGATTCGTTTACTTCCAAGTATGTGCGTGGTGACAGTGTGTGAATCAAAGTTCCAGCCCTATCCTTCATGCATCAGCCTTGTTTCTTGCCAGGTTGGTTGCAGAGAGCCACTAGAAACCCCTGATGTTCAAGTGAATGAAGCAGACAGATACTAGACTATAATACACTGTGGCCCGTAAAGCTTTCGTTTCCTCATACTGGTGTCCAGTTTCCGTAATATTCGTAAAATTCAAAAACAGAACCTCCATCCCAATCCATTCCAATTCAAACACGCTACCCACGTTCCATAAGCTTCTAAGGTATTCCTACAGATGAACCTGCACCACCATGAATCCCGGGAAAACATGCGCAAAAGGGGTATAGAATGCCATAATTAAAGGTGGAAGCTCGCGACTTGTCCTCAGGGACTTAAGCCTTTTTGTTGTTGGTCCCAGTGACACCGGTCTCGATGTCGGTCTGGACATAGATAACACCTGGGGGTGGTACATTCTCCCTTTCGTACCCCGTCCGGCTCCCTTGCTGTGACGGCAGATATGCTCCCGTGGGGCGACTCGTGTGTCCGAGGAACTTCTCGTTCTCCGAATTGTAATTGTTATTGCCGCTTATCTCGACGCGTGTCAGAGGGAGACGGTCATCAGAGCTACGCTGGGTGTTCGTGTTTTGTGAGGCTTTGGTAGACCATAGGTGGTTTACGCTAACAATGCGCCTGAAGCCTCGTGGATTTGGTTTGTCGGAGATCGTCTTCATTGCGCCTCCTTCGTATACGATCACCGGTTTCTTAGCGTCGACCCTACTCTTCATCTTGGCATAGAGGCGTGGTGCAATGATGGGCAGGCATGCGCACACCACTGCCGTCGTCTCTTCAGCACCAGTCAGGATGAGGAAGAGTGCGACACCATCTAAAGTAGTAAACAAGTCAGTTAATCATGAGTGGAGCATACGCTGTGTCTTAGGGAGAGTCTTATCGCTTACAGCTTGTGTCGTCCTTGTCATCGGTGTTGAGATTGAGTGCTAGTACACGAGCGAGCTCAAGAACACAAGCAATAGCGCCGACACCGAAGACGGTCAGCAGACCACGCTTCTTGGTCTTGTTGACTCGCAGTTTTGACACAGCCCAGAGAGGCAGGAGGAGAAGTAGGATATCAGATATCAAACTGAAGATGATGGGAAGTGAGACGTTGAGGACGATAGTGGCGTCACACTGGCCACGTAGGTTTGAGGGGTTGTTCTTGTCGTCGTGGGGGAACCGTAGATAGTATCGCATGAAGTACCATTGGACCGGTTGGCACTGGAAAAGGTAGAAGCCAGTGGCGCCGAAGAACCAAAGGACGATGAAGATGAGATTACCCCACCAAAAGATTCGCAGCCGGGGGTTGGGGTTGGCCATAAGGAAAAGTCTTCTATAGAAGAAGAGCAGCGTCATCTTGATGGAGAGGAAGAAACTAGCCATCATGACCATGGTGATCCAGACATGCTATAGGCACAAGGAAGGAAGTGTCAGCTGATCGCAGCGACATAGGAGAACGGATACAGTCCCTGAAACAGGACACTCAAAGCAAGACGGGTGACTCAGCTTACCCTAAAAGTATGGGCCAAGTTTGTGGGATAGTCAGGATCTCGGGCGTTGACGGTGTAGACGTGGAGACCAAGCCCGAAATGTGTTGCCACCATCAAGTTTGCTATAATGGCATTTACGAAAATCTAGACATGGTCCCATGGTTAGGTTTACATTCACGATCGTGTTGTGCAGTGGGAGACTGTAGATTAGATGAAAAGTTATGACTAACTCCGCTGAGGGTGATTAAAACATCCTCGGCCAAGAGGCGCGATCGAGTGACGGCGGACGTGCGTGTCGCCCACAGCCGTCCGCCGATAGCAAGATTGTTGATAATCAAAAAAGAGATCAGGCTTCCCCATAGTGCCTGTTGCATAGATTCATGAGACTTGGCTTCCTGCTCCGGCGTAAGCACATAGGAAGAAGCCATGGTTTGGGCGGCAACCTTGTTGCGTCTCTCTTGCGTCGGGTTGGTTATGTCTTGCGCGACGAGGGAGATTGGTGATGGAGAGACGATGGAGTTGCTTGGATCATGACTCCAATTAATTCTGGGCTTCTGGCGAGTTATTATCTAAACGCAGGTCCTCTGTGCAGTTGTGCTGCCGTCTCCAAACCACGAGGCGGGTAACAACGGATCGGTTTCTCTGCTACCCAGAAGTACTACCAAGAATGAATGCAACGGTGCGTGTCAGTGAGAGGCAGGATTTCCACAGCCCAATATAACAGAGTCTTATTGCTTTATAGGAAGGACGAGAAGAAAATGGTCGGCTGGACGGATGGTTGTAGCGACGGTTGGAATTGCAACCCGCCAAGTGGTGGGATGGTGTCTTACAGAATGCGGTGAATGCTTGGTCTACATCATGACAAGATATGACTGGTATGACCAGCGACAACTGTCGGTAGCACGGTTCGGAGGCATACATGAATAGGGAATGCAGAGTGGTGTTTTATGTTCAGTGCTTCACTCCGCCAAACTTGGGGGGTTGTCCATCATCAGTTTCTGTTCAGCAGAAGGGTGGGAGAAGGGCAGGAAAAGATCATCGACTGTTTGCCGTTTAGGCCGCAGTCCGGTTGCCGAGGACAGACCCTATCATAACAATTGGCTCATATTTTTAGAGGGTAGCATCATTGTCATTCTTTACTCCAACCTGGGGCGCAGTCATGGGTTAGACTACCTAGCATGTCTGTATGTAATGGTAAGGAGGCTTGAAACGATAGGCGGCGCTTGGGGGGGCAGAGGGCTCTCTATCACTGACTCGACGGGTGTACCCAGGTATGTACAGCATTGGATCGACATACGTAGTAACATACGAAACTGGGCCGGGCCACTCCGTGCTCTGCATACTCTCTTTGATGGGCTGTCAGCGAGTATTCTGAGTGCTTGGATATGTGGTCCCCTGCAGAAATGCTACTTGACAGCATGGTTTTTCGTATCTTGCGGTATCACGATTGGTTATGGGTCGGAGGATCGATACCGTATCTGGCCAGGCACAGGTCCCCTCGCAGGGGTTGTTGGAGTAAGGACTGTTGTAGATCCCGACAAGTCTTATGCTGCCCACAAGACCGTATGTACCAGGCTCACTCTACATATGACGGTATGCCTGAGCGATATTTGGAAACCATCTACTAGGTCTACAGTACCAGGTAAGGCTCTTTCAATCCTCCCTTATTCAACCCAGCAAATACCTTAGGTAATAGATTTGTTACACGATTTCAGAACCCGATATTATCCCAGTGGGGCAAAGAAATTAATCAACAATGTCAAAGCAAGGGCAGAGGTAAGGAAAGGCTTGTAGGTGGTAAACGCGACAATGTAGCTACCTGAACCTGCACACCATCCAGAATATCTGAATCGGCCCTTGTGTAAAAGGAGAGCTTGAATGAACAGGGTGGTCAATGCAAGGGAGGTGCGTAGAGCTCTGGAGAGAAGAAGCATGGAAAGTTCAGCTCCTGCTCGGCAGGCGTGCGAAAAGAGGGGGAGGAAATTGCAATTGGAGGATTTGAGGTGTTGCAGCAACGCAATAAATACTGCTGCCAGTAGAAGGCCGGGTCGCATTGGTCTCAAGGGCCGAATGCAAATATATTATATGATCAGCACTTCATTCTCTGCTCTAGAGCAATGTCACCCTATTGTTTGCTCTGTTCACCAATTGTCTTTCTGCTGTGATTATTCGACCAAACAATTTGCCATACAGAATACCTCCAGCTGCCAATAGTATCGGTCTTAAGTAGGTACCTACATAGACTACCTAGTAGGGACCTGCCGCAGGTACCTGCTGCGTCCCTCAATTAGGTAACCCCTGCCAATGTATAGCAGCGGCACTGGACCTGTCGCGCAGTTACTCTCCAATCGATTACATGCTGACCCATCCAATGTTTCTCTAGAAGGTCCGTTTTCAACGCTTCTGTTCCTTTTTGCATTCCAAATCGTCGCAAATCTACTCGCGGTACAGCACCGGCCTTTTCGAGAAGGAGGCTTACATCGCCCAATCTGCTGCAGTGCCCTGCCCTGTTAGACCTACATAATCTGCTTAGTACGGTATCTGACACATTGCGCACCCGTCGCATTGGCCATGGCCGAAAACATGTCCCCCATCCTCGATGCCGACGACAAGCCGGCCGCTAAGTTAGAAGGTTCCCAAGATGGTGCGCCTGCCAAGCATACCCCCGAGCAGGAGGCTCGCGTGGTCTCCAAATTGGACTGGAACCTGATGAGTCTATTTTTCGTTCTATGTAAGTCGAACGCAAGATCCGGTTCATGCTTGCATCGACCCGTCGGTCGGGGTGCTGCCTTACTTTTCGCCTTGTATACTACCTTAGATCAGATATGGCTGACATGAATCTCCTGATGCCAAGACATGCTTGCTTTCCTTGATCGAGGCAACATTGGTAACGCGAGAATTGCCGGTTTAGAGCGTGACTTCTTTGAAGGTGACAGCAGCAAGTACCAGTGGTTACTCAATATCTTCTATATCACTTACGTCCTTGCTGAGTTCGGCGTGCTGCTATGGAAGATTTTCCCTCCGCACATCGTCGGCACAGTTGTGGTCTTCGGCTGGTATGTAGGGTCACACGCACCAATTGTCACCTAGCATATTAGCATTAATAGTGACACGATGCAGGGGCCTTATCGCCACGGTCCAGGCCGGCGCTCAGAACTGGAGTGGGCTCATGGCACTGCGTTTTTTCCTCGGTGCCTTTGAAGCCTGTTACGGGTATGTTTCCCAACATCTTTTGTATCTTTTCACCACGACTACGGACTGTTAACGCGTTTCGTCGTATCCCAGACCTGGTATCATATATTTGCTGTCCTTCTTCTATCTACGTCATGAGATTGGTTTTCGCTGTGGTATCTTTGCCTCCGCCGCCCCGTTGGCGTCAACTTTCGCAGGTGCACTAGCATATGGCATCACAAGCGGCCATTCGCGTCTTGAAAACTGGCGCCTTCTCTTTCTCGTCGAAGGAATTCCGACCGTGCTAATGGCCGCTGTGGCATACTTCTTCATACCAGATTCTCCCGAGAAGGCTCGGTTTCTCAATGCAGAGGAGAAAGAAATTGTCAAGTCGAGGGCCATGCGGCAGGTGGGCACGGATGCCAATGCGAGAATCGGAGGGCTTAGCGTAAAGGATATCGGTGCTGTGCTCCTAGATCCGAAGGCCTGGATGTGTGCTCTCATGTATTTCTCCGGCAACGTGTCATACTCCAGCCTGCCCGTTTTTTTACCCACTATCCTCAAAGATCTGGGTTATACCGCCATCAACGCTCAAGGTCTCTCTGCCCCTCCGTCGTTCGCCGCCTTCCTATGCGCCTTGATCACTACATGGATTGCCGACAAGACGCAGCAGCGCTGTTTTGTCCTGTTCTTCACATCTATCGTCGGAGGCATAGGTTACATTGTTCTTGCCACGGTTGAAACAGTAGGCGTTCGCTACTTTGCCACTTTCTTGGCCTCGGCCGGCGTGTTCTCTACCATTCCGAACATTTTGGCGCTCACTCTGAGTAAGTGCCTCACCACAACTAGTAGTTCTTGGCCGCACAGATTATATACTGACTACACTCTATTGCACAGACAACCAGGGGAGTGACGCCAGACGTGGCATGTCTATCGTCCTCATTAACCTCATTGGCCAGACGGGACCTTTCCTGGGCACAAACGTCTTCCCCACGCAGGAAGGCCCGAGATATGTTAAGGGTATGAGCGTTTGTGCCGCGTTCATGTTCTTCTCTGGCGGGCTTGCAATCGCTCAACGATTCCTCCTCGCATGGGAGAATGCCAAGCTCGATCAGGAACACGGGCCTCCGAGTTATACAGAGAGAGCAGACACCGAGTCAGAGAAGATCGCACTGGAAAACTACGGGCCTAACTTCAGATACGTACTATGATGGCAGGGGTGGCTGTCATGGATGAAGGATCAACACCTCGAAGATGGGCCCGGGACGTTTTCGGAAAGGATGAATTGTAGCTCCGTCAACGTGGGTATGTATATAATGCCCGGCGACGGTCATTTGCAGTAATGGCGAGCAAATGGAAGTTGATAATCTTCCCCAGCTCTGAGAAAGGAAAAAGTCACATTCTAGCAGCCGCAGATAATCTATTGATGCGCCTTGTTCTGAAGTTCAACCAAACCTGTGATTATTCCAACAGATGCTGTAGCACTCCGTTAAGCCGTAGCGACAACAAAAATATTCCGGCGTAGGTCCAATAGATTTCACATTCTTGTCTGACAAATTGAAGGGCCAAAATAATTTGATTTAACCAGATATGCCCAGTAACAGACAAGCCCGGGGCAGATGAAATACCCCGAGGTTACAATAAGGTTGGTCGTCCCCACCACTCCGGAATCCACCCAAGAAAACTAAAACCGATCTTCCGTCACGGTGTCCGGCGTAGGCTAAGACCGAGTTGTCACATCCCGCTTCTTGAACGTCATTAGTTCACAAGAGAATTAGGTAAGTAGGTATCGTGAAAGCTTGAGTTCAGCTAAGTGGACATGTCATGCTAGACTAGGATCAGGCGGGGTGGAATGCAATGCGGGGTTCAGTGCTTGGCGGGGCCGCAGCTGAAATGAGATGACGGTACGCACTGTACTTTTAGGTATGTGAGTACGTAGGTATGTAGGGAAGTAGTAGGGAGGTAGAGATAAGATTTAATTGGAATAAAGGAAGGTTTGTTAGAGTTTTGCAAATACTACTATGCTTTCAGAGGAGAACTAGGCATAAATAGATACGGGCCGGACCGGACCGGACCGTGCCTGTCTGAGTTCCAATTGATGTCTCCCCTAACTCATATTAGATAGGATACCAGTGTTTATATGACAGACTAAAATGTAGAGTAGGTAGGTATGGTTCTATACAGAACGCCATACACCTATCAGCCCTTCGTCTGCTCCCGTACTGGTACTACCTACCATATTCATATTCAATTTCAATGCTGCCTAGATCATCCCCGCATCTCGGGCTCGACATTAGCATTACGTCTACTATAATCAGTTATATCGAGAACAGTACGTGCCTACGCAACGTGTGCAGCCCGCCTCATACTACCTAAGTACCTACTTACCAGTTATCTAAGTATCACACAGTTCTCTACTCTGGGCTTAGGCGAGTGCGTATTCGCCGAAAAAAGAAAGACCAAAGAAAGGCGGGTTGCAGATACATATCGGAAAGCGAAACACGGCGCATCAATAGGCTATCATGTTCAATGTTTTATACCGTGTGTAGTCTAGAAGTTGATTTTAAGCTTATTAGTATGCAAGTCTAGATCAGTATATATATGTATGTATATTTCCGTCCACGAAACTGTAGGCACGTCCCCCCCTAGAGTAGAGGAGAAATGGCAGTTTTGTCTCCGTGAACAACCAATTGCTCTACTTATAAATCAGTCGTAATGCAGCTCCTCCACCTTGTTCTCCTGGCAGCTTGCGCGGCAGCCACTCCCGGCCAGGAGAAACGCCCGAAACACTGCCCACACGACATAGCTACCTGTGGAGTAACGTTCACAGCGCACCCGACCGCATCTTCCTCGGGATCTGTGACATGCGCCTCGAGCGTGGCGACCCCATCATCCAACGCCCGTCTCCGCATCGAGGGCAACGACACCGAAGGCACCATCTTTGAAGGGTGCATCGTAGCAGGGCCGCGAGAAATCACCACGGCGTCGGGCGGCACGCACAACTGCGACGGGACCAACGGCGGCGCGAACGCCGACCCGGGCACCGTGCCGACGGACCAGCTCGACGCCGCATCTAAGCTCGGGGAGGGAGGATCCTTCAGCTACGACGCCGTGTACTACGACTCTTTCGACGACTTCTTTATCACGAGAATTGGTGCGTCAGCCCAGACCGCCGACCAGTTCTGGGGTATCCTTGTCAACGGCCAGTTTACGCCCACGGGTGGCTGCCAGTTCGAGGTCGGCACGGGCGACGAGACGCTTTTCGCGTTCGACGCCTTTAGTAAGGAGGCCCTCCTCCGGGTTACACCTGGATACGCAGTTGCAGAAGCCGGGAGTGGGTCTGTGACGGTTACTGTTACTGATACCTTGGCTGGTGATGTGGTGGCGGGTGCGGGCTTTGGGGGCGCGTACACGGATGCGGAAGGCCATGCAACTGTTTCTGTTCCTACAGCGCCCGGTTGCTACGAGCTGAAAGCCACCAAGACTGGAGCGCTACGTTCCAATGCCTTTTACTTAACGGTTGTAGATAGTTTTTCAAGTTGTAGAAAATAACTAAGCGCCGTTGGCACCCTATATGTTAGACACTACTTCGTATTACTCGTAGATCTCTTCAAATCGGTATGAGAGCTATCTACTTCGTAGTATTTGTTGGAGAGGCAGTGTAGCACATCATGCCTTATTCTATACTTGTCACATGTATTTATGCATGCCAGGCGCAGCCACAGCAGGCTCCTAATAATTGGCCTCGCACCCCCGCATTCACTTGTAGCTCCTGTTTCTGCTTTGGCATCCGTTGTGATAGCGGCATTCAACGCCAAACCTCTATTATTTCGTTTGTGTTTTATCATGGAAGCTCTAGCCGGTCTTGGTGTCGCTGCCAACATCTTTCAATTCCTTGAATATGGCCTGAAAATAATCGGAGAAGCCAAGCGTTTGAAAGATAACCGAGGCTTGCCGGATCCGGCCCTCGAGCTGCACACTCTCCAGCTGAGGGTTATTGTTCAGGGTCTTGAGCGAGATAAGTCGGCTAGACCGTTGACTGAGGAGCATCAGTGCCTCTTAGAATTATCATGCGAGTGCCTTGCTCAAACGGACGAGCTTCTCGGATTGCTGGAGTCACTCAAGGCTAAGCAGCCGGGTTCTGTTATTAACAGGCTTCGGGCTGCCGTCAAAAACAGAAACCGTACTAAAGAAAAGACTAATCTCGAGGCGAAGCTGGAGCGGTGCAAAAGCCAACTTCAACTGCAGCTGAGCAAACTCGCCAGGTGAGTAGGTTCATATAATAAGGAATTGAAGTAATAGATCAAAGATCAAACTTCACTCACCTAACGATCTATATAGGCAGGAAACACTGGATAAACTGGAAAGGGCGCTTCGAAATGACCAACAACTGGATAAGGGTCTACAGGGTTTAAAGTCCGATATCGATGGCCTTCGATCAGCCATAGTAACCTCAGGGGGGCGATCGCTCTTTGCCAGTGAAGTGGTCAATCTTTTAGATCGATCTGAAGACATGATTGCCACCGCTCTTCAGAACATCATTCTTGATACTATAAGGGTTCCCGAGACTCACCAGAGATATGATGAGATTACTGAAGCCCATGTGCGCACATTCGGCTGGCTTTTACGTGACGAAGCTCTCGATGGAAGGGGAAATTTGAGCGTGAGCGACTTTGATAGTCAGTTTTCTGGCCAGTCGGATCCTTCTTTTAGCTCAAGGGTAAGGGAAGAAGATGATACAAAACGCGTAGAAGCACGGGATCTTTTAATTAAATGGCTGCGAGATGAGAGCGGTATTTTCCACATTTGCGGCAAACCAGGGTCGGGAAAGTCCGTCCTGATGAAGTACATCAGCAGCCATCCGCAGTTGCTATGCTTGTTAAAAGCATGGGCAGGAAGCTCAGCACTGTCTGTCGGCACCTTCTTTCTTTGGAGGCCCGGTACCTCGTCCCAGAAAAAGCTACCAGGTCTTATTCGCGGTTTGCTCCACTCCCTCCTCAGTAACAGCCAGGATCTCGTACCTATTGCGTTCCCGGAATTGAGCAAGAGCCCTGCTGCTTTTATCCGCACACAAAGCCCCATGGACGACCGGGGTGTTCGGAAGGCTTTCAATAACATCCTGGATTGGCTGGCTGCAGGTTCGGCTCACAGAACAGCGCTCCTCATCGACGGTTTGGACGAACTTGATGGCGATTTTCCCGACCTCGTGCGGACCCTCTTCCACTGGGTAGACCACTGCCGGGGGTCTCTGAAGATATTGGTTTCAAGCCGCGAATGGAACATATTCGAGAAATCGTTCAGCAACTGCCCGAGAATACGCCTTCACGAGGTGACTATGAGGGACATGGAGATCTTCATATCTGAGCGTCTTGATTCAAATGATGAGTTCCTTGAGTTCGACAGTGGCGTGAGGTTGGATATTAAGTACACTATTGCGACCAAAGCCGAAGGAGTATTCCTGTGGGTCGCGCTGGTTCTTCGTATAACCGAGGAGGCATTACTTGCAGGGGACAGCCCGTCAGAATTGTTGGTAAAGCTTGCCGAGTGCCCACCCGAGCTAGAAGAGTTGTTGTCTCGTATACTAGAGTCTATCCGGATCACTGACAGAAGGTGGGCATTTCGAGCTATTGAATTGGTACGGATCGAACCCCCTAGGATGACATTCACACCGTTTTCATTGCCTCCTATGTCCTTGTTAATGTGGACATTTCTCGGCGACTATAACAGCGACACATCATTTGCTTTGAAACTATCCCCAAGAGAGTGCAGTTCGGAAGATATTCGAAACCGAATAAATCTAGCCAGAAGGATGATCTATGGCCGGTGTAAAGGATTGCTCGAGGTTGTCTCTTCACCACGTCTGGTTCACAGCATTCGTTTCATTCACCGCCAATACCAGGTCAAGGTCATTCATAGCTCTATCTGGGAGTTTCTGCAGCAACATAAAGTACAAGCCGTGATGCAACCACACGTTGTTGGGTTCGACGTTTCAGACTGCGTGTTCCAAAGTTTCTTAGCGATGTTGACGATATCGTGCCCATATGATTATTACGAATTGCATTCAGATAATAAAATCCCCATAAACTGGACCTACGGGTTTCGCCTTTTCCGTAAATGGAAATTTGCGATACCAAATACGGTGGTACAGTATGTGGAGGACCTTCTATGGCTGCAGTTGTCATCATCGGGCTTCGACCGTTCCTCTCGGACCTGGCAAGCTTTGGACGCCGTAGGTCCCGTCATGGGCCAGATGAAGTACGCTGGACACCCAAGAAATACACACCGTGTGATAGATAATTCCCAATGGGAATGGAACGAGTTGGGCTTGTCTCTGTCATTCGCTACCGGCTGCTACGAGTACCTGGACTGGAAGCTCGCAAAACCCCAGGAAACACCGTCTCCTCTGCCACATCGGTTTTATGGGCTTGTTGCATATGCGTACGCAAATCTGCTACGCCTCGGACCAACCCATGACATAGAAAATCGTATTATCAAAATGACTAGCCGATTGTCAAGACTGGAATATGACTGGAACTGGCCAATACACCAGGTCGGTGATCCCCCAAACCCGGTCCCCCATATAGTTGTTTCTTCCAGTCCTGGCGATATCAAGCGTCAGGATGGGTTGGCACCACTGCTCTATCAGCTCGGTGGTGGAAATGATTATCACATCGATCTGAAGGAGAGGGCTTTGAGCACGTGGGAGTCTATACTCGCAGAGATGATACAGGCAGACTACGTAAGTCTAGGTCTGCTGGATTCTTTGATAAGGCAAGGAGTCAATACTGAGTGCATAGTGCTTCAGTGTATATCGGAGGAAGTTCCTGTCGTAGGTGAAGTTCCTGGCGAAGGTGAAGTTCCTGGCGGAGGAACGCAAATCTTTGCATTGTATCACAACGGTGCCTCCAAAGATGCTCTCACTGGCATTGTTACGCATATAGTTCGGATCCCCGTCTCATCGCCATTATGCTACTTGGCATGGAAGTGCAACTTCGTGATACGGTTCTGGGACCTAGTTCGCTTCCAAGTTCCGGAACTTTTCGAATACTATGTTCAACTGGCCGCATCTCCACTTATACCACCTCCAGAGATCTTAACCACAGCTAAGCCCATGAGCTGTATCGGCTTCGAGAGGTATTATGTGCGTTACCAGGATGATGCTGTGACGCCCGGGGTGATCATGACGGATGGGGAGGTGGTGGAAGTGGGCAGAGATAGGGACAACAAGAATTACAAGCCATATAACTGATAGACAGTAATAAGTTCTATTATTCGAATATATTTGTTAGAAGGATTATTTCTGCCTTCCATTTAGTTAGGCCACGCGTAAAAAGAAGGCAATATTGGAAAGCGAACACGCTAACTTAAAAAGTCATATAATCCTAAACTATATATCAGTTGGTGTTCCTCGGCATAGTGCACAGTAGCTCCCGTTTTTACATCTTGGGGGAATCGTGTACGGAGATTCGTTGACTGCAGTTCTGGAGTTAATATGTCTTAAAGTGTGGTATTATCTCATGTACAAGGCCTGGTAATTTTCTGGGACTTTAAAATTCTTTCGTTCTATGCAGGATAAAAATATATGTATATAGCTTCAACCAACGGAGCATACATGATCAACTCGATATGCCTAAGTTAATTTTTGGGGGAAGACCCGGGCAGTTATTTGACCCCTGAACCTACGTGTTGGCACCATGCTCAACGAGGATTTGCAGGTGAGGGAGATTGGTTATATGTATATAATATTAAGGAACTGCCTACAGACCTATCGACCCATCCGGTATGAGAAGAGCTGTTGGACTTTTTGGCATTCTGGGTGAGTAGTGAAGCGCGTGCGCGAAGGCTGTCATCTTAAATGATAAGTTGGACTGAGCCGATTCATGCAGAACCATGCTTACTTATCTAAGTTCGGCTTTCAGAACACGCCGCGATGGTTCAAGTGGAGTGCCGTCGGCTGGATCCGCCGTCTTAGACATAATTGGGGCGTGCGTTGCACTGACATCGTGGACGTGTCACCGAACAATGCGCTCAGCTTCATAGACGCGAAATGGCCGACTGATTGCTATCTGAACAAGGCCATGACGGGGAAGACGGTCCCGCAACTTGTGAGTGACATGATCCGTGACAATATGGCCAATCCCTCTAGCGGTCATGTGGGTTTTCCAGGACCACGGACAAAGACGACGATATAAAATCTGGCATCTGGGCTAAATGGTTCAGGTACACTTCTACTCACATGTGATAGACATGAAAGGTGACCATGTATGGGACGTATTACGCGGACGAAGGCGACGAGTCTTTAGCCTCTAGATTTATGCGGAGAAAAGAAGAGAGGGTCCTTCATGCGGACTTGCTGGAGCCGGCGTTGGAAAGTGACTTCTGGGTCTTCATTCCGCTCTTCGGGACGGCTTCTTGAGAGAGTGCGAAGCAGAGTTCTTCCTGGGCGGCGTCAAAGTGCGCCGATCGATAGACTGGCAGACGCACACGAATACGCGCTTGCTAACATCGTCTGAGGACACTTATGGACACATACGCGCAAAGTGAAAGTGACCTGTAAAGCAATGCGATGACTATGGATGTTTATAAAGACAACTAGAATCCTAACTTAACTAGTGGAAATCTTTACAGTCAATCTTGAGACAATATTGTCAGGCGCATTTCTCACAAAATGCGTATTAAAATATTGAATGCGGTGTAGAAACATATCCATGGTACTAGCTTCTCTCGGGTCTCAGGCAGGACTGGCGTGTAAGGAACTTGCGACGCATATTGTATGTTAGGGATCCCAGGCACCCAGCCCCTTGCGTAATTACTTCTCGTTTTTGGCATCAATCCCAATCTTGAGATGTAGGTAGCAGAATAAGTGATGAACTAGGTACAAATGAATATGGAAGTCCGCGATAATACTGGTTAGTCTCGTATAGGGCGAGTGCCTAGGTATACATGCTCATAGGATTACGTAAGGTGATTTGAAGTAGATGTCACGTGATACACCACATATTGGACTACGTGTAATTACATTAGCTAATCAATTTATCGATAATCACCTCGTCACTCGTTCAAGTTGTTTAGGCAGGATTAGGAATCGACAAGTGTTCCAAGTTATCCGGCAATCTTCTGCCTGTATCGCCATTTTTATCATTACGAATTACTTATAGTACTCTGAGCAAGGCCATCCTGAGTATCACAGGGGAGAGAATGTGGGAAGGTGGGTTGGTGAGAATGAGAATGTAATGAAGAAGAGAAAAAAGAAATTCTATCCATATTCTCTTTTTTGTTTACCAGAAATCCTTGATAAAAGCCCGACCAGATACCCTCGATCGATTGTGAGGACCTGGCGCTCGAACCCCTGAGCTTGTGCCCCGTCCGATGGTCTAAGGCCTTTTCTACATGACAGTAATAGGTTACAACAGATGCAATGAAATCCCGAAAATGATGAGTGAGTGAGCCTCAACGGATGATGCTCAATAGGCTCCAAACTCATCCCGCCGTCTTCCGCTTGTCAAATTCCATGATATGGTTAAACAGGTGTATCCAATGCGAAAATCAAAAACAGCAGTACGAAAGGGACAGACACTCCATCGATCCTGTGGTTAGGAGTGGGTGAAAAGATGAAAGCAAGGGAAAAAAAACATAAGAAAGTGCTCCTGTGCTCCGTCGCTTCAACACCACACAGGGTAATACATGGTTATCGGTCATTATCGTCGTTGTCGTCGTTGTCGTCATCATGCCCATGGAACACACCCATGCTCCAACTCCAGCATTCCTCTCATACACGGCCCCGTTCACGAAGGCGTCCCTCAGCGCATGATGAGCCGTAATAGTCAGTCGCTCCTATCCTTCTCCTTCTCCTTTTCCTTCAGCGCCTCCCGAGTCGTGACGTAAACATGGCCCGACTCCCGCACGAACACATAGTTACTAGATGGCGAACGATTGTGTCTCTTGGTGGGCGCCCGGGAGGTGCTGCGACCAGGTGAGCGGCTGCTTAGTCGAGGATTCTGAGACTGCAACTCGCCGATCTGTGCATTAAGCTTCTCGATCTGGTTCTTCAGAACCACTACCTGACCTGCTTCGCCCTGTAGGATAACATTGACCCCCTCGAGCTCTTCTTTGGCCCTCTCCAGGTCGGCGACCTTGTCTGCTTCGCTCTGAAGCGCGTTGGCGCGGGTCTCGAGGTCGGTGTTGGTCTGGATCAATGCCGCTACCTTGTCGGATTCAGCACGTAAGTCGGAAAGTTGCGACTCTAGCGCAGCCTTCTCCTCGTTTAGCTTTGCCAGCGCAGGTGAGCCATCCTCCAGCTCTCTAGCATGGGACTCGAGCTGTTCTTTCTCTTCTTGAAGAGTTTCTTTCTCTTCTTGAAGAGTCTGGTGCGCTGCGTGTGCCGCGTCGAGATCTGCCTGAAGACTCTTGGCCTTGTCATCGAGTTGTGCATGCTCGCCTTCTAGCTTTTCGAGATCTGCAGCTTTTAGGGACAGGTCGGCCGTTTGGATCTTGAGTTGCTCATTATCGGACTGCAAAGCCTCGTGTGCGGCTTGCAAATCTGTAAGCTCGGCTTCGACACTCACCAAATGGGCCGATACCTCAGTCAATTTCTTCTCGATCTCAAGGCGCTGCGACGCAAGGGAGATGTTAGCCTTCTTCGCGCCCTCTAACTCGGTTATGAGGCCATCGATCATAGACTGTTTATCCTCCCTTATTGCTTGAAACTCGGACCCTTGTTTTTCAAGCTCGTCCTTAGCTAGGTTGATCTCCTGGCCGAGCTCTTCCTTGGCCGCTTCCAGTTGCTTTTCTAGATCATTTCGGGCTGCCTGGCCAGCCTCGATCTTCTCTTGCAACTCTTCCTTCTCCATCTTGTGGGCCTCGAGTTGCTTCTCTAGCTCATCCTTGCTGTCCTGGAGCTGTTTCTCTAGTTCGGCTGTCGTCTCCTCAAGCTCCTTCTCCAACTCCTCTGTTTCGTCGTCGAGTCGCTTCTCCCATTCTTTCTTGGTTTCTTCAAGTTGGTGTTCGAGGTCATCTTTGGTATCATGGAGTTGCTTCTCTAGGTCGTCGATGGTCGCCTGGAGCTTCTTGTGCAGTTCATCCTTCTCTGCTAGTAGCTGTTTTTCCAGTTCGGACTTGCTGCTCTGTCCGGAAACAAGCGAGTTCTCTAGGTTCTCTTTGTCGGCCTTGAACTCTGCGATCTGTGCCTCGAGAGCCGCAATAGTCCCCTCCAAGGTCGTGATTTTGGCTTGGAGTTCCCCGTTTTCTTCTGTGGCTGCGTCGAGACTGGCTTGGAGGCTTTCTTGCCTATCGGTATACGCCTTCCTCTCCTCTTCGGTAGGCTTCTTCAGCTCTTTCAGCACAGCAACCTGCTCCTCGTACTTGTTGGACAGCTCCAGAAGTTCATCGCGATCCGCGGCCAGGCTCTTGATCTTTTGGTCGCTAATCGTCACTTTCTCCTCCAATGTGGACGTAGCCAATCCAAACCGGGCGATTTGTAGTCGGAGTTGGTCGTCTTGCTCCCTCTGTCTCTGGTCTCTCTCTGCCATGCTCTTCTCAAGATCAAACACTTTCTTCTCAGCATCGCTGTGGGCTTGCTTGAGTCTGTTGCGATCCCTCTCTATCTCGAGAAGCATGGTCTTCTGCAAGTCATAGTTGCTGCGAAATTCGTCGAGAAGCTTCCGTTGTTCTTCCAGGTCTCGCAGAATGAGCTCTTTGGAGGTGCGCTCTCGATTCAGCTGTCGCGCTATTTCCTTGTTCTCTGACACCTGGTTCGATAGCTCTTCTGATGTGTTGTCGAGCTTTTGGGTAAGCAGCTTGCGGGCATGTGTACCGTTCTCCAGTCGCTCAAACTTGTGTATCAGTTCTCGACTGGGAACTCTGGCCAGCTGCAGGGCGTGGCTCTCTGGTGGGGGTGTTGCCCGGGGTATAACTTGGATGTGCAGAGTTCTCCTGCCAGTGCTTTGCGAGGGCCTGGTGACCTCGGACCTCGACACCTCCGAAGGGGGTCGTCTTGGACGACTTCTGACTCGATTGACGGTGATTGGCATATGCACTGGCCGGACATGTCTGGAATAAGCAGACTTAGTCGGTTTTTCATCAGAATAGTCCGATGCAACACTGGTGGCCTGTGTATTGACGGAAAGCTCAGAGGAAGTAGAGTCGACATCCGTCTGGGGATCATAACCGCCATACGTGCTGTTGTCGGAGAAGTACGTGGGTGAGTGCAGAGGTGGCGGCACCTGAGGCGGCTCCGGTCTCGGTACACGATAAAATCTCGCGGCCAGGTGGTCCTGATTGTTACGAACTGGTGAGTTTTTGAGAATCCCTCTTGGGGGGTTGTTCGGCTGTGAGGTGAAGTTGTTGTTGTTGCCGTATGAGGAGGATGAGTCTGTTTCATCCGGGTCTCTGGGTGGTATCGCCGGCCTTGACCGTGACCGATGTCTGGTTGTAGAGGGATGTCTAGAAGTAGATGGTCTAGATGTGGATGGCCCATCAGTGTAGTTGGGAAGCCCCCGGGGGACCGAGGGTGCCCTATCTCGTGATCTCCTCTCCATGGTGACAACCAATTGGTGGTTGGTAGTGTGTGATGTTTGCAGTATGGTAGAGAGATGTGATGAATTACTTATCGTACTCAGGTTCGATATGGGCTTGATGAATGCTCAGTGAGACCGATAAAGGGCAATTGGAGATGTTTCTTAGTGCAGTTTGGTATGAATAGGAGGAGAAGTTGGTCTCTTCTTTCAGCATTGCGTTGGTTTTGTTCAAGTGTGAGACAGTGTGAGGTCGATTGTTGTGATTGCTTAAAGCAGGCTTAGATGCAGGAAGACGAAAGAGGCTGATGGGCTGCGTCAAGAAAGTATTGGACGGTTGTCTGTGATAGACATATGGGCGTATGGACGTATGGTTGCACGGGATGTATTGATGTATACCTCATTTTAAGGCGGGAGCGCGGGAGCCAGCAGACCAGCAAACCAGCAGACAGAAAGGACGGGGGTTGCACAAGTACCGCCCCCAGCGCAGTTTGGCCCTGGGGGTACTTGCGCAGTGGTGTGCTTGCTGGCCCGGCTATGCCTGACTTGGCAAAGATGCGACACCAAAGGTCGCTGATGACTTGCTGTGCCTGACTCACTGTGAGGCACCCAATCAGCCAGGTGAACGTTTCCAACTGGGTCAGAAGAGCCAGAGACCGAGCTGACCAGAGACCATCAAAGACCACCAGAGCCGCCGAAGAGAGAAAGGTGTCTTTTTTTCGAGCAGCTATTCGTTGTCCGGAGGCCAGGGAAGGCCCGGCAAGGGTAAGCAACTTTTTCTGGGCAGGGTAAGCACCGCCCGCCAGTGTAGCAGTGAGTCCAGTGTTTTCCCAGCATATCCCAGTGTTTCCCAGTGTTTCCAGTACCTATTGTCAATGTTGGGCGTTGGGCATTAATGCATCCCGCCCGGCACCCAATTGACCCAATTGGTTGCATATGGCAAACCCGATTTGCCACTTGCTGCCAAATCAGAGCGACAAGATGCCAGAAAAACACGATTTCCCAAACTCCTTCCCTCTCGTTATAGGGCGAAAGGATTTTCGCAACATTGGTTGGGCAGTGGGATGACGTCGCGCCCGTAGCGTCGGCCTGTGATGCCTGCCGTTTGGGGGGGGGTTGGGACGACTCTCTGGGTGTCTGGAACGTCTGGATCCGCCTGGGAGACCGGAGGGTGAGCGAGGGGACGTCAAATTTGCATCGAAACCCTAAACCACCGAGTCTGCCGTACCACCAAAATCAAGCTCTGGGCAAACATACCATTCTGTGCGTGCAATATTGACCTAGCTGGGCAGCCATTGGGACTGCGACGTCGTACAATCTACTGAAATTTTGCCGCAGGGAGACCGGCCAGAGCTATTTACCTTGTTCCTAGCACCAGCCCAACCCGCTATGCCCGGCGTGTGCTTGCTGCCGAATCCCGTGACGATGCGGCCCATCCCATTTCATCAGAAGGTCAAGTCTTCAACCCCTACTTGCAGTGCCTAGCGCAACTATCCGCATCGCATGTCACATTCATTTCATTAGTCACCAGACCTTGGGCCTCATCGGGTGAGCCCGTTATGTGAGACATGAGGACATGAGAGCCTGCAACAATTGCGAAAATCTTACCCAAGCCTACAGATGGTACTACTCTCTTTCTCTTTCACATTCACTTTTCACATCTGAACGACCAACCACAAGCCGTGGAATATGCCAGAATCACAGCCTCATCATTTGATTTCTAAGTTGTGATATCTGCCTAATACTCCCTTAGCAGGGCAATGCTTTCCGTCTCATACCCCCCAGTGCGCACATCATAATTATGAGGCCCCCTCCGTAAGCAACCTACTCTGACATGAGAAGGAATGCTGTTGTAATATATAGCAAGTAATAAAATGACAGGATGTCTCTGATAGGTTTTGCTTCGCAGCATACTACTGTACCTGCCTGGTTAGCCGCGATCACCATACGATCTCGAAAAGGTGCTAAGGCAAAGCCACTCCAAATGGGCAATGCCTACAGATCTTTGGCTCAATGAGATTTGCAGCAACGGGGCTACGGGTAGTAATTGGCTGTCCATGTCAAATTTCCAGCCAACGAATACTCTCTCGAAGCGATCGCTGCTCGTTGTGTTGTTCCACCAGCCTCTAGACCAAGCCCCATAAGCTTCCATGGGCATTCGTGGCCATTCACGGCCACATCCAAGCACCGCCTCCACACATACTGCACAGGAGTGGCGACGCATAGGTATGCTGTATGCACTCTGCTTCCGCCTGGGGACGGCCTCGTGGACTGCTGAGAGTCTGTCGACGAGACTCAGAGCCCCGTTTAATTGCTTGATAGGATTCGTGGTGGGAAAGGATCCGGGCTGGGTTTATTGATATTAATAAGTGTGATTATCGACGTAGGCTCGGGAAAACTAGTTCATAAGGTGCATAGCATACTTATGATTCACATCAACAGATTCGGAACCCAGAGATTTCTTGTGATAATCGTACAAAAGATCCTCAAATGCATCGCTGCACGGACATCCTCTAGGTGTATCATTTGCCTATACGGTATATCTACCTCGGTACGTAGTACATGACCTGCATGGTCAGAATAATATCGTTGGTGAAGTAAGTAAATAGTATCCCATTAATCAGTTGGATTCTCAGAGACAAGACACACATGATCTCATATGTTTCTTCTTGAGTGTCTAGTTTGTTATTGGCTATATCCCCTTCACCGCCTAAAGGTCGTCTTCTTGTCATTCTGCTCTTCCCAATCAGATCTATTCTAACTGGCATTTGATAGAGACGATGCACGTGTGAATCTCAGAACGCACTTTTTGAAAACCTGGTTCAGGGTGGAAATATTGAATCTGTAAATTTCCAATCAACCTGCCAGAAACATGCATGGAAATAACATAAATGATCAGCCATATACATATAATAGTCTGCACCATCAACCGTTTTGTTTATTTACATCTGTTCTTCCAAGGCAGACATCTGCAACCACGATGCAGACTCGTGGAGAACTTGACACAAATGTTGATATTTGGCAACATCGGAATCCTCGTAAATACGTGTCCGAGATTACATGTCGAGACTAACTGTCAACACGAACTGCAGCAGGTGCTGTGACGACCCATGAAAGATCTCGAAAAGACAAGTCTTCGAAAATCTCCACAAAATCACTCTTACCATATTATTATTCGAGAACCGTCACACGGGGGCAACCTGCTGCTTTAAGGTGGGCCCCTAGAGGGGATCGAACTAAACCCAACTGAGTTGCCCCTGAGGATCCTAAGCAAGACGTTCCGCGAATGGAGAGATCTCTTCCTCCTGGTGGTCATTGGTATTGGCACATGAGTCGGTGAGAAGTACCTGGGAGGGACCCGCGGCGACCCGCTCCTCCTCCTCCTCCTCTTCTTCCTCCCCTTTTGACACTAAAGTCAGTGCGAAAGCACACACTCACACTCAACTCACTCGTTCGCTCGCTTCAACGTTCACTCGCTCTTGGGAGGCCACTTCACACGTCTCTGAGCCCGCACGTACAGGTTATTCGGCCGGATGAGCTGGAACATGGGGTCGTATTCGATGGGGGCGTCTCCCTCGCGCACAAACTTGTATCGCCAGATGAGCTTGGGTAGGAAGATTCTGACTTCTTGCAGGGCAAAGTTGAAGCCGATGCACATGCGCTGGCCCATGCCGAAGGGCTGATACTGTGCCTTGGGCATGGACTTCACAGCGTCGGTGTCCCAGCGCTCGGGGTCGAACCGGGCCGGGTTATCCCAGAGGGCCGGGTTGTTGGCGATGTGGTGGAGGGCGGCGACGACGACGCTGTTCTTCGCCAGCTTGTATCCGCCAGGGAGGATAAGATCCTTCTTCGCGGTGCGTCCAGGTTGATACGAGGGGTTATGGCGGCGCTGGCATTCCTTGAGCACCTTGTCCTGGTAGGTCAACTTGGCCGTATAATCGGGGGTGATCGCCATGTCCTCGCTGAAGTTGTTATCGACGAGTTCCTGAAGGAGTCTGTCTTGCACTCCAGGGTAGGTTACAAGGCAGTAGATGAGCCACGACAGCAGGGAGCTAGTTGTCGTGAATCCGGCTCCGGTAGCCACGAGCAATGCAGGGGTCAGGTTTTCTCTGGGAAGCTTGTTACCCTTAGAATCCGTGGCACGAACGCAGTAATCTTTTCCAGAACGTCAGCAGGAGGTTCCATGCAGGGGCACGCATGTAAGTACTTACCAACCATGTTTGACGCCTTTAGCGCCGCCTCTTGGAGCTCGAGGTCTTCATCACCACCGCTCTTGGCAACGGCGACCGACTCGCCGATCATGTCCTCGACGCGCTTGAACGAGTACCTGAGCCGAGCAGGGTCGCCAAATGGCAACTTGGCGTACCACGCGCCACCACTGCAGACCTTCTTGTTCAGGGCGAGAATTTCAGCCACACGCATGACTACCTCGTGGGGCGGTGATTCAGGGGACTTGAAATGCTTGAAGTCCAAACCCAACACGATCTTACCAACAGCCTGGGCGCCCAACTTAAGCATATACTGGTACACGTTGAAAGCCTCCCCGCGACGATCCAGCTCATCGAAGACCGGTATCGCTGACTCGATAGTCTGTTGCATCGTGGGAGCATAGTGACGAACAGCTTTGGGTCCTAAGGCCGGAGGCAAGAACTTATGTGTTACCTTCCACGCTTCAGTCTCCGTATCAGCCAGGAAGACACCAGCTTCCTGCATCTTCAGGCCAGAAAGAGGATGGTCTTCAGTGATTAATTTGGTGAAGTATTCTGACTCTCTCATGACAATGGAAGCGATGGTTGGGTCGTTGGTCTGATAGACGACCTTGCCCATTAACTCGGTCCGAATGATAGGTCCATATTGGTCGAAAAGGCGCTGGTGGTTGCCCAGGTGGTCGGGGAAAATGCCGTAGTAATCACCAACTATAGGTAGGCCCTTGGGTCCTGGAACTGGGCGGACTTTGTGGCCGTCCACTATTATACCGATGGGACCATTGTGGGCGAGCACATCGGATACATCCGCTAAGGGGTCTTCGTCCGCAGTCAGAAAGTCGACACCTAGACAAAGCAGTTAGCACTTCAACATCCTAGTATACAACCTCTTAGATGTGCGTATATTACATACCTGATGGGTCAACTATGGTGAACTCAGCTGCGACAGCTTTCTTTAAGCCATTGAGATCGAGGGAGGAGTCGACATCGACGGCATGCGCTGTCGAGGAGTCCTCGCCAAGTAAGAAGAATTGTTTACTTGAAGGTATTCTGCTAGGCATGACGATGAAGTTTTACTTATGCCTTCGTACTATTAAACTTCAATCATTAATAAAGCTGTCAAACATATTCACATAGACTTCCAGAAAGCAGATAATATATACCGGTAATAAAAAGCGGGTGGCACTATGCAAGTCAGACTTAGTCGTTCCTGGCGCGGCCCCCGACACGGAGCGGTACCTACCCTAGAGATTTTCGGCCATCTCGGCATTTTAGTGGTGAACCTAAAGACTTCAGTAAACTAACTCGAATCAGCAAAGCCTAAGTGCTCAAAAGTTTATTCCTCATCACTATGTATGCACCGTACCATGTGAATTCTGTCAATCAGGACAGGAAGTTGAGCAGTAGTTAATATCCTTCGTCATTTCAACATGAGGCTCCTGCTTGCTGCCGCTGCCTCTGTCGTCGCCCAGTTCTCTAGTTCTGTCTTTTCACACCTTCAAAACATACCCGTTGACGAAAGGTTACAGTTCAACTAGGGCTCTATGCTTCATTCTATCAGCCCATAGTTAGATCGGCGAGGGTAGCAGCAGTGGTGGATGCGCTCTGAAACAGCTAGATCTCGTGGTTCGGTTAACACTATACGAAATAAGAGGGCGGCCAACTAGCACGAAACCCAGTATAGCGTCGAGTAAGTTGGAAAGCCTCGCTATGATGAAATTCGCGAGGCCCAGTTTTGCCCGCCATTATAATATTAGGGGATTCCGTGGATCTCAACAGGAGAGCATCAGCCGCATTCTAGAACCATCAGGGTGCCTTACGTCGAACATCGGCAACATCACGAAAGAACACACGACTTCTAAAGACTATGGAAAAGCCTCGTAATGTCCTAAAATTTACCAAGAGGCAGATAGGGCTCATGACGATATTAGTGGTTGCTGAGGTAGTAAACCACAAGGCCTCAGTTTTTGCCACCTGCGTGTCCACTTAACTAACTACCTTAGCCAAAACACAAAATTCCCTCAGCCCTACAACTGGGTCAGATATCTCATAGGACAGGGATGATTAGTCGATAGTTGCTGAGCGTACGAGTTTGTTCCTGGACTGCGAATACCGAGACGCGAATTGGTAGTTAGGAGGTGCGACCTAACTCATGTTAAAACTATCATGATTTTCTAAATGCGACTATGAATACCTAAATAATAAGATTCCGCCTCTCCTCCTAGTTAGCATTCTCGAGTATATAGATATCAAGGTGTTATTCACGATCTTAACGATTTCTATTATGCTAATTTCCGGCTTTTGTATACCCATATCGCCACGTTTGGACCTTCACTTGGAGGCATATACTTACCAAATAATCTTACGCCTTCACTTGCCAGAAGATATCATTCTGGCAACAAAATGAAGGAATATTCCTTGAGGGAAGTTGCCCAACACAATACAAAGGACGACCTATGGATGGCCGTCCACGGTAAAGGTATACAATATTCACCCCTAAAATACCTCCTTTAGCGCAAAACAATAAATATTAATCAAATTTTAGTCGTCAATGTCACCGGGTACTTCAAAGACCATCCGGGCGGCGCCGATGTCATGTTGGAGACAGCCGGTACCGATGCGAGCGAGGCATTCGACGATGCCGGACACTCAGAAGACGCCTTCGAAATCATGGAACCCTACGTCATCGGCACAATACGCGGGGCAACGTTGAAAGCTCCTCATACACCAGCTATCATATCCAAAGCCACCTTGCCCATCAAGAAGGTGGCCGTTGATGTCAAGAGGAAGGCCACAACCGGCTTCTCTTCAAGTAGTAAAGCACTTGCTGCCGTCATCGTCTTAGGCGGCGTCCTAGGTGTCGCCGGCTACTCCTCCCGCGATATCACGAAGAACCTGCGTACCACCGACCCGCGGACACTGGCGCGACCGCTGTCCAAAGTCTTCGCCGACAGGCCGCAGTTGGCACAGGTGCAGAACCTCGGGTTTCTCGGCGGCTTCCTGACGGCTTCCGCCGCTATCGCCACAATCTCGGCCTTAGCCTTCCGCAAGCTGGCTGAGCTCGCCGACGTCGGCGGCGGCTTCACCAAGTACCCCAGGGTGGTGAAGGCCGGCAAACCCCTCAAGCAGGAGCTGATCTCCATCCGCGGCTTCCTCGAGCCCATGAACTACCAGTACCTGCCGCTCATTGAGAAGATGGAGATCGCGCCCAACGTCTACAAGCTATGCTTCGAGCTCCCCACGACGACGACGGTGCTAGGTCTCCCCGTAGGCCAGCACGTCGCCATCAAGGCCGAGATCGACGGCAAGACCGTGTCGCGGTCGTACACGCCCGTGTCCAACAACTCCGACGTGGGCCGTCTGGAGCTCATTATCCGGTGCTACCCAGACGGGCAGCTGACGGGCAAATACCTTGCGAAGCTGCAAGTCGGCGACGAGGTGGCGTTCCGCGGGCCTAAAGGAGCTATGCGGTATAAGAGGGGTCTGGCCAAGAAGATCGCCATGGTGGCGGGGGGGACGGGCATCACGCCCATGTTCCAGCTGATCCGGGCCGTGTGCGAGGACGACTGCGACACGACGGAGATCAGCCTCATCTACGCCAACCGCAGCGAGCAGGACATGCTACTCGGGAAAGAGCTCGACTCCTTCGCAAGAAGGTACCCCAAGAATTTCAAGGTCTGGTACATGCTCGACAAGGCGTCCGAGGGCTGGAGGTACGGCGAGGGCTACGTCAACGCACAGGTGATGAGGGATCACCTGCCCCCGCCCGACGAGGATACGAAGTTGGTTCTATGCGGACCCCCAGGCATGATCAATGCGTGTAAGAAGACTGCTGAGTCCCTCGGTTTCAAACTCGGTGGCGCCGTACCCAAGATGACCGATCAGGTCTTCGTTTTTTAAAAACTCCTGATTGAGTCATTGTTACCGGGGTGTCTTCTCTGCTGTTGGAAGTAAGAGGGTCGGTATACTGATATTACCGACAATAATGATCATGTTCATCGTTTTAGCTCTGCATTAAAAAAGGCCGTAGAGGCGGCGGCGGTCGGAGTTGAGAGGATCAAAATATCTACTTAGATGTGTATATAATTATATGTATTTGTTAAAAATGGGTAAACTGCTAATATAGAACAGACGGGATAGATATCGATACCACACCCAAATGCACATACATATCACTCATCTGATCCTACGCCCCGTACGTGCCTTACTATGTTCATCTGATTTTAGGATGCTCCTCGGGGATGCTTCTAGAAGACGGAGATGTAGCGATAAATGATATCACTGACTATATGATTCACGGGTGCTCTGTATGATGCTGGCTATCTGCTTTGATATACACTTTACGACTTTTATTGCCCTAGAGTTAATTCGTCTGCCAGGGGTGCCGAATCCAATCAGCAAGCATAATCCGTAGTATTAACATTTCGGATGAAAAGGTTTTATCAGCATCCTATCACACATTTAGTCATAGAGCTTTTGGGATTTCATTAGAGAGATGACGAGAGCGGGCAGTGGCATGTTCTTGGATATTTTGGAGACCCGTAAAGTCCCACTTCTCCTGGCCAAGCCTCGGTATCCCACTTTTTTGTCGTGAACGGCCCGATGTGGAGTCCCAATGGAGGGTCTACCATTCGGCGGGTGGACGGTCCACAAAATTAAGATGCGCGGCGTCATGACTGCCGACTACTAGTAGCACCTTGACCACATCTTTCTTATCCGATTCACCGAGATAGCGTTCTATAGTAGCGTTTTGATAGCGCGAGACCAAATACCCGCCTGTCTGGCGCCGCTATCTCGCTGCTTAAAACAGTAGATCTTGACACCGAAAACGCGAGTTGCGGGCTAATACCCTTTTCATGGGCCTTGGTTGCTGGTGGCATGCTGGTAACTCGTTTTTCACCTTGTATGTCGGCCAGAGCGATTTGGCTTTCATGACGCCAATGTTAGGGTCAACTCCAGCGCGGCTTCGGGAATAGGAACATGGAACTGAATCGTCATATTATAGACCCTCTTTTTGTCTTTTACGTGTCGTCGCATCGATGGATATAAGTCACCGGCACTCCCACTGACTATAGGAAAAGAAAGCTTTAATACTTAGCACATATTGTTTTATAGAGCTGTAATACTACTTTCACATCCTTCACAGACCAACAAGTGTATTCTTATAGACCAAGTTTCACCATATACCCTAATCCATATTGATTATTATCATGCCTGCCTCTTGGCAACCCGCATCAAACTACCGTAGCCGACCAGTTACCGTTCTAGGCGGAGGTGTTCTTGGTAGACGGATAGGTAAGTCCCCTTCTACTAGGTGACGTGACGTACAAAGAGATGGGCTAACGATATATATTAGCTGCCTGCTGGGCATCTGCCGGCTACAATGTCCAGGTTCGCGAGCTTGACGCCGAAACAGGCGCTCAGTGCGTCGAGTACGTCAAGGAGAACATCGAGTTGTATCCCTCTGCCGGCGCCAATAAAGGTAGATGGGGTACCGTCTCCCACCATCAAGATTTGGCATCGGCCGTGAAAGATGCCTGGCTCGTTGTCGAGGCTATCCCAGAGAGGATAGACCTCAAGATCTCGACATTTGCCGAGCTTGAGTCGCTCGCACCCACAGATGCCATCCTGGCCACAAATTCATCATCCTACAGATCAGGCGAAATGTTGGAGAAAGTGTCAGATGCCACCAAGACCCGAATCATGAATACACACTACTTCATGCCCCCTAAAACCATGGTTGTCGAGCTGATGACGGATGGATATACGGATGCCGCCATCATAGCATTTATGAGAGATCGTCAGAAGGAGGCTGGCAATATCCCATACATTGCCAGAAAAGAATCAACTGGCTTCATCTTCAACCGTCTATGGGCCGCGATAAAACGTGAAGTTCTCACTATCCTGGCCGATGAAGTTTCCAGCCCCGAGGAAATTGACGCTATGTGGGCAGAGATGTTTGGGAAGGGTGGTTGGGGCCCTTGCCGACTGATGGATCGTGAGTTCACATACACCCTCACAACCTCCATTTTCCATTATGACAATGGAAATATTCACTAACCTGACATCATTACAGAGGTCGGCCTAGACACAGTCGACTTCATCGAGAAACATTATATTCACGAGCGCGGTCTTTCGCCAGAAAAAACGGTAGACTTCCTAAAGAAGAACTACCTCGACCAGGGCAAGCTTGGCGATAAGTCATCGAAAGGTGGACTATACGCCCGTGTGCCCAAACTTCTCGTGTTAGACGTTGGTCTGGCAGCAAAGGATGACCCACTAGCTGCGGGAAAGATTCTCGAACTGTCTAGTGATGGCAAGTCAAGCAAAGTTCTCCTAGACGGTCAGAACCTCCCAGACGGTATCGACTACGACCGTGAGAGCAAGCGCATGTTCTGGACTTGCATGGGCGTTCCTGGTGTTGATGACGGCGAAGTGTTCTCTGCGAACCTGGACGGCACCGATGCCAAATCTATCGTCCGTAAGGGGGTGGTAAATACGCCGAAGCAACTGGTCGTGGAGCCAACAACGAAGAAGCTTTATTTCTGCGACCGAGAGGGCATGAGAGTAGTCCGATGTGATTACGACGGCGGTAACCTCGAGGTTCTCATCAGGAATGGAGACTGGAAGGCAGAAGGAACGGGGATCCAGGATAAATGGTGCGTGGGAATTGCAGTGTCGCCGAAGCGGGGCAAGTTCTATTGGACTCAGAAGGGGCCCTCTAAATCAGGACTTGGTCGCATCTTCTGCGCCGATATCAACGGTCCGTCGAAGGTAGATAGAACCGATATCCAGTTGGTTCTAGACAAGCTCCCTGAGCCTATCGACCTAGAAGTGGATGAGAAGTCCGACTCGATATACTGGACAGACCGCGGCGAGCTGCCCTTTGGTAATACTGTGAACAAGGCTCTACTAGACCCTGTTACCGGTATGGTGAACCCTGGCGATGATGGAAAGTCATACCGCATCTTGCACTCGCATTTCAATGAGACCATTGGTCTCAAGTTGGACCCAGAGGCCGGGTGCGTGTATGTGACTGACTTGGGCGGCACTGTATATCGGTGCAACCTCGATGGCAGTAAGAAGGAGAAAGTCTTTACGCAGGAAAACGCCGCATTCACTGGCATTGCGGTATTGTAATGTTGGGCATCTTCGTGTAATACAGGATCTAATAGAAGATTGTGATTAATAATAAGAGGGAAAATAGGCAAACCCTCTTTTGAAACCCGAACAGTATGATGCCTGGAAAGCCTAGGTAGTGAGTGTTGGAGTGTGGCTAGTTGTTGGTCCTCGCTGCGGCGTAGGATAGAACATGATTACGTCCCTTCGCTGAGCCCGGCTGACGGTGCCGTCTGAATCGCTCTGCACTTAGTCTACGTCGGCCGTTGGCAATTTGGAGCAGCAGTTGAATAGAATCGGCGATTTACTTCACCTCTTATTTTCACATACTAGCGGCTTAGAACTATTAGTACGCGGACGGAAATGCTGAGCCGGTATTAAATCTCTAGGTTGAGTCTATCTGGTGCGCGACTTCGAAGGGCTCAAAGCTATGTAGATAATTCAGTGATGATGTGATAATGAGGGTTGCAGGGATGGAGGGAAACGCCTTGACAGGAGGTGTATGACTGAACGTGATCATGCTGCTCGATCATGCTGCTCGATCATGCTGGCGATTTAAGCTCGATGAATGCTAATGAATGATGGTTGTAGAAAGCGGAAACCTACACTTACATATGAAAAGGAACTCCTGTAGTTGTACAGCAGTCCTCTTGTTTGCGTTGATGTTTGGACTGTCTAACTCACAGGTCCTTATATATGTGTATATTCTGTATGTAAATGAGGTATGTCTATGGAGCTATCTGTTTGCGTGGCATATTCGCTCTAACATCCCTGACTACATACCTAGCCTATATACCTAAATACCTTACAGAGTACGCAATGCTAAGATATGTGGCTAATTAGGTAGGTTTAGTGCTCGGCTCGTAATCAGGATGTTGGTACATACTGTACATCTGTATGCCACGCAAAGGCTGCGTTCAAACTAACTTTATACAGTATACAGATCTGTAATCTGTATCTATCGATATCCACCATTGCGGTACTAGGTTTCGACCGTCTACGGACAGTATTCACGTACTGTACTACTACTGACAACCTATCGGGCGTCGTGTTGGTGATCTTGCACAATTGGCTCTGGTCATTCCACTTCTCAACGAGAAAAAAAGCCACAATTCGAGTCACCTCGTCATGCAAGGAGAAGCATCGAAAGAGAGAACGGAAAAAGAAAAACCCGGGGCGAGGGGTTGATCCGTACCGAAGACAAGACTATTCAAGATCGGAATAAGAACTCGCCAGGTAAATTCTATTAATTGCACAGCAGCGGCAGTCCTGTTATAGGGGAAACGCCTTGACTTCGGGTGATCAATTGGACAAAAGAAAAATTGAAGTGATGCAGTGTGCTGTGGCCAGCGTTCTGTGTAGCTGTCATCTATCTTGATAATATTACCTGCCCGGCCCTTCTACTCCAGCGAGGGAAGCAACACGGGTAAGTAGGTATTGTTCACTAATCCAACGTACCTTCCTAATAGCATCACCTGTCACCAGCTTGTCTATCCACTCTAGCTACCTGTTAGGTACCTCCCGCTCCCTGCCGACCCAGGCGTATCGGACTCCGTACTAGTACGCTCCCATTCCATTGGGGAATTTCTAATCCCTACCTCGATCTCCAGCACTCTTCGCAAATCCGCATTCCATGGTACTGTAGTCGGTCAGCCTTACTACCCACCCCGTACCCGTCTAGAACCCATTTGGACAGACACAGCTCATCCTGGGCCATTTGTTTGGGCTATTTGTTTCTTGGTTCACCGTTATTCCCAAACAGCTGAGACGCCGTATCGCAACGACCTCGTGGCCTATCGCAGTATAGCGATAGGACGTGACACAAGCGTCTTCGACAAGGTCGGTTTGATGCTACCATTGTCCACTGTCGAGGACATACCCTACAGTAGGTATCTACATTAGAGATCTCGAGTACAACGCCAAGAAACGGTCAATTGACAGTACTTGCTCACGCCCATACACCCTACAGTAACTGTTACAACATACTTGGTCTGCGAGTGCCAAGTACCTCAGCGTTCCTACCTTGGTGTTATACTGGAGTAGCAGACAATACGGGCTGAGATGCAACATGGGGACATAGCCATAGCACGTTCCTTGGCGAATGCCGGCTCTTACTTGCGCTTAGCTTTTGGTCCACTAACCGGCCGTTGCCGTCTTACACCTACATATTACCAAACTGGCGCCAAACCGGTGCGGACGGAGTTTGGTTGGGGACCATGTCGGGTCCTGGCTTTACTAATAGCGTGACGAATCCCGGTTGTATTATTAATCGGGATAATCCCCAACCCTCTGTTCACGCCCATGCCCATGCTGATGATCCTTCTCAACATCGTATTCCCCAATCCTCAAGTTTGCAACAATACGGCCAACAGCAATACTTCAACACAGTCAACTCAGTTGCACCTTTTAACAGCAACGTAAACGCGTACCATCGCGCCACAGTGCCAGCCTTGCCCGAGACCAGCCCCACCTTTACCTTGGACGGCATTCATCCGTATGCAGCTATCCCTCCAGGCCCCTTAGTTAATCAAAGTATTGGTGCTACTCCTGGCGCAACCGGGCCCACAGACTTGTCTCACAGATTCAACTGGGACTCTACGCCCGGGCATCTATCGCAACAGAAGGGTGAGCGCATTGAGGCATCGCAGGGTCTTACAACCGGTCTTGCATCTGGCACGTCTGACCAACCTGACATGCGTTATCTAACGGGCTCATTGGACGTGCTCAGCGCGGAGCAATATGACGACGGCCGGTATTCAAACCACCGCCACCTGTCTAAACACAATGCCCATCTTTTGACTAAGCCGGGCTCGGCGCCCAATCCTAAGAAGAGAGGGAGAAAGATATCGCAAAATGAGCAAACAGAGTCCGTGGAAGAGATCAAGAGAGCCAGGGGCCGGCCGCGACTGGAAACGGGCGGCCACCAGGACATGAAAGAAGTATGTTAGTAGAGTTGTCTTTTATGTCGGATATTTTCATTACTCTTCGAGCCCTATGAAAGAGAGAATGTAGCTAATGCGTAGAGCAGCGGAGGAAAGAGCAGATTCGCCTCGCTCAGAGAGCATATCGTAGCCGCAAGGAGACGGCTATCTCTGATCTCGAAGCCCGAGTGGCAGAGCTTGAGGCATCCAAGGATATGATCAACCGTGAATACAAGGCTCTGCTACTCGAATATGCCGATAAGCACGCAATTAGTGCTGTGATTCCGGAACTCGGCCGTCGCTTACAGCAATTCCAAAATGTGCTCATTAAGAAGTCTGAACCAGCGAGTCCTGGGAGCGAGGATCAATTGTCTGATGTGAAGTCGAGCGATCCACTGGAAGCCGGAATTATGCCTGTAGAGAGTAAGTTAGCTGGCAGAAGCTCCACGTCAAGGGCCGTGTCGTCACCCCCAATGCAACAAGCGGAGCAACTGCTCGGTGGGATAATCGTAACCCACGAGCCTGAGCCTGAGCCTGAAAGTATGGCTCATGAGTCAAGTGTTCTGCCACCCTCCTTGGAAAATGAAGACTATACAGTCGTGAGATTACCAAGCGAAACCAACTCGAGCTATCGGTTCAACATGGACTTCTTAGACAGTCCCATGCCGGATCAGTGGCCGTTGAACTTGCAATCTCTCGGCATGCCTTCTTCGGGAGCACACCTAGAGAGCACGTTGGGTCGAAAGTTGCATCGGCGGGCAATCGAAAACGCGGCCAGGCTTCTGGCGCTGGAAAACCCGCCGTACGAGGTGATGCATCGAGCTTTCGGCTTTGTGAGGAATTACGCCACTCTCGATGAGATACGCCAGCGGGTTAACAAGACGTTGTCTCGGAAGTCTGATGAAGATTTAAACGTGTACACACAGCCCTTTCATAACATGGGCGGATCTGGGACACATTATTTTAACGACACAAAGGTCGTCCCTTATTCTAGTGGAGCGCCGTTCCCAAGCACAGGATTTGGAATGGGTCCTTTTAACGAGAGGACCATGAGAGTGCGCGACGATTTCCTTGACGCTCTGCAGCACACCCAGTTCCCGGGTTGGCAGGGTGACTGGCTCGACCCATACGACGTCCAGAGGCTCCTGGCACAGAGACTCGTCACCTTGCCACAGGGGGGAGAAGGGTTTGTAGACATCCCGCCGGGTGATTTCTACCACAACCCTCTCGAGGGGAAAGCGCCATCACCGAGAATGAGCGACTTACAGATGTCTCTCTCCAGGAAGAGCACTTCAGATTTCAACCTACCACCCAGCCCTTCGAATGCAGCACCGATACCGGCTGCGGGGCATGGGAGGTATCCACCGACTCTGTCCAGCATCGACACCATGCTCTCAACACCCGTGACGGCGGATATGTGGCCTCCAAGCACCACAATGGGCGTTGATTTCCTAGGGCAAGCCCAAACACTTGCCACAAGCACACCTTCCACCATGTCATTCGATAACTCGTTGGCCTTCTCTGACTCGCCACAAATTTTATACCCGCCCTCTACCTTGAATTTTGAAGCTGGGTATCCGCCTGTCAAGAGAGTCTGGTTTAGCTTGAATAAATTTATTGAGAGTGAGTCTTTCATCCATTTTTTCTCTCTCTGTCGTGCATCTCGGGGGTAATCTTGAGTTGGTGCATAAGTAAGTATTTACGTAAAGCGAGTGAGTGTCTGACCAGACAATAGGACTTGGCAGCAAAGGCACATGTGCGGGCCGAGGCCCAGCTTTTAGAAAACGCGACGTCGTGATCGCGTTCTGGGAAGCGGTAAGTCTTGAGGCCGAATAACTTAGGCGCCAAGACTACCTTGCTTCTTTTAATTATTTCCAGATTGTTACGTACGCAAGCGATACCCTCCCACTCTAGCATGTCATATAGTGTGTTTGTGGTTTTGGCCTTTATTTCCCTTTTTGGGGGAGGGAGGTGGAGGGGTGGTGGCTCCTTTCTTTCTTTGGCGATCGTGCGGGTTGCTGTTTTATATAAGACGGACGGATAGGAACAAGGGAAAGGTAGCGTCCCATAATTTGCTGGGAGTTTGGGACGGAAAACATTGGAAGTTTTATTAGGAGGGAAACACAGCTACTGCATCGTTAGCAATAAATAGTAGTTATTTTAGAGAGAATAGAAACGTACGTTTGCATTTCACATGCACATGCCATTTTTGACGCAGATTCGCGCTTTTTTTTAAAAGGTCTATAAAATAAGGGGTATCAAAATGCCATTCCTTGATGATACATGTCACAAATACATATTTCTGTGGCGGGCAAGACTACCAAATGCCTAGGTAGCCAGTACGTGACCTCAGTCTTTTGCGAGGACGCATGATAATCCAATCCCACACAGGTCCCGTCAACTGTCCATTTCATTCTTTAGACGGCCTGCCGGGGTTATTCCTTGCATCCGTATGTGTTGTTATCTTCGGTCCCTCCCCCAGGCCAGGGAACAAGCTCCGCCACTCTTCGCCGTGAAGCTCTACCATCTTCTTCGCCCACGCGGGCCATTTCTCTGGGTAGCGGTACGCCTCCTCGGCCTCAGCGAGCGCCGTCTCCTGCTTGATGAGGCGGCGCATGGCATCGGCGCGCGCGACCTGGACCTCGCGCTCGCGCCGCAGCGTCTCCCAGTGTATGTTCATGCTGTGGTTCTGCAGCGTGTACTCGTACGACCTCTCGTCGTTGCCCCTGCCCATCCCGACGTCCAAGCCGTCTTGCCTCTGTAGCTCCTCGTCCGACATCTTGTATTTCCTGCGCGGCCCCTTCGGTCGCACGTACACGGCGTCCGGGTTATTGTTATCAGTCAGCACAGCCTGCCCTTCCTGTCGTTTCTGTTGCTCTTCGGCCGGGCGCAGGAACCAGAAGTCCGGCTCCCGACCTGATGCCAGTTCGGCCACGTCGCGCTCCCATTGGTCCTCGAGCCCGGCTTCTTGACGCCCGAATCGCGAGAGCTCGAGCAGTTGGTTCGTCACTTTCAACCGCTTGTTCGTCTTGCTCCTGATATAAGACGTCAGGGCCTCGGGCTGTGGCTTCGTGATGCGCAGGAAGGCGATGTCGCCCGCCATGTCGAGGCGCGGGACTCGCCGTTCGCCGGTCCCACCTAGCTTCGATGCCGGGAGAGGTCGGGTGGAAGACACGAATTGGGGTGCTGGGTTCGGGTTTTTCGTGGTCGGAGGCTGCGGTACCCTCACGAGGAGAGGTTCTATGGGTTCCTTGGGCGGCGGCGGGGCGGGAGGCCGGTTGGCTTGGCTGACGTGGCGTCTCTGCAGTCGTTCTTCGAGGAACGATACTATCGATGCGTGGTGCTTCGATGATGGCGTTTTGGCTGCATCGTGCAGGACCGAGAGCATGCGGTAGCCGGCCTGCAGCGCCGGGTACACGATACGCGGGCTCGTGTCTGCTACGTTGCGGCGGAACGCTCGTTCTATATGGATGGCTACCGGGTTCTTCCCCGGGCCCCAACCTGTGGCTAGATTATCGGGGAGGGATATCTGAGGAGCTAGGCGCAGGAGCGCGCGGTAAAGAGCGAGGCCTAGGTTTAAGAAACATTAACCATGTGCGGTTCTTCACAAAGAAAAAGGGAATGAATGTCGGGGAAAGGGGGCAGAGCGCCATACATGCTGTTCGATGTCGTGAATTACGGGCCGGAATAAGATATTTTTTATACGAATGCAATTTTGGTTCACCATCTAACATCAACTTGACGGACATTGAGAATGGAAAAACCCGTCGGTCCTCAAGGTGCGAATTTCGACTGTATCAATTCAAATTGACTCCCAAAACCACTTGTAGCAACGGAGTCTAGGGATTGTCCTCTTCGAAGATAGATATGCGTTGGAAGGGACCTACGACTACTGATTGTTGTAGGTGTGTAACAGAAGGCGGAATTAGCTCCGCTCTGAGTCGCGAACACACTATGCTGGTGGAGGATCGTACCTAGGTCCCACGTGGGTATAATGTACCTACCTACATCCGTACAAGGAATCGGCATTCTTATTAGATAGCTAACCGACTGTAGGTACCTCGTGTGGAGACCTATCATCACATGAAACAGTGAAAGCACTCAATCTATTGCAAATAATTGTTTTAACATCTCCAAGAATATGTAGACAGTTTTGTAGTTGGGAACCTGGGAACTTGGTATCGGCACACTTGCGTTTGTAAGGGACCCCTGCGAAGTGTGAAGAGGTAGAGGACAAAAGGCGGGGTCGGGCCAGTGCTTCAACGCATCTGAAAGTTGTTGGGCTAGATGTGAACATTGTGAACTGGTCACGGCCAATACCTGCAGTATACCATCTACCTGTAACGTAATACGTGGGTTCCGAGATGCGTATTTCATATGTATGCTTGCTTCTCAACATCGTCCTTTGACTGCCGGTTAGTCTACAACCGATATCTTTCTAAATAGCAAGTTGTCTCATTGGTAGTAATTCTCTTGCAAAACCGAGAAAACCAGGCCACAGGCCACAGGCAATCGCAAGCTTAGTTGCCAGGAAATACAGAGCCCTCTGGCGGTTGTGGAAGCTTCTTGCATTGGCTTGACGCCATATACCTGCCTTGAATTAGTAAACCAGACGCGAGAAGTACTGTGACGACCAGCATAAGGACGCAGAGCATACCGCCGAAGCTCAATCAAAATCGTCTCCATCGTATTATCTCTCTTCCAGTTGGCCAAGCAAGGGAGCTGTTTGGGGTCGACCGTGCCATTTCTTTGGTTAACACAAGGCAGGTTGACCTGGCTGATGAACTTAATGGTAGGGGGCACATCTGGATATTGGGGGCCGCAATGCATTTTTACCGAGTAGATGCGATTCTCGTGTACGCTCTGCTCGCATTTCCTAAGTTAATATCGATCGAAGCCTATCGTGGGAGGGGTGGGAGGCAGGTGGGATGTATGCTGACATGAGGCGGGCCCAGAATCGTGCCATTCCAGTCGGACATGAGAAGGTCTTCGGGGTTATCTAAGCCATACGAGCAAGCCTCTATGAGGATGCAGTGCGGTAGTTAGCGGACGAGAAAGCAAGCAAGACGGCAAACGGGTTGTCAAGGGTATCGCACCTGCTCCTAAGCCCTTCTCACCCTTCTCGAGCTCTTCTAAGAGGCGGAAGTTTCGCGGGACCTTAGTGGTCATGGTGTATATCTGTGTATGTCTAAAGGCCACACGATGGCAAACTCCTGAGCGCTGCTAGATAGTTCTGTCAAGGCGACTATTCCCAGAACCAGATGTACTTGGGGTGGGCAGATGGGCTATTTCAAAACTCGTTCGCAGGACCACGGGGTTTACTCTAGTGAATCACAATAGAAATGAGCAGCCCTAACAAATACCAGTATCTACCCCTAGGGTAATGGTATGTGTCCAGTAAGAGTACTTGAGATGAGGTGCGTTTTGAAGGTATCTGATACAGGATAGATGGCGGAAGGCGGGCAAGGGAGAAAGTCATGGTGGGATGGATAGTGGGGGAGAGCGCAATCTACAGTGATCGGGCAGAGAGCTGGGATGTCTGAGTTCTGCGTCATGATGTAGAACCTATGTCACCGACTTCTATTCAAGCCAGCCTGAGAAGCGTGGCGTAGTCCCTGTGACGGAGGAAATGCACCTAAATGCTACGGCTAGGTACAAAGGAAGTACTTCTTGTGCTGAACAGGAAACCTATTGCGCTTTTACCCCAAACAGCCCTGCAAAAACCGGCTTAGTCATCGATTTTAGCGGGACTCATAGGCTGGAGATGATAGTGTTGGATGGCTGAAGCTGGCCCACCCAAATCTATGGCCCCAAAGCCCCAAAGCAGACTGTCAAAGCCTCTATCAATCTCGAAGTTGTCGACGGAATCCGTGTTCTCCATGTGCTCATAGCCTAATTTTAATTGGATGGAGGAATGCTAAAAGGACCGTTTGGCCAAGATGACTACTCAGTTGCTCGCTACTGAGCTAGCGAACCTCATCCAAGAGAGCAAACGTAAGCACAATGATCTCAGACAGGTATGTATCGGGGCGTGATCCGGCCCTCATCTCACCAAAGTCCAGACGTCTTTCGCTCGAAATGTGAGTGTGTATCGAGATTTAGACTAATAAGTAGCTGGCATTAGGCTGCTGAGAAGTCTCTCGATGAGCTGAAAAGCATACGTAGTAATAGCGAAGCCCAGCTGGCTGCTGGTAGGTCTAAAATGAAAGCCTTCCCAGCATAATTGGTGCCTTATACTTACAATTTCACTCAGAATTGGCCCAGCGGGTAAACTTCATCAACCCGTTCGTCATTGCATGTGGGACTAAGAACGCCAAGTTCACTGGCATCGCCGTCGTCTGCTTGTTGCGGCTGATTCTCGTGAGCGCGTTACCGTGGTCTAAACTAAGCCCTGCGCTAGAAGCTCTACGAGAGGCCACGTCGGCCGGTCTGGATGTGCAACTTAAGATACTCCAAGCATTGCCAACCTTGCTACAAAACTATTCAACCGATATTAAAGGCGATCTATTGGTTACCGCCCTCAATATTTGTTTTATCTTACAAACAAGTAAGAATGGCGTTGTCAACAAGACTTCTGCTGCTACACTCCAGCAGCTTGTAATGACTGTTTTCGAAAAGGTGACAGCGGAAGATAGTAGGTCTCCTAGTTTGCACAAGTTACCACGACGCTAATTTGCCTCAGAATCATCCTCCAATACAGAAGTCGTCGGCGAAGCGCCCATCGGGACCGGTGAAAAGGTCCAACTCCGCGCTGCTGCCATGGATGCACATCGTGTGTTTAAGGATATCTGCCTGCTAGCGGAAAATCAAAGACCTGAGTACCTTCGTTTCACTGGGCTCCCACAGACCTTTGGCCTAGAGCTAATAGAATCAGTCTTGAGTCAACATGCAAGCCTCTTCTTGACCCATGCCGAACAAGCCTACACCCTCCGTACGAGGGTAATGCCATTTATTATCAAGTCACTGGGCGGAAAACCCAATTTTGCCACATCGGTTCGGCTTGTGCGCATCTTATATACACTACTGAAGAAGCATCTCAGCATATTACCTACAGAGGGTGGAGACGCTCTTGATGTTTTGACTCAGCTCCTTGACCAAGACGCCGCCCTTTGGAAGCGCGCCTTGTGCATGGAAGTCTTTAGGGGCATATTCGCCGAGCCCAGTCTTCTTCGACGCATCTTCACGCTCTACGATGCTAAGGAAGGGCAAAAGAACGTGCTTAAAAATCTGACAGCAACCTTCGTTCGCGTAAGCACCGAAAAGCCAGCCGCTATTGGGCTCGGTCATCAATCAACCATACCCGTAGCCGACCCTTATGCCAACATGGGAACGTCCTCGGACCAGGCAATGTTAGAGTCCAGCGGCGTTACAGGGATCATCGGCGGCTCCGTCAATGAAGGTCATAATACCGGAATTTCCTCTCAATGGAGCACAATCAGGGTCGCTTGCATTGACCAGCTAGACAAGACCGAGGCTCCAAGTATTCCGGAATCTTATGTTTATGCACTTACTCTATCTTGTATAACGTCGTTGTCAGAAGGCTTGGCAAAGTTCATACTGCCGCTCACGGTGCCCAGCGATGCCCGGTCCCGTAAAAAGGGTTCAAAGCATTTGGAGACCGGTAGAGACTCTCCAGCGCCGAGTGAAATAAGCAGCACAGAGGCCCCAAAGACCAGCATAGAGAGAATTATGAGCACTACATCTCTAGTAGAAAGATCCCCTTCGTTCAAGAAGAATCCGGTCCCTGTCAATCCGCTTACCCTCAAAGAACACACCCTATATAACGATGTAAAAACGTGTGCCGAGATTATAGAGGAGTGCTGGCCTGCTATCCTCACAACTTGCTCAACTTTCCTCTACGCTGCCCTAGACTCCGAGTACTACCATGGCCTCGTACGGGCCTTTCAGAAATTCACCCATGTCGCTGGGCTATTGCGGCTTAATACCCCTCGGGACGCTTTTCTGACGACTTTAGGCAAAGCAGCCGTGCCACCAAATGTTTTTACCGCTTGCCTCAATGCTAGCTTCTCAAAACCCCCATTGTCCAGCCCCAGTACTGTTGAAACACCCAATACTATACTTAGTAATGCCAGAGGTCTGTTAAGCGTGGAGAATCTGGTAACACCAGTCGGTGCCGCGGGCGAAAGACAGAGGCAAGCTTCGTTTGACGCGAGCTCAGCAGTGCAAACACTCAATACTCGCAACTTACTCTGCATGCGAGCACTGCTCAATCTTGGCATTGCACTTGGACCTACGCTTGGCGCCTCCTGGTCAATCATTCTAGAAACCTTGCAGCAGGCTGATTTCGTGCTCTTCACAAATGGAAAAACTGCGGGCAGGGTTCCATTGGTGACAAAGGTTTCCGATTCCAAGGCAGAAGCCGAAGCTGCCGGTTTACTGAGTGGTTTCAACAGTGAGATAAGAGCCGTGGAGACCGCTGCTTCGAGGCTCCTTGAGAGTACTGTGGATTTTCCTAACGATGCTTTTGTCGAGATAGCCACGGCCGTGTGTCACCTCTTAGAACAACAATCGGAAACATCATCGGAACCCCCCACTCAGCCTCATTCGCCGCTGGTTCCCCCACCATCAGCGACTGGTCTGCGGACTCCAAACGCTCAGCACCGGAAGGTATCTAATGTGATCGTTCCCACGCCTTCAGGGCCCAGTCAGGAAGATCAGTTTGCACTGGCCAAGCTCGGCGACTTGGCAATTATCAACCTTGACAGACTGCTTCTATATTCTCCTGATGTATCGGGCTGGGATCGAATTACCTCTGAGCTTATTATAGTTCTCAGTGCCGCCACGTTTTCAGCATCGGTGAGAAACCGCGCGGCAGATATCCTAGTACGGCTCATGCTAGATGCGGCCAAAGCCGTAAATAGCCAAAACGACGAGATACGGGCAAAGGTTCAGCTGCGAGTACTACACTCTCTGCGAGATTCCTTGGTTCCATTGCAAAAAGAACAGCGGGTCGCATCTGTAGCAACTTATTCTACCGATGTCGACATTCACAGGGTCATTTTGGAGGGTCTAAAAGCCCTTCTTGATGAATGTGGCGAGACACTTCTAAGTGGGTGGGAGGTCATATTCAAAGTCATTGGCACCATCTTTATACCAAGGAGGTTCGAACCTGAGAACAACCCAGGAGAACACACAGCTCCTTCAGGACTAACCACCAGATCCCCGAAGCTGATTCGCTCCGCATTCAGCTCCCTACAGCTCGTTTGTTCCGATTTTCTGGCTTCTTTACCAAAATCCTGTTTCCTTATCCTCGTTGATACCCTGTACAAATTCTGCTCTCAAGACGACGATCTTAATATTGCGTTGACGGTAAGCATTGCTAAAAAGAAGTCGTCTATATAGTCTCGGTATACTAACGCGATTATACCTAGACGGTCACATTTTTCTGGGATCTTTCCAATTTCCTATCCCGTAAGAACAAATCCCTTCCAATTACCAATGAACTCATTGGCGATTTTAGCGACGGTTCTTTGATTGAGACGGCCTCGCATGCAGAGGACGCTTCTTCGGATGCCGCGCTTTGGATGCTTCTTCTCATTCGGCTTACGACTGTGACTACTAATGATGGACTGGATTTAAGGAATAGTATGATATAAACCCTTATTTCTACGTGCCCGTGCTAACTAAAGCAGGTGCCATTCAAACATTGTTACGGATTTTCGATGCGTACGGTGACCAACTCACGCCCGAGGCCTGGTCCGTATGTATTAAAGCAGTCATTTTCCGACTGGTAGCATCTTTAGAGGCAGAATTGCGAGCCTTGGAGCTAGAAGGGAGCAATAAGAAGGTTCAAGATGAGTGGTACGATACCGCTGTTGTTGTCCTGAATGGTATCTCTACTTTGCTTTCCAATTATCTGGACGTTCTCATTGCCCACCCAAGCTTCGATTCATATTGGCAGCAGCTTCTAGGACATTTCGCGTCTTTACTCGACCTTCAAGTGCTGGATATCAGCACAGCAACCTTCAAGGCTCTCTCCCAGATGCTCTCACATAACCAAGATGGGTCAAAACAAAACTTTAGCAAAACCACAATCGATCTCGCATGGGAGCTTTGGGCTCGTGGTGTACCGGTCGGGAACGTCGAGAACATGGACAAGGCACCCGACAATCAGAATTGTCTATTGGCTTACGTCGGTGCATTGCGTGACGTATATCGGTTAATACAAGACGATCTCGCTGTTGAACGGATCCAACGCATGCTCACGCTTTTGCGCGAAGTCATGGAGGTAGCAACGCCCGGCACGTTCATCGCGGACATAGATCATGCCACACCATTACAAAGCCAGGTACTGGATGTGCTGAAGATAATCCGAACCGATGTGTCAGGCGCACCATCTGCTCTAATCACTCAAACCTCGGAATTTGTCTCACTGGCTTTTGCCGACGGTGGCGATGCAGCCAACCAGCGCACTACACAGAGACGGACATACGTTGCCATGTCCAAAGCCAGCATGGTAATATTGCAGTCACTGGTGCAATCACACGCTGCGGACCTAAATATCTACGGAAATGGTGCTTTACTTACCGCACTTACAGCTTTATCAAAACCTATCATCTTGAAGTATCAGTTCCCTATAATCACAAAGTCTGAGCAACCATGGAGACAAGCAACAAAGTCGGCTGTGGCCATTCTAGCAGCTACCCTCGGGCATCTAATTACATCGGATATTCCACGCACCGTGCTACAGGACATGTGGCATGTCATTGTCGGGATTGCTAACGGCATCACCAACGCAGATTGCGAGGCACCACCCGACCGTGTTAATATTTCTGATGACGAGAATTTTGATATTGCATCTTTTATACAGTTGAGAGATCTCATAATTCCGTCGCTCGGTGCAGAAGTTATCTCCGACAAAACCCGGAAGCTTTTCGCCGAGAGTCTTTTCCGTATGTCTATAATCCATACGCCAGCGCCTACCGAGTCCTCACTCATTTATGGCGAGAATGGAGAGAATGAGGGCGAGGTGGTGGGTTTGTCCGATCTGTATAAAACCCGACGTGGGCGTACAATTGACCCACCGCCATCGAAGCGTTCCAAGATGTCCTACGTCTGCCTCGACGAGCTCTTTTCTCTCGTCGCAAGCCAAGACGAGGCGACAACACCTCAGATCACCGTCCAACCACCTACACCCAGGTTTCCCCCGCCCATGCCATCGGCCGGTAGCGCAGCCTCGGAACCCCCGCACGTGCTTCGTGTGCGCTTAGCGAGAATCGCGGCTCCATACCTGATCCTGAGGGCTGCGATGACACTGCGGACGTATGTCGCCGACCAGCCTCTTCGTGGTCGTATGCCGCAGCCCCTGAGTCAACGTAAGGAACTAGCGGGCATATTAGAGCGCCTGGTGAAACTCAAGAGCGAGCCGGAAGCTATTCCAGATACGGCCAGCGTCGAAAGCGAGGGAAGGAAGCATCTTCTTCGACTCTACCCCCTTATTGTTAATGCCGCGAGAGTCTCTGCTATGAGTGGCGACGCTAATATTTCCAAGCTTTTGTCCGAAGCGTTAAGCGTAGTTGGGTCGGAGTTAGGGTTGTAGGTAGTTCTTTTTTTACCATGTCTGACGGGAAGATAAAATTACAGTTAGAAGTAGGTCATGAAGTAGAAGAGAAGAAAGTAGAAAATGTTCCAAAGACACAACGAGAAGCGAGTAGGGGGTAGCAATTAACACTTTGAAGAGATGTATATTTGTCCATCTATATTATCGACAAAGAGGAGTGACTTGTCTCCAGAGTTACTACTATACGAAGTAGGTATTTTATAGCTCATTGCTGCTACCTGGTCTGTGCAACGCCAGTAATTTGTGAGTTGCGGTTGTTGGGTTGTAGAAGTACATGTTGAGTTAGTTGAGTCAGGTAAGGGAGAACCCCAGCAAACGGTGCTTAGAAGATACCCTAGCCCAATGTTTTCGCCGACGCCATGCTCAGTTCTCAAAACTCTTTTTCTACTCCCCTTTTCTTCGTCTTACCAACCCTTCCTATACACACTATTATCCCATGAATGGGGCCTTTCCCATCCTTTTCATACTAATACACGAGGGTGGTCCAAGTAAACGATACCAGTAGCATTATCACCAATCTCTTTTCTGCTTCAGATCGATGAGACCGAAGAGACAGATAGAAGTGGGGGGACTGACCGATATTGCTGTGCAATTCATCAAAGCGAGGTGGTGTCGTTCCTTTTATTTCTTAGCGGCCGCCTTGTCGAATTCGCTTACAACCGAGTCGACAACGCTCGATGATGGTGACTTCTCTCCGTCCTTCTGCTCGGCGGCGGGCAACACGTTACCCTTTTCGAGGATATCCTTAGCCATAGTGCGGCTCTGTACATCGCCGACCTTGCCGTAGACGCTCAGCGCCGTGGCGATCATACCACCAATATCGCCCACGTTACCGGGGACAATGACGGCGGTGCCCTCCTTAGCGAGCTTGCCAAAGGCGTCGACGTATTTCTCGGCGACGCTGAAGGAGACGGCGCCCTGGGCAGACGCGCCACCGGAGGCTATGGAGGTGCTGACAGCGTTAATGCCGGCAGCCGTAGCCTTAGCCTTGAGGAGGATGGCCTCGGCCTCACCGGCGGCGTGGTTGATCTTCTCGGCGCGCAGAGCCTCCGAAGCGAGGATGGCGCTCTGCTTCTTACCCTCGGCGATGTTGATGGCGCTCTGGCGCTGCCCTTCGGACTCGAGGATCTCGGCCCGCTTCGACCGCTCCGCCGTCACCTGCCGGTGCATCGCCTCGACCACGCCGTCGGGTGCGTGGATGTCCCGGATCTCGTAGCGCAGGCAGGTCACTCCCCACGCCTGTGCCGCCTCGTTGATGGCAGCCGTGATGTTGGTGTTGAGCGCCGCGCGCTCCTTGAGCACGTGGTCGAGCGTCAGCTGACCGATCTCACTGCGCATCGTCGTCTGTGCGAGCTGGCTGATAGCGTATTCGGCATCTTCGACTCCGTAGCTGTTTTGTTTATTCTTGTTAGACGATCTGCTTCTATAGAACTTTTCTGTCTACGGCATGGTTTTCGCAGTCCTAAGGATTGTCCTGCATTGTCCATTCAGGAACAGGGGACGAGGCGGGGAGAGATTAACGCACCTCGCTTTGTAGGCGTCGAACACACGGGTGTACAACACGCCGTCGAGCTCTAGTGTCACGTTATCGGCTGTGATGGCGCTCTGGCTGGGTATCTCGATGGCGACCTCCTTCAAGCTTTTGACGTAGGCGATGCGATCGATAAAAGGCACGAGGATGGCGAGGCCAGGCTCGAGGATGCGGCTGAACTTGCCCATGCGCTCGACAATCCATGCCGTCTGCTGGGGCACAAAACGGACGACGGTGTTGGCGGGGAGAGACGGGCGCTGGAAGTATGAGGGCGGATGAGAGCCAAGGAGGCCTGATCCCGGCGCTGGTAAGAGGGACCTCGAGGTGTTGTGGAAGGTTCGCTGTAGGCCGACGGCAAGTGACGGTGTGACGTTTCGAAGCCGAATCGTATTGGTATTTGATTGGAGTAGACCACGCCGTATGGCGGGCTTTAGGGCGTTCTCTACTTTGCTCAGCGACATGGTGCGTTGCCGTGGGCGGACGCCGATGTGACTGAGATGTGGGCGGTCGGTGCGGGTGCGGTGGTGGTGGAAGCTCAAGCCCGGAGGTTTCAATTCACCAATTTCCAATGATGACATTCCATTTGGGAGCTTCTAGCAAAATTACGACCAAGCACAGACACGGTCCGCGACCCACTCCATATCCACATCAGAATACTAGCCAACGCACTAGCTCTGCCTGCTTGCAGGGTAAGGCGGCTCTATAAGGTACCTGCATGTGATGGTTGCTTCCACTATAACAGTAATTCCAGAGCCAAACCCTGCTATAAATTACTTGCCTGACAGGCATATCTATACTTCACATGCCTGCCTTTTGCTGCTAGCCTCACAAAACCATGATAAGAATTCATTTTCACCAATGAGTGTCAGTTACAAAACAGCATCGTCGTCCTCAAATCATCTACGGCGCGAAAAGAGCTCATTCCCGAGCCATTGGGGTATTTACCTCAGGCAGGATGACAACCGCCTGTTGTAAGTGTGACTTCTCTAATTGAGACCGGAACAGAATGTTGAGGTGTCTGATCTACTCACAGTTCATACAAAAGAATTGAATTCATCTGTAATCCTCAACCCCTCCTTATTCTCATCGGTCTGAATCAATACTAGAGCTCGCTGTCACTAAAATCAAACGGGTTTCATAATAATAATACTTATAGAACGGCCGCTTGTCTCAGGCGTCCTAACAAAATCCCTCGGATATGATGAGAAGCTTCAACTGAACTCCACGTCACGCAGCAGCTAGTATCAAAATCTACAACCCTATCACTCTTATTAATGCCACGGGTCCATGAAGTCTCATTTGTCATAAAGCGTCAAAGATGTTGTATATTGTCAGTACGATCTCTTCGCAGTGGACCTACTTACCCGAAGATGTCCTTCAGATATTAGCTTCGGTATGCCCGTGTGTGAGATAAGCGTGCAAGAGTATGGGCGGCGCAAATATCATCTTCTACACAAGATTCGTGGACATATGATGTACTGTTACCGTTAAACACTTATAAAGAAGCACGGGTCGAGCTCTGGGGAGACGGTACGTACAATGTTCATCGTCTTATACTGGTTAGATAGGTGTTACCCAGGTGAAGTGTACAACGCCTGGTAATTCACTACCAACCACAAACTCTTCCTATCAGACCCGAGTCAACACCCGCCTCGTACCATGAAAGCAATGTCTAGTTGAACGGTCAACGTTACTGCTCATATATTCCTATCACCGACCGTCAAGGTGGGTAACGAGCCATTGAGTCAACTCAACTTGACACGCTATCCGTCTACGCCGACTTGCTATACCCAAGTCACACGATATATTCCTCAAGCGGACGACGCATGTTTCTACTATTTTCTGCTATACACCACAGGCCTCACCGATCAACTCCGTTCTAAGAAGAAGTACTTCTATTTAACTTACCTAGTAACTCATCGAGCCTCAACATGCGCGCTGGGGAACATAATACATACCAAATCTCGTCCACGATTAGGATCTCTAATCATGCTACATAAGATCATTATCTGAACAAGGCAACTCGATGAAATAGCATTCAACTGTGAAGTTTAATACAAGATCGGGCGTCAGTCCTTGACTCTTAAACATTTGATTCGTTTTGTCTCACGTGCTAGTCATATTATACTGTCTTCGCGTATTTGACCCGGACACCTTTGCTATCCGCCGAGGTTTCCCCAACTAGGCAGTCTCGAGTGAAATCGACATCCCGCTCTCGTACTGTCTCGATCAATTCGAAGTCCCTCCCGCGAAATAGTGTGGCAAGTGTGATATACAACTCGGCATACGCCAAACTAAGACATCATATTAACGGGGGTATCTCTGAGGTAGAGCTGCAGACTCACTTTAAGCCGAGGCACATCCGACTTCCCCTGCCAAACGGCACGAGGTACCGGTTACACCGGTCAACATCCGGATTACTAGGCAGCCATCTCTCGGGCCGGAACTCCATCGGCTCGGGGAATATCTCCGGATCTAGGGATATATCTCGTAGAGTAATACTCACGGGAGTCTATCATTTCTGTCAGTCACTTCCTTGGCAAGCTGTAGTATTTTCCGGCGATAATATGAATAGCAAAACTCGCTGCAAAACCCCTCAAAGAAAAGTTGGGAAAAAGAAATAAAGCCTCACCCCTGCCGGCATCACCCAATTTTTATACCGGAGCGGCTCTTCAGGAGCAACGCGGGCCAATCTTGCTGTCAGAGTGCTGATCCGCAAGGTCTCTTTAACAATCGCTGTCTGTTTCGTATCGGTGAGCTCAGAACTACTCTGTAAAAGGACGGGCAAGGGAAGGGGCAACGCACTAAGTATGGTAGGCGTTCAAGTTCAGCAACTGATGGCCGAGTAACCCCGTTCAACGTGACAGATTCAACCTCTTTTCTTAGTCTTGAGAGCATCCTCCCCCCGTCAGAGATTATGAAATAAGCCGCCATCATCAGCGCGCTGGCAGTCGTTTCCCCTCCTGCAGCCATGAGCGTCACGGCCTCATGTGATATACGGTTGTATACTTTCTCATGTGGAGGCAACCCGTCATGGTGCAACAGTGTCCGATATACTGCGTGGCTCTCTCCGGGGTTCCGGCGATGAGGCAACTCCGCTACTTTATTTTCCTTCATTTCTTGCTCTTCTCGGATGGCCTCCAGAGCTTGAGCCTCCATATCCTGTAATGGTCATAAGTACGGATCAGTAAAACTGGAAAGCCCCAAATTTGCCAGAGTTTACACCTCGTGCACGTACTTACATGATGCATGCCCGCCACCCTCGCTAGTTTCGGCGCGGTCGCCTTCATGATCGGAACGGGGATCTTCTGCGACAGAGCGATAATCCAGCCGAACTGCTTCGTCCAGGGAATAGTCTTCGCCAAAGATCGCAGCGCAGTGAACCATTCCCTCGCTACAGTCTCATCCTCTAGCAGTCCAAGGGGCTGCCCAAGACAGTACTCTGACACGACATCGAGGGTAAGAGCGCTGAAGTCGGTGCGCATCTCACAATATCCGTCACGTTTCATCTGCCTGTCTATGCGCTGAATGAGCAGGTCGACTTTATCGTATATCATCCCCTCAATACCAGCCACGCACGACTTGGAGAAGAGCGGGTTGAGGGCTGCACGACGCCTGCGATGTGTATTATGCAACGCAGTCCCGAAAACTGGTTACCCTTTTTTCTTAACACATACGTATCATAACTTTAATGGTTTGTTTCTTGTTACTCACCTCCCAGCGGTGTCCCTGCTTGATTGGCCGCCGGCACATATTTATCACGCACACCCTATGGGAGATTAGCTGTCAGATTTTCTATAATAGTGTATCAACCCATGCTGACCTGAGCCGCATTGACGAGAAGCGTGTCCACGAAGGCGGAATCTTCGATGTGAACCTCATCGGGGCTAAGCCGTACTATTGGACCTGTATCACACTCTCTCAGCTTCTTATAAGCTATTACTCCAATTGTCTACCTGGCTCACCATATATTGCATGAAGCTCTTTCAAACGATACATGAACTGCCCTCCGGGGCTCTTGAGATCATGATAGGCTTCATACCAGCCTGTTGCGGCCGCTATCTTTGGGCCAGGAAACTTGGCTAGAGGGTGCAAGTACAGACGGTAAATGACGAGGATGGCAGGGTAGAGTACAGCGACTACCGAAGCCAGAGTCCACAGGTTTGTGTTAGTCATCTTGTGTTGGATGTAGTAGGTATCACTCAACACTCAATGAACGACACGAACAACTGAGTATGGGTGACACAAGTCCAACGGTTATGATCTATCGGAACAGCGAAGCGAGAAGATTATTGGAAACCATGCTTTACATAGTATATTAGCGGGTGCCATCATTTGTCGTCGCTTCTGCATTCTATATCCCATCTTCTATTCAGGTATCTCCGTGTCGCCGTGTCCATCGTGACCACTCAGGGTCGCATACAGGTGTCTAAAGGAAGGATGCCCTATGCTGTGACATAATAAGCCAATCGCAAAACGTCACGGTGCGCATTCGAGTTCTAGAGGAAATCTGCAAGCCACATTTTCAGCTCGCTACCTGCGGCACTGCCGGCTTGGTTTAACCGGAACGGGGTTCTGTCAGGAAGACAGCACGCCGGCGACCATTTTCGAATAGTTCTCGGTTTTCGCTTAATTTATATATGGGTTAGGTTCCTATTATTATGGGCTTTTCTTCATCGCATTGTGTTTTCGATTGGCCCGATGTTGATGGTTTCCCCCGCCGATAAGGTATCGACGTCACAAGATCGTACGGTAAGTACCTATGTTCCTATGTATGTGACAGCGCCGCTGATGCGGCTCCAGGATGTCGGCACAAAATAGTCTATCACCTACATAGCTTTGTCTACTAGTACCATAGTGCTTTACCAACTCGCATTGGTATACCTAGACGAGAGACACTCTATCCAAAAATGGTAAGAATGTGACAAATGATGTCGTCGCGCTTTTTTCGACGCGGGTCACCACGCATAAGTATTACAAAGGTACAATGCATCCGAAATTGGACGAAATGCTCTCGGTTGTGAATACTACCCTATTAGGTATGCAAAAGTCTCCGAAGACTCACAGGCTATAAGAGCTGGAAGCCGGCCCAGCCATACCTATTCAGACTCCGACACTATAACTAAAAAAGATTTGATTGTCCTAACAATGTGCTCGATAAATTCCAGTGGCAGTCCCCTTGACCTCAAATATAGACGAGGTTGCCCTAAGATTATGAATTACGAGAGGACGCACGGAACTCCTTGCAGCCCGACTAAGTATCTAACCTCTATTAGTACTTATTCATAGAAGCCCAACTTAAAGGCACCTAACGATGTGACAAAGAGTTACTGAACATGGTTCTCGGCCTAGAGAGTATTATACCATACCGACCTATCCACTTAGGAAGCATCCATGCAGGTATCCAAATAATCGAAGAGGCAGCAACATTAAAAGCCATTATTGAGACGCGAGAAAATGAGACCAATACCGACCACGTCTCACACAGCAACGCATTCTGAGCGATTCTTTTTCTTAGATAAAGTTACTGGAGGGCCTTTTGAGCGGCGATTCGTGGTGGGGTGCACTCATACGTAAAGAGGTGGGCATGAACTGTGCCAGTCAACATACCTACTTCACTCACACATGGCGGTCGATTTATACGATAAAATAATTAAACCACGGCTATGGACATAGTCGAGACTGAAGCCCTGATAATGCCTTTGCTTCACTATATATGCTGCCTATATCCTGATTATCGATGGGCACTAAGAAAATTGCCATAACATCATAGGCGCGCGTTTAATGGCTTAATACCTGCCTACTTGTGGAAATGGTTTCAGCACCTCGCCACGATCATCAAACGCGACATTCATTAGTTTCCACAAATGATGAACTGACTACCTTCTACAAGATATTACAGACAACATGTAAAATGGCCTAGGAATGGAGACAATTTATTGCTCATGATTGCTTATCTACCTCACAGATAGATAAACAACCGGATAGTTTATCGCCGCAACAAAAGCCATGAGATCTAACCCGCTCTTGGACCAGACCAGGCTATGAGTTGACTTTTCGTTTATTGTTACATAAAACTCGTGGTGCCTGACGACCTACGACTACCATCTCCTTTTCGCAGCCTATTTACCGGCAGAAAAAAACCAGTTCCACCGCAGTAAATGTAACGAAATGGAGCATTCCAGTGTTACATATTGATTTGAGTAATGCCAACACAGTACGGCTGTCCGTCATTGGAATAATCGCAAAACTCGCCCGATGCCGCACAGTCACTGAGGTGAATATAGTGGCCGTCGATGAACTGCGCGACATAATTTCCTTGGCAGTAGTAATGCCCCTGATGGTGGCAGATGTGGGAGTCTATATTGTCTTGTTGTCCCTGTCCTTGTTCTTGTTTTGCTGCTGGTGCTGGTGCTAGTGCTGATGCCGGCGGTAGTCCTCGTTCTCGCCCTTGGTATTCTCCTTAGTAAAATTTTTCGGTGGGAAGTGCTATTGCACCTAGCGCGAACAAGAGCGCCGATGAGAGGATGCGTTGGAATCGCATCGTGAGATTGCTAGTGTGGGATATAGGGCTGTCGAACTACTAGTATATTAAGCATCTGTTCGTTTTGAGGCCAAGGGAGATAGTATAGTAAGTATGGCGACAGCTAATTCTGACACTTCTTTCTCCTGCTTTCAGCTCAGGGCCATGTTTATGTAGACAGACGAGCAGCGAAGATTGCTGGCGTTCAACAAATAATGGGGGATGTGATATTGATGAAGGGGGGAGCTGTGAATCTAAGTCTATTACTGCCTACGTTTTAGCTAAGCGACTATTAACTTGTGGTTTTCTATTCTCTTGTTCGTCTATATGCTTTGATTTTTCATCCTTGGGCTGCCATTAACTGGTAAGAAGTGAATATGAGGATGAATACCTAACCTAGGCGGTTGAGATGATTTGCTTATTACCTGATTACATAACATCCGTGGATGGAGCCATGAGGCTCAACTAGCTGCGTGACGGTGGTGTTGGATGGGATCAGACGCCAAAGTACTTACAGTACCTTCTATCATGGGAGGAACAATACAATCAATTGCGTTGCGTTATTCATAGGCTTTCCTACTCATTTCTGTGAAGTAGTGGGACAAGAAATATTTTACCACGACCACGTATTCAAATCTCGAAATGCCGACCATAGAGACGGGCATATAACCGGAGGCTAGCACCACCATATTTTTATAGCGTGTTATCCCTATATGTCTTAACCTTTAGTTAAATAGACAGCGTTTATCAGGACTTACTTAGTTCTTGCAATCATTCATAGCTTATCAACCAATACTTCCCTCTGGCCTTTGTTGCTGATGCCAACAATCATCACTAAAGCCTGCCTGTGTCACCAAGAAGCAAGGTCGTAAAGAACCAACTCCGCCCACTCCACCTGCTTATACTTTATCGTTGGCAAGAACAAGATAGAGGTTTTAATAGGTATAAAAATCATGACATCTTGTACAGTTACTATATACTGGTCAACCAACTTCTGTATATATTGCTGCCTCTTTTGGTCTGCATGCTTTATGCGTTCTATAAAATGGTGTACAACTGATATGACTGGTACATAGGTCAATTGAGTTCTTTTGTGTTGAGTTACCTGCTCAATCCTAAGGCCACAAGATTGGTTGACTTTTGCCAGGAAAGCCAGAGAAGTTAGTCCTGGTCATGGACCCTGGGCAGAACAGCACAGAACAGAAAAGATAACGTTGCCGAGGGGGCCATATGTTGAAAGATATCATATATAAGTCTTATTTATGCATTCGTTATTGGTTGTTTATAGCGTCTACTTCTGCGGCTTAAGTTGTTCGTCATATCCTGTATATCGGATTGTTTATGGAGAAACTATATTTTGGTTATGGAGTGCATATTTATAGTTATTGACAGCTTAATGAAACTCTGAATTCAATGGATATGGATTTTTATGACCTGATAATAGTATGGTTTATAAAGGAATCTTGAGTTTTGTAGAGTACAATAGACAACGTTGTTATGTGCGTAAGAGGGGTGTTGTATTAGGTATAATTCTAGCTAGCTAGTTCTAAGCAATATCCATTGAGAATTTGTAGGGGGGCACCCATAGCCCGAATTTAACTAGTGCCGCCTGGCAGACAGCAAGCAGATCTAATACTTGGTCTACCAATATTACTAGCACTGTATATCAGCCTACTTGAAGTCATACACACTTACACTTACGTTTGCACTACAATGGCCGCAACACCATTGAGGTAAATTCCGCAAAAGAATATGAGTTACCAAGTTGCCTGCCCTTAAGTTGGTTACTGTTGCAAGCCATATATACATTAATTGCAGTGTAGCAGGCGCTTTTAACCAGGCCGCCACTGTAACTATCTATAGTATAACAGGTTGCAAAAGTAAGGGCGCAAGGCCTTAAGGGCAGGCGTTGCAAAAAGTAGGTTGTAAAAAGGGTAGGTAAGTTGGCCACGCACTTTGCGGGGCTGGTGGCGGCTGGAGCCAGGTGCTTTTGGGTAGAGGGTGCCCCCCTACTAATTCTCTATCCATTCCACTTATCTCTCAGGCCTAGGCCCACCAACACCCCCACACTCGGCGAAACTCCCCCAACCCAAAACACCGGAGAGGGTATCATGAGTACTCATAGTAAGAATGGTCCTGGACCAACTATAATGGTCTAATATGAGTATGGCTAATCTCGGCCTAAACCGACCCACTTCGGATAAACTCGGCTTAGTCTCAACAACACAGCCACCACTCCGCCAAGTGCCCTAGAGTCACCAACTCACCGCAGTTGGTGGGGTTCTATCTGCTTTTTCTTTACGAAATTGTATATGATATTGGTAAAGTCAACGCAATTGCTATTGATTCCGTTCCCATGGATAAAGCTATGGAGGTCCATCCCTTTTACCAGATATGTGTACTATGTCTCTGATAATGAAGCTAATTAGTAATGTGTAGTCTAGCTTTCGGCTTATGATGAATAGCAATTGAAAAAATAAGCAAAGAGAAGAGGATGATGATAGTATTTTCCAAGACCTGAAGCAAAGAAGATAACCTGACAGGAAACCGACCCGAAGAAGAGGGACCAAAGCAAAGATATCTAAAGAAGAAGAGAAAAGAAAACGAAAACGAAAACGAAAAAAACTTAATTGTTCCTAGAGAAACGAATATGTTTACCATAATTGGTACCAAGGTCGCGGTTGTGAAAGGAAATATTGTCGGATCTCTCGTTCGAGATATTGAGCTGCCGAAAAGAGGAGGACAACGCCGGCCTGTCCGAGGCGATTCAATCTCGGAAATATCGCGTGCCACCAGTAAAAGGTGAAGGTTTGCAGAATCAGTATAGTGACCTGTCTTGTCACGGACAATGCCAGATCAGAGAGGCGGCAGGGCAAGCAGCGTTGGATGTGTGAGTGTGCTGCCTGGTTGCGTTGTTTACTGAGACTATTAGTCTGAGGGTGATAGCTGGTAGACACAGCCAATTTAATACCCATTCGCTTCCACAAGATTTGCTAGAACTCGGACATAAATTTCGAGTAGGTAGGTAGGTACAGATTACCGTACAAATACAAACAGCGAACTAAAAATCCCAATACTGTATTTGCCAGGCGCTGCCTTCTTGGTGCTACTTTTGTCGTTTTTGTTCCTTCCGGCTACAGACTAGGGTTCAGTGGTTCGTTGAAGTGGGGTACGGTCGGAAAACGTGGAGGTTACGAACCTTAGAATACGAGCCAAGCCGTATTCGATACGCGTATCCACTAGCGGCAGGCAACATTGAAGTCTCTCTTGGTGCTTTTGATCAAAAAGTAGTAGGCATCCGTTCTTTAATCAGGATTGCTTAGATGGCGAATCAATAACTGAATATGAATTGTATCACACTTCTATTGGCTTTCAGATAGTATACGCGGATTGGTCGCGGGAGCAACCAGGGATGGTGATGTTGCGACGCAGGCACAAGAAGTCTCGGTATGGCTGCCGAGAGTGTAAGCAACGGCACATAAAATGCGATGAGACAAAACCAATCTGCGGCTATTGTTCCATCACTAGTCGGGAATGCCACTGGGTGAATCGAGACACTACATTATCGGCCGCTTCTAGCGCCGCGTCAACGAACATAGCAGCAGCTACAAGTTCGACACAGAGCAGCATAAGCAGCATACATCGTCCACAAGAAACGCCGCCTTTAAATGCAGAATCGACGTCCCCTGGGCCGGGCCCGAGAATAATATCAAAGCCCTACGGCCCGCCCCAGGCTAGCAATCATGTCTCATCACTAAGTTCTAATTCTATCCCCGGCACTGGTACCGCTCTTACTGCTGCTGCCGCCGTAAACCTGAACCACATAGAGTTCATCCTCCACTTCAACTTCGCCATCGCGGTCCCGGAGCTCGACAGCGACTTCTCATCTGTCGCCACGGCAATGGTCAACAGACTCTCTCTGCAATTCCCCTGGCTTCTACACGCCGTATTAGCAATATCCTCGCGCCACCTTGCAGTTCTGCGGCCAAGAGCATCATCCTTGTATCTTGCAGAAGCATTTCAGCTACAGAACGAGGCAATCAATTTATTCAACAAGGAGCGTCTATCCATCGACGAGACGAATTGCGCCGCCGCGGTGCTATTCTCGTCCATCCTCGGCCGTCACTTGCTGGTCGACACGCTCGCGGCCCTACATTCCGACGGCTCGGTGCTGTTGGATAGTTACTGCCAGTATGTGCAGGTCCACTGGGGCATTCGCGCCATCGCCTCAGGCTCGTGGCAACTGCTCCCGGAGACGGAGATCTGGCCTTTCTTGCTCTTCTCCGGCATCCATCGGCCCAGAACACCACGCGGAAACGAGCTGGCGGATCTGCGCAGCTGGGTCGAAGAGGAGTCCGGGGTTGATCGTGATAATGCCCTCGATCAAGAAACATTGGACGTCTGTCTCGAAGCTGTGAAGTTGCTGCAGGTAGGCCTGGACGAGATACGCAATGCTGCTGCTGCTGCTACTGCTGCTGCTGAGATGAAGACGGATAATCTCCGCCAGTACCAGATGGCCTTTATATGGTCCGTCTGCAACAAGGCGAGGTTCAATGAGTTGGTCATGCAGCGCTTGCCGCAGGCCCTGGTCATTCTCGCCCATTACTCTGTCCTTCTGCACCATGCGAGACACGTATGGCAGATTGGCGACGCCGGAGCCCGCTTCCTGCGCACGGTGTGTAATGCGTTAGGTCCGGAGTATAGCAGTCAGTTGCGGTGGGCGCGCGATATAGTGTTTGGGTCGGGAGAGCAGAGATAGGGTGAGTATTCTTTGGCTTAAATTATATCTAGGTTATCTAGGAATCGCCGCGTTGCTGATCGTGGCGTGTTGAATTGTCGCGTGTCGTTCTTATGATGACAGAGCGATGACAGAACTCAACACACAGACTGCAATTAATCACCAAGGGTAGTATATGCAGAAATTAGACTATAGAAATTAAGAAATAACATAACATCAACGTGGGCAATCTCCCCGTTCTAATGATGCAGTAAGTACTTGAGGTAAGGCACTGGTAGAACTTATAAGTGTTGCCAAGAGCCTTCCGATCGAAATCATTGAATACGCGTATCTCGAACTCGCGTATTCAGATGATAGATCCGCGTATAACGCAGGTATTCATACGTATTTCTTAGACATCCCCCTGTTACTAGGAGCACCACTCAGATATTAACGCTCCTATAAAATAGGGTAGATCCCCCTAAATAATATGTTAATATTAAAACCGCGGATTGTCGCGTAGTATATATATGGTCATCAGAACATCTTACACCAGCGTTTGCATACACCCACTTTATAGACCAAAACTATCTTGCACATTCCTGTTCAAGATGCAACTCCCATTCTTCATTTTGCCCTTAACCCTCGGTCTCGCGACTGCCGGTGCCACCGCTGGTGGTCACCCAACGACTGATGATCACGCCTGGGCGCCGCCGCATACAGGCGATTGTAAGTACGGCCCAGCCCAGCAACGGAATCCCGCATTCATAAAGATGTATGTGTTGACTAAGTAAATCACCTACTCACAGTTCGTGGGCCATGCCCTATGATGAACACCCTAGCGAACCACGGCTATCTCCAGCGCGACGGCAGGAATATCACAAGGGGAAATACGATCAAGGCCATGGCCGAGGGCTTGAACTTCGATGAGGCGCTTGCTACGCTCATGTTTAATCAGGCGGTTATTGCGAATCCGGAGCCGAACGCTAGTTATTTCACTTTGTAAGGATAACCAGTGTCTCTTTTCATGGTTACGAAGTTGTGTGATACGTTTTAAGATGAAGTATATTGACGGGAACGCGTAGGGATCATCTTAACCGGCACAATGTCCTGGAGCACGATGCCAGTCTCAGGTACGTACATTACAACCCTCTTTATGTTTTGCCTTAGGGCGCCTCGTGGGTGTTTATCGAGCTAAGCTAATGAAACCGCTTTCATGCAGCCGCTCTGATGCGTACTTTGGGAGCAACCACGTCTTTGACCCGGCCGTGTTCGAGGAGACGCGGAAGTACTGGGTCGGACCGGTCCTCGACGCCGATATGCTGGCAAACTCTAAGCTGGCGCGGCAGATTACTTCTCGGGCATTCAACCCGACTTACGTCTTCACGTCCCGCACCGAGGAGTTCAGCCTTGGCGAGGTGGCGGCGCCAGTGATTGCGTTTGGTGACTTGGATCAAGTTACTGTGAATAGGTCACTGATTGAGTATTTCTTTAGTACGTGAGCAAGCCTTTATTTGATTAGTAAGATAGGCATATCTGACTATTTTGACACTGCAGGAAACGAGCGATTACCGACTTCCCTAGGCTGGAGGAAGAAGAGAGAGGTTGTTGGTTTGCAGGATATCCTTCGCATCACGCAGGCGATCCGGAATGCTACAAGACTTACGACCGACTCGGATACCAGCTCTTAGATCGAAGCGAGTATACAAGCCAATAGCCAGCGCTGCCCTACCCAATACCATGCCAAATCCTGCTTGGAGGATTGGTACAGTAGCTGATATATGGGCTATGAGCTAGACGGGATCGGCTGAATCGGGATTTCAAGGTCAGAAGAGCAGAGGCAGAGAGAGGGAGGGGCAGGAGAAACAATCACGATGACATTTCATCTATGTAGGACGGTAATCGGGCGTCTCCAAGTTTCATACTTATTCCGTAAGAGCTACAGTTTTTCACTCCTCTTCTTTATAAACCGTGTCCTAAAAGCTTAGCCTGCCTCTCAAGGAACATGATGATGGGTCTATCCGCCTCAAAGGTCAATCCCGCCGCCGTTGGCGCAATGACGCGATCCATGGATGATTCGCGGAATATTTCCTCCGCAACATCATCAACTCTATCACCGGTCCCGGGGCCCAAGAGTTCACTTGGGACACTCTCATACCATAAGTGGTAACCATAAGAACGTCTGAGAACCTGCGCGAGCAAGGTCTCGACACAGCACCATGCGCGTTCGTGGTAATCTTCTCCTAGGAGGCCGATGATGGCGTCGCATTGAGTGATTACTAGGGGTAGAGTATTCATTCCGCGAGAGGAGTCGTCTTGGTCTACGCAGGCGTAGTCCTAGGGAGACTTGGTTAGCAACCCTGGCTTTGACAGCTGGACGTCGGATGAACATACCACCCAGACGCCGATGGAGTCACGATCGAGTGAGGGGTGTAACTGAAGGAACCGTTCGACGGCATTAATCATTCTCCTGTACTGCCTGTTCTCGCTGTTATCTGGTATTGTGTACGGACGAGCCGGTTCGGAGGAGGATTTGTGGTTGAACCCCCCTATCCAACGATACGAGAAGAAAATTAGGAACTTGTGGGAGTCTTCGTTTTCTCGGAGCCTCTCTAATGGTGCTTCGTTTGATCGTGGTATGCGGCCGCAACTGAGGAATTTCGAGTACGGGATGTACTTGAGGTCGTCGAGCAGGTTGTGCTTCTCTGTATCCGCTTCTAAGAGTCTGGAATACCGTAGTCGCAACGAGGCGGTAAGATTTCGTGAATCTGCGTTGAGAAGCATCGGTCGTAGTTGCTCTTGAAATATTTCTCTGTAAGCTCTTCGGAGTCGTGCTCCTGTGATCATGTTCTTTATTTCTGCTGATCCATATCGGGCCGTGAGACTCTCGATGATCATGCTTTGGGTCGCTTTATCACCATTGAAAACGGCGTAGTCTAGGGCACAGTATCCATGCGTGTCGAGGAGATCTAGGTTTGCGCCGGCCGTGATGAGTTCTTGGAGGTATCCTCGATGTTCCTCCGATGGTTCCTTACAGAAAGCAATAGCCGGCGTACAAGGGTCTGGGGCATTGAAATACTGTAGTGCGTCAACAGCTCGTCCGCTTTGTAGTAGTGTCCGGCCGTAATAAAATCGGGACATGGCGATCACCGTAGAATCTTCCAAGGCTTCAGCGGTCTGAAGCGAATCCCATGCTCTCTCCATCGCTTCGGATATGTTGCCAACGGCGGCTAAGCACAATGACAAGCGAGCGTTGCCAACAACTTCCCATTGTTGAAGGCTTATGCTCCAATTACCCCCTTTACCGTCGCTTGCTTGTCGGGTTTTGAGGGATCGTGCGGTTTCGACGCGTTCAGTGAGCTGCTTGATGGCCAGCTGTAGACAAGATGAGTCTTGCTCCCGCAACCAGATCTGATAGTTCACCATTCCTAGGTTTCCAATGGCTCGGCACGCTTGTTCCTGTGCCCCAATCTGGTTGGCAAGTTGATATTGCTTCTCAAACGTACCCCTCGCATTGTGGATCTGGTCCATATGACGGTAGACAATCCCGAGCTCGCCACCGAATTCAACGCGGAGTTCTTGGATGCTTGATTCCTCGAGAGCCTTCTCCAGAGCCTTCTTGGCGGTCTCGTATCTGCCAAACCGTCTGTTTGTATAGCCTATGTTACCAAGCACAAGGCTCCGGTAATAGTCCGTCCCGAGGAAGTCCGACTGCTTCTCGCGTATCAAGTGGGATGCATTGTCGAAAGATTGGAGTGCCTGTTCCCACTCTGTACATTCTGCGAAGCGACGACCCAATGCCATGTGTGACTCCCATTGCCGGACCGCCTCAACCTTCGCTGCCAACAGGGCGGGGCGAGAGCCTGAGGCTTCGCGCACCTGGGTATAAGACTCGGCGTCCCGCGGACCAAGCACAGGAGCATCTTTCACAAACCCTCTGGAAGCATCAAACCAGAACAGAGTGGCGTGCACCTTGTGGGCTGGCACCACAACTTGATGAAACTCAGCTGCGTCAATTGCATAGACGTCGCCAGTCTTATGAGTAGTTGAATGCCTCAATACGCAGCGCACAAGCTTCCCCGTGTTGCGAATCGTGGATGATATCTGATTCAGCTTATAGTTGTTGTCTGACATTGCCCCGTCGCTCCAAGAAAGCGCGTAAGCGGCATGCGTCGCCTCGACTTCATTGTCAACAGGAGCGCCTTCGTATGAGTGCTCAGTTCCTTCACCGGCCAATATCCAGCTCTGTGCGAATAGTTGGTGGGTGTGAATGGCGAACCTAGAATCACCTCTTTCTCCGTACGGCTCCCAGACGTGGAGCCTGAATAACTCATCGATAGCCCCGTCATTAATGACACTACATAATGCGACGGAAAGGAACCCCTGAGCACTGCGGCTTGTCTTGAAGAGGGGACGTTCGTCCGTATCTAAAGCGAGGGCGTCGCGCACGAGTTGCCATGCGCTACCTAGCTCGGCCGCCGTGATCACAATCCCTTGCCGGCTGGTATGACGAAGAAAACACACGGCCAGCGCCAGTTTCGCAAAGACTCGCGATGCCGGCACCGCTTGCTGTAAATCATTATCTAGGGAATGTTGATATTCAGTAAATGATAGGGAAGTATTTTGGGACAAGACCCAGTCTTCTATTTCCTTGAAGTAGATGTCTGATGCCGAACTTGCTGCTTGTATCCCCTTGAGTATCTTCAGGGAGTCCGAGAGTAGCCCACTACCAGTGCTTATTTCGTCGCCTCCCCGCGCCAGATGTTGTGGGGACGTTGCGGCCATGGTCGTCTTCTTTAATAATAGCACCGAGACGATGTCTTAGTTTCTTTGAGTGTATACGGATTCGTTCTGAAACACTTTGATACGAGTTTTGGAGTTGTGATAGCCTCGAAATGTAGAACGCCCCGAATGAAATCTGGTAATGCGGGGTAAATGAAGAATAAAGGGAGGTGTTTTCGAACTGTCCCCCTCTAAGGAACTGTCTCATCCGCCCTAACTGTCCAGGTGTCAGATTAGATATAGGTGATCTTGTTGTATTGGGCTGACTTGCTCTTACCCCCTCCTTCAGCTCTCAATCTTGAAGAGAAGCCTTTTATGAGCAGGGCATATAAGCCACAGTGATTAGCCACATCTAATTACAAATCATAATAAGCTCGGATCACCATATATTCACAGGCTCCCTGACCTCCTTACAAGAAGACTCGCCCCCAAAGGCGGTTTATCGGGATCCGGTCGGCTTAAGTCCGAGAGCACCAGCCTTATCATTTCGGCGCTAAAGTCGAGAAATCTTTGAACTATCGTCTGGTCCGCTCAATGGCGCACATGCGACGTTATCGGGTTCCTATGAGACGTGTTGGGGCAAGTGTAGGTACCGACAAGCGATGCCTCGAGAGTGCCGGGCTTGCGCCGCTGAGCCGGGGGTTCCTTGTCGGTTGAGGCGCCCGTCTTTCTGTATTGTTCCGCTCTCCGGGTCAGATGAGCCCAGATCTTTGTCGACTTGGTGACACGATAAGCCGACTTCCCAGATCACGTGTGTCCTTGGTCAACCAGTGGGTGTGTCCACGTCCCGTCTTATATCGAAGCAGATTGTTGTTTTGCGTTATGTCCTTGGCTCCTAGACATGATACCATCTTGTAACATTTTGTATGCTTGTCTGTCATCTCTGATATGCTGGTCCATACTATATTTGTGTTTGTCGTATCCGGTTGTCCCTTGCTATTCTCTTTTTCAGCGATAGTTAGGATTCAAGACAAAGAGGGTGAATCAATTCCAAGCGGTGGGCATAAGCGCGGATGAGCGACAAGGTGTCTGCAGGCAACGCGATGCATCAAGTGTATCGAGGGTCAGCCATGACGGGGCCTTGGTCCCGGGGTGGGCTAATTCCTGATACCGGAAAGGTGAGATAACTTTCTGTTAAAAAAAAATTTTTTGAAAAAAAAAAAAAAAAAGGGCTATGAAATGAGTAGAATATCAATCTACCGTGTAGTGTTGGGCATCAGTAAAGCGATTGGAAGTGGTTGTGGCTCTGGATGTTGTTGAAAGAAAGAAATCCCGGTTGCTAAGTTTTATAAATCTGATTTTAAGCTATTAATATTTATAAATTATTAAAAGCTTGAAGTCATGATTTTCAGACCCTCTCAAATCGTAAATTCAGGGCATTTCTTTTCGGATGTCCTGTGTACATGTCGGTTTGTTCGATCCCGTCGTCGTTAGCGATATGACTGATGAAGTTTGAATAGATGGCAGCGATAGTGAGCTTCATATCTATAGATATCCAAGAGTGTTAGTAGACCTCTATACCGTCTTGTTGAGCGGTGCAACACCAACCATGCATAGCAAAGTTAGAACCGAGGCACATTCTACCCCCGCTAGAGAACCCCCAAAATTGCTTAGTAGCAGCCTGTCTACTCGAGCTGTCACCGTCATCTGCCAGCCAACGCGTATAGTCCCACTGTTCTGGACAAGGGTAAGCTCGTTCATCTCGATGAAGGTTGAAGGCGGAGGCAGATATGCGAGTGCCGCCTGGGATCTCGTACGCGCCTATGCAGCAGGACGGTGAGGGCACTACCCTTGGTTCTGGCCCGCCAGCAGGTGCATACCGTCTGACTGTTTCTAGTATCATGGCATGAAGGATCGGTAGGTTGTGCAATTGCTTAGAGTCTGGCATCGCTATTCTCCCACCCCGCAGAACCATGTTTGGTTGGAGGGTCCTGAGCTCATCCCGCAACAAGGATTGCAAGTCTAGAGACTGCGAGAGATGGTGAGACAAGTAGGTCAATGCCACACCTGTAGTCTCCTGGCCAGCTAATATGTGGTCAAAAACTTCAGAAGCAACAGATAAATCCGGGTTGAGAAGAGTATTCGAGTGAATAGGAGAGGTAATGCCATGAGTCTTTCTCTCTTTCTCGTATCCTGCAAGTAGTGTACGTACAACCAGGGGGTCGTTGACGGTGTCGAGCGACGGCCCAGTCCTGCGAAGGTCTTCCAGGGTAGCATCACTCAACGCTTTGCACCATGCTTCTAACTCACGATTTGCTCCATCGACCCAGCGGGGTGTCAGACGAATACCTAGAAGTTGGAGGGCCTTGGAGACTCTGGGGAGTTCCTGCGCAAAGAATCCGTACCCCTTACGCGTTTTATATAGTTTCAACCAATGCTCACGGTAAGATTTGTCGTTGATGAAGTTGGAGCTACGCTGAATGCCAAAACAATAAGCGGAGATGAAGTCCATGGCCACAGCACAGAACAGAGAATGGACATCAATACCAGGCGTATCTTCGGTATTCGACATTGAGTCTTCGAGCGCCGGGATTAGTCTCGTATTCAGGATTATGTCAGATTGGGCAGATTGAGATATGGAGTTAGTTATATACGACTTCGAATATATGTTCGAAACCATTCGCTTCCTGACGGAATGATGTTTTGCTTGCAGCGACGAGAACAAGCAGGGAACGCTGGGCAAAGTTCAGTATAAGCCCTTTCAAAGACCGAGGTCAACTTACCCAAAATTATTGAAGATGGAATACCAAGAATGCTTCTCGAAGCCACCCTGGTAGATGGTTTTGACAGCTTCTACGCTATTGACACTCACTTCGTGAGGACCCACGCGTACAATCGGACCACATCGTCGGTGAGCAGCTTCCAGCATTCTGTTCTCTCTGTTCATGAACCGGGCATAGAAAACCCAGCCATTCGAGAAAGAACAAGTCCAGTGCGGGGTGGGGACCTTAGCCAAAGGTGAGAAGATAGCAGGGTAAAGTAAAAAGCGACAGACAAACCACAGTAGTAAGAGGAAGACGACGAAATAGGGCGGGTTAGCCATATTCGAGAACCCCGTGATAGCCATCATTCAAAGTTGCGAACATCATCACTTGCAGGGAAATTGAGGAGCAATACAGATGTAGCTGCGTGTCTTTTTTAACCTTATCATCTACATAACAGGACGACACGGTCGCACGGGAATGTATAGTCCGGAAACCGGATAATGGGAATAGCTGGAGATAGATAGAGCGGGAGTTCTCGTAATCATTATTAAACCTTTTAACTATATACACCGCTAAATGCATATATATATATATATATATATTATAGAATTGCAATAATATGAAAAGACCCTGTTGTTATACGAGCTATGACGCAAAAGCGGTCACTGAATCTGCACCCTAGTCATCAACCTTTGCCATCGTCTATAGAATGCCTAGGAAAAAACATCGTTGACTCATCCGATCGCATCCTCCTAGGAAACGTGCATGCCATTCTTCTAGGTTAGCCTATTCTGACTCACTATAAACACTCTCTAAATAGGTAACTGAGCGAATTTAGAGGACTGGCAACGAATCTAGTCTTAGCGAGGCTGCTCTAGACGTAATGGCAACGGGCTCTGAAACGTCATCAGCCCCTTTCAGTCACAGTATTCTTATTCCATAAATCGCTAGATTTGGTTCCCACCACACATACATAAACGCATCGTCTCGACCATCGATATCGAATCATCTCGTTACCATCACCATCATCTTGTTGTCTTACTGCCTTTGTCGTTTTGAGTCGAGAAAATTTAGTGCCTTGAGAATGGCCGAAGTAGTGTCTTTGCTTACGATTAATATGAAGTCTTTGCACATATCAGATTCTGCAAAGCTGGATACGCTCCCTACCGATATTTTACTTTTAATATTGGGCTATTTGGATACTGCCCGGAGCGTCGCTCACCTTGCAGCCACCTGTAGAGGGCTATACCAGTTCGTCTCAGCTAATGGCTGGCGCGAATTTGTAACAACCTGTTTTAGGAGTCTAAAACTACCGACCGTCACTGCCAATGAGGATTGGGTGGAACTCGCGCGGGCGTTGACGTCCCAGTCACGCGATTGGGATAGAAAGGCCTTCACCTTCCATTCTCTCTCTCCACCGGTGCCCCGGCAACGTAATGGACGCAGAATACGCACAGGCCAGTCTATACCTGTGAATATCCTTGTTGATGCTCACGAGAGTAGAGATGGATCTCTCGTTGAAGAGCTTGTCTTATGGGGGGCCGGTGAAGATGTTCTCGGCCGCATTCGACGGAAGGACAGAGCTTCAGTCGTGTCTGAAAGCTGGCATTGCCAGAAAGGGTCAGAAGCAGGGTTTAGAGCGGGCAAGGATGACACAACGGCTATAAGCATCTTGAAGTCAGGTCGTTCCGAAGAAGACCAAGGTTTTGAAGCTGTGGTCGGCCGAGCTAATGGCGACCTACGTTTAATCTCCGTCGGAGATTCCGATTTTGGCCGCACCTTGATGCATTTTTCTCCTCCCGCTTCTTCTTCTATCCGCCAGAACCAGATCCAGACAATTGATTTTGAGACTGAATCCAGGACTCTTATTGCTGGCACTAAGGAAAACGTGTTGCTTTATTCTATCCCCGGCCAGGATACTGGCCGTCTTGAACTTGTCATCGGTGCGCCATCTGTTGATCCCGTTACTGCTATTTCTCTCAAGGACAGGCCACAGTCGCCCTCTTTCGACTTCATTCGTTCCATAAAGTGTCTGAACAAAACCACCATTGCTGTGGCTTTGAATAGAAGCTTCGACCCTATTCAAGTCTTAAGTGTAACTCCAACAGGCTTAGATGTCTCTAGAGCGTCCAGGATGTCACGCGAGTACCATCACATATTATCTGACCACCCTCGGACAGTCAGAGCAATTCTTCCAGTAGATACAAGATCCATTGCGAGCGGAGGCCAGAATGTGGTACTAAGTTCTTGGGACGATGGCACTATACGACTCCAGGATCTACGGACTCCATCGCCAGTAGATCGTATCTATCAGGACAACTTCGAAGTCCGTACCCCAATCAATGCACTAGTCTCGTACGGCTTAGAGAGATTCGTAGCGGCCAGTGCTCATTCCCACATGTTGAAGATATTCGACTATCGCTGGCCTAAAGGCTATTACCATACTGATTCACTACCTTGTACTAACGCTAGCCCATATCCCAAGCCTATACCGCCGACTAAGGTTCCTGAACCACGACATCACGATGATCGGACACGGTGTGACCATTTGACAGGTCGGCTTTGTCGGTGGCATGCATTATCCCGCCATGACTTCTACCGCCCTAATTGCAGCTTCTATATGCCCTCTCACTACGCAACCTCTCCGACATACACTCTAGCAAAACCTTCAGACGTTTCTCCAACCATTTATGCGGGACTCTCCGGCCTACTCGTCGAGGCTACGCTGAAGAGTGGCGTTTCTCCGACTCCCACGCCCGACACCAATCCGTTATATGTCCAGGAAAGGAAGAAAGTGGCAATGTTGGAGACAGGGGATGGGTATGCTATTGATGACATATCCAAATGTTACCGCGTGCCAAGAATCCGTCGGCAGTCTTTCAGCAGCAATGGTCGAGATATTTCTATTTCAAGGTGGCGGCATCGACTTGACGAAGATATGCAAGAGCCTCGTGACTGGAGGGATATTATAGACTTTACCGCATGAACTGAGCGTTAGGGAGCGTCAACCCCACCATGATGCGCGTATGAGCGTGGGGTATATGAATCTGGGAGGAGACTCGCTCTCGACACTTTCTTGCCAGTCGGGGAAAACCAAGAAGCTGTTACGTTAGAACTGTAATATCACGAGTATCTCAGCCAAGCCTCTGTAGTTTCCCCAAGCCCATCTTCTCTAAATAAGTCTTTTTTGTCTCCATCAGACGGCCTCAGTACTACACCATTCGATCATCCATGAAGTAGACATTGGCATGCACATTTATCTAGAGTATGTTTGACCTCGGAACAAGATGATTGAAGCAGTTGTTCAGATTTGGAAGTGAGTGAGTGTGATGTGTGCTACCCTAGGTAATAAACTTTCAAGAGCAAAGTGAGTGACTAGTCCCATATATCCCATAATTCCCATGATTTGTCTCGTTCACCCATCCGCCACACAATATCAGAATCCCCGCTTCCTTATTTTAGGGCTTCTGGGTCTTGCTTGCCCAGATGGGGGTTCCCTTGTAGACGACGACGTTTCCGTCGTCCTGGACGGCCACGATGCAGGTGCTGTCGCCCTTGGGGTTGGCCGTGTCGGTGTGCCAGGTAGCTTTGCCACTGGTGTCACTGTAGGCGAGGGATTATGTCAGTGCTTTCTCTCTCTCTCCCTAACGGTTAATGGAACAGACAAGGGTGACGTACTACATGCAAAGGTTACCGTCGTTCTGCATAATGATGCCCTTCATGTTGTACTTCTGGTCGGGCGTGTTCTGCCACTGGCACTTCCCGCCCCAGTAGACGGCGATCTTGCCGTCTTCTTGCATCTTGAGCTCGACGCTGCCGTCACTGCTCCAGAGGCTTTGGCCCTTGAGCAGCCACTCGCCGTTTCCGAGGGTGTTGTGAGTAGAAGACATGGTGAAATTTTAATTGTTAGGTAGATAAGTGTTCTGGTAGTTGTTGTTGAATTGTGAAGGTAAGATGTTTGTGTTCTTGTTGAAGTGATCTGGAGAAGGGAGAAGGAGATGGAGAGGGGGGACGAGAGAGCCCCTTTATATATCTATAAGATTGCTGGCGATATGCTCTTCTCTCCCTCTGGACCGTAATACTTTCTCTGTCGTCTTTCATACCTCATCCTTCCCATGTTCTCTTCCATATGGTACCATGTCGTCTTCCTCACCCCCGCCTCGCCGCTTTGTGGCCGTCGACGAAGCTTTTGCCTTTCTTGGTTCTCAGCTGGCTCGTGTTGCATACATTACCATACTTCTCGCATTGCATTCTAGTCTGTTCCAATAGGCATTACGACGATCTTGACATGCAAACTGCAATGAGAGGTAGCTGTATGGGTGCCACTGACGTTGGGGGCTGCCGTCTAGGATAGTCCCAATGAGTTGAGTGTCGGATAGCTCCCGAATTACATCTAATCATGGTTTATACTCGTGGAAGAGTAAAAAGGTTCAGAGCAGAAAGATCCCGGCAGTTCCGTTCCCGGGTGGATCTACGCGACTACAAGATGGATCTATCCGTATTGTATGCCTTGTGGTACGAATGGAGCTTTCAAGGTGGAGGACATAGAATTACGAAGTATTGTCAATGGCTATCGTGGGCAGTGACTGTCGCGGGCAGTGGCTGCAATCCACGTAGTTTTTATGTACTGCTATAAACATGTATCTTCATATATCTACATATCCGCGAAGTTGCAATGAGAATTATATGTGATGGGATTCATAAAAATAGCCATCCTTAATAGACCATTCAAGCAATAAATAAATAGCATTGCTGTATGGATATGGCGACTTGCCACCGGAATACGTACTTACCTACATCCATTCAATAAGTAAATATATTCTATTGTCACAGTCTCGTATCTCTTCATTCCATAAGAACAACCAAACTAGGTAGACAAGCGCCCCCCGCCCTCCTCCTCCCCCACTCCCACCGAAAGCTGCTTCCTCGTCCCCTCTCACGACAGCTTCATGGCCGCTATTATTTTCCTTGTGCTGCGTCCCCACTAGTTCCTGATACCTATTTGCGGGGAGGTGTGCCACGTAGTACCCAAGTTGAGAGTTGCATATCCGAGTGGCGTTATCTTCGAAACCGATGTTGCAATTTCAAAAACGTCAGCCACATATCGCGTTCCATTTACAGATTTTCTTGCTTGACACTACGCAAGGCTGCAGGAAGCCGTCGGGGCGGGCCTTCTACATGTGTCATCTCTACTAAATCGAGTTACAATTCAAGAACCCCCCCTCCTTAAGGCATGCATACATTAAAGCTGGTAGGTTAGTGGAGAGAGCGGGTTCATACATACCAGCTGATCTGGTGGGAACTCCGGTTTACCATCAAGGTACCTGGTTTCCTATGTACAGACCTGCAGATGATATAGTTCTATAGTCCGTCCCCCCCGCCCCCACAAGAATAACAAGCCACTAGTTTATATAGATGGTGTATGAACTTTGTTGTTCATGATGTTGAAGAATACGTCTACCTACATAGATCTTGCAGCATGCATACACACATATATACACACATATACACACACATGCTATGTCATACCAGTGTGTCGCGCCGAATCTGGAACTAAATCTGCAGTTCTTGAGATACTACGGATACAAGCAGCTAATTACTGACAGCTAATACGCACCACAGTGTGTTGATAAATCAGATAAATACGTGACATGTCTAGCGCCCCCGCCGCCCCTCTATTTGAGACTGGTAATAAAGAGTATGTAGCTTTGCTTCTGCTGGTATTAGTTAGTAAGTGGGTAGGTAATATTGCCTGCTTGCCGTGGGAGTTGTAAAGTTGTGGGCATGACAAGATGGTTGCGAACCACCTCCAACCGGGCGTGTCACACTTGTAGATCAAATAGTTCATATTACTTTAATAAGCTTCTAATACATGACTACAAAAAAGGTAAGGCGAAAAGGAGGGGCGGGGGTCATCGTCAACTCTACGGGTACTGCATATTACGCCACTTTGCCTCTACGTGAGGTGAATAAATATATATCTGCATTGTTTAATTTCGTGTTCAGGTTTTAAAGGTAGTAGTTGATCTGGTTATGGTGCATCTCAAGAGGAGATCGCATACATAATTCCTATTTGGTAGCTTTCAAATGTAAGTAAGTAATACAACATCACGGAGATATTATTAAACGATTCTTATGTGACTTTGACTCCGAACTGCGTAGGCTACTTGGTTTCTCTTCCAGCCTAACCTTAGGACATTTTTTTTTGACGTGAAAGGTTGAGGCTCTTATGAAGCGGGATGAGAGGGACGACATAAAGGCAGCATATTTAGTGCAACCAATCTCAATGGTATTAGTAGGAACTTCAGGTTCTTTTCGAATCATGTTCTCATGTGCACACAGTAAGTGCAAAGTATGAGAACATCGCGTCGAGTGATGTTGATGTCTTGACGATTGGTCTGTCATTGGTCAGGCAGAAGATCCAGCTGTACCCACCCCAGACTCCAGCCCCGATTACTTTAACATGGAGATGCGACGCGGGGATCCTGGTCGCTATTCCGCAGTTGCTTGTATCGACATACATATGCTTCTGCATATGCATTGGTCGCCCGACTACCGAGAGTGAACAAAAGCTGGGAATAGGCGACATGCGCCACTTACATAATCATAGCGACCTCTATTGGATAACCTAACAGTCAGATCCGTTGTCAACTAGAAAATAGTCTTCCGGCAGCATATAATCCCAGAACTTGGTAGGTAAGGAAATATTCCTGCTTGGGTATGGTATCCACGCTGGCTGTACCGTGGCTAGCTGAAAGTCTTGAGACAGACTGCAATTAATTGTCGGGACTGCCTCCACTTTTCTCCATCCTGGCACGAAGCCGACGTTCCGGTAGCCGTTCCGTGACCCGTCATCGACCCGACCTACCTAGTATCTGCCCTCAAATAGGTACACAGGCACGATACCCACCCACCTAATAGCGCCCTTTTCAAGCCACCTTAAACTGACTGATCAGATTGAGCCTAGCCATGTAACTATTTACTTACCCGTTGCGTAGGGGCTGCGAAGGGCTTGCATGCTTGCCCAGCTGCGGAGCTCAATTCTTGCTAGACGAACGCATTGAGGGCGGTCAGGAAGTTAGAATTTAGTTCGGGGTGCGTGGAAGTTCGTTAACGCAGCGGGCTGCAACATAGGTATCTAATCCGAGTTCGGGGGGCCTCTTCTACGTAGGACGAGACATTAGTCGGCTTCCGCACAAAGAACCGTCCGTTACTACGATGCAGATGTCTCAATCGCCGCGGCGGGGCTATTGAGTGTCGATGGGGGATATGTTGATTCACATACCGACATGTACTACCAACCATTCGATGCTAGTAGTGAAGGAGACAGAGTCGGGACGATTTCACGCCAAGCAGGGCCGTATTCATCTTCCCCGATGGCAGCAATCTCTCTTGCTACCTCATCACTTGCATCTGTCCGCTCTTAGCTACTAGTCTCTGCCTCATGCCGCGAAAGCGTGGTAATATCAACGCGGTGCCCTACCCACACTCCTCTTGACATGTTAGTTGGATCTTTCTTCAACCGAACAGACGAGGATGTCGACCGGAAAGTGCGCGACACTACAACCTCGCCGAGCCCCAAGAACTTAACATCAGGGCTACGAACATGATCAGGCAATAGGGCGATAGCCTCAGAGCGGACTATCTCTTTTATGGTCAGATTCCGGAGAATAGCTAACTCCTTCACGGATTCCCCGAGAATAGCGAAATGGGCAGGAGGAATGACACGCTCCGAACAGTTCCTTTATCGGCATTCTTGTCGGTAGTTGTGCTGATACCTTTTATGGCGCAGATCCTCGAATTCTGTAGTCGAAAACAAGCCAAGAGGATAATTAGTCGTTTGGTGCAACATCGCTACTCACACACACCACGTTGGTACCAGCCCATTGTCCGTAAAAGGACAGCCAGAAATCTTTTAAACATTCGCGGCCTATCGACGAAAAGTACTTACTCGGGATGGCAAAGCATACGATATCAACGACATCAAGGAAAATATAAGCAAGTGTTGTTCCATGGGAATACTGGAAAGGGTAGTCATGCATGAGGAGGTTGTCTTCTCGTCTGGAACTTGAATCTGGATCTCTTTGTCACGCTTTGCCACTCACTCTGCCTCGCAGGTAGTGTTGGCAGGCTCAACGGGCATGAATTAAGACGAACCGTGCTGCTGTCGAACCGGAACAACTAGGGGAAACGCAAGATCCCTTCCATAATGCTTGAAAAGGAATTCGCTTACTTAGCCGTCCCAGTCTAAGGCACGTTCAGCTCGAGGGCCACGTTCTGGACACTGGCACCATTTTGAAATTCGACACCTCCTTGACTAAACGGAGAACACCGTAATTCAATGGTAGCGGTGAGATGTGGTGTAGTGTATTAAGTCACAACTGCGTCACTTGGGAATCAGGATTCGTGAAAACGACTGATCGTTGTGCTGAACTCTGCGGATAAAGTAGGAAGGACAGAAATCTATAATACAGGCCGGGCGGGGGTTACGGTTTTGTGTACGTATGAGTAGCGCTGGACAGGGAATCCACGTATTGTTAATGGCATGTAGTTGCCATGACCATTGAATGCCATTGAATGCATCCCGTGAGAGAAGCTATTTGCGCGAACGGCTGTACGGCCATATTAACCTGGTCCATCTTTGCACCTACTGTGACTATACATTAGACGGTAGATTTAGACAGAAAGAGGGAATAGGGGAAAGGGGAAAGGGGTTGACAGATTATGCAGTACTTAGCGAGATAGATGGGCATTCTTTTCGAACCCACACCGTCAAGAGGTCAACTCGTCAGTCAACAAATCAACCGATATCTTACGGACCTAGACTCTTTGGCGGTGTATTGTACAGCTGTAAGGTAATGAATGACATTGCTCTAAACTTGAACTCAACCATTCATTTCTGCAAGAAAGTCGTAATTAGAGCAAAGAGTAGTAGGCTGGGCAGTTATGTTCCCTTTAGGCACTCTTTATCCTTCCCTCCGTATCGGATTCAGGTGGCAGTTTGTAGTGTCGTACGCCTCTTCTTACGGTACCTATTAGGTGGGAGAGCTTGAAGTTTTGAAGGCCTCTGCTTAGAGCTGCCAACCTGGTACGTACCGGGTAGGTCTTGTTAGGCTTCACTATTGTGGGCCCCATGAGAATAGGTCTGAATTAGTGGGGCATCGATACGCTAGAGCCGGCCTGGCAAGTTGGGACCCACCTTTGCTTGCCTGCAGATGTTCAGATTTTAATAATTTGGGGAGGAGACTTTCCACAGCCCACCAAACAAGGCTTCCGCGACCAGAACCACTTGCACCGAAAGTGACAAATACAACTTTGTATAGCTTCAGTATTTCTTTCGTGGCGATCTAGAACTGGTTCCTTCAACGTTACACCTGATTCTCCTACAAAGTCAAGCTCGAAAGAGCTTCAACCACCAACAATATGGCGATGAGTACGTAATGCCATACCGAAGCTGCCCCGCGCCCTCTTGTGATGCATCTTTTTATGCATCTTTTTAAGGCCGATGCTAACTCCCGTGCCCGTAGATTTGGATTTGTCAAACGGTACGAACTCTATTTCGATAGTTACGGGGCACAAATACTAATTGAGGTTTATAATAGCCTCTGTTATGAAAGATGAGCAGGGGCGGCCGTTTATCATTGTCCGAGAGTACGTCCAAGCAGTTGGCAGCTATAGAACTCGAATATTATCTAATATTTGACATTCAGTCAGGGCAACAAGAAGCGCCAGTATGGCAACGAAGCCGTAAAATCACATATCCTCGCCGCCAGAACGGTCGCAAATATTGTAAAGACCTCTCTCGGCCCCCGCGGTCTCGACAAGATCCTCATTTCCCCGGATGGCGACATCACCGTTACCAACGACGGAGCTACAATCCTGCAACAGATGGAGATCTCAAATCACGTAGCCAAGCTTCTAGTTGAGCTGTCCAAGTCACAAGACGACGAGATTGGTGACGGCACTACCGGCGTCGTCGTATTGGCCGGCGCCCTCCTTGAACAGGCCGCAGAGCTTATAGACAAAGGAATCCACCCTATTCGGATAGCCGACGGTTACGATCAGGCGTGTGATATCGCAGTCGCCGAACTAGAGCGTATATCAGATACCATCGAGTTTAGCAAGACAAATACAGAGAACCTTGTCAAGGTTGCCCACACAAGTTTAGGAAGCAAGATTGTATCCAAGGCACACAGCCAGTTTGCCAACATCGCCGTCGACGCTGTCCTATCCGTTGCCGATCTGGAGCGCAAAGATGTTGATTTCGAGTTGATAAAGGTTGACGGCAAAGTCGGAGGTTCGCTGGAAGACACAATCCTGGTCAAGGGTGTTATTGTGGACAAGGACTTTTCACACCCGCAGATGCCATCTGAAGTCCGGGATGCCAAGATCGCCATCCTGACATGCGCATTTGAACCCCCGAAACCTAAGACAAAGCACAAGCTGGACATTGCGTCGGTCGAGGAGTATAAGAAGTTGCAGAGTTACGAGCGGGAAAAGTTCATTGAGATGATTCAGCAGGTCAAGGACGCCGGTGCGAACCTAGCTATTTGCCAGTGGGGTTTCGACGACGAAGCAAACCATCTGCTACTACAGAACGAACTGCCTGCCGTCAGATGGGTTGGCGGTCCCGAGATCGAGCTTATCGCTATTGCCACAAACGGTAGAATAGTACCCAGGTTCGAAGATTTGCGCCCAGAGAAGCTAGGTACTGCAGGCGTGGTCCGAGAGATGACTTTTGGTACAACCAGAGAGAAGATGCTTGTGATTGAGGAGTGCGCCAACACTAGGGCGGTCACTGTCTTCGTCAGAGGTAGCAACAAGATGGTCAGTCGCTTTCCCTTCCCTCGAGCTAACCACCTACATTGATAAAATGCTAATTATGCAAACAATATAGATTATCGACGAAGCTCGACGATCTCTTCACGATGCTCTTTGCGTCGTCCGCAACCTTGTGCGTGACAACCGTGTGGTATACGGTGGTGGCGCAGCCGAGATTGCGTGCTCTCTAGCTGTCGAGGACGCTGCTGTGAAGACGCCAGGACTTGAGCAGTACGCCATGCGCGCGTTCGCCGAGGCTCTCGACGCTATCCCCATGGCGCTCGCCGAGAACAGCGGTCTCAACCCTATTGCCACGCTCGCTGAGGTCAAGTCCCAGCAGGTGCGGGCCGGTCCCGAAGGCCGCGGCAAGCTCGGCGTCGACTGCATGAACAAGGGCTCCAACGACATGAAGGAGGCCTTTGTCATCGATCCTCTGATCGGAAAGAAGCAGCAGCTCATGCTCGCCACGCAACTCTGCCGCATGGTCCTCAAGGTGAACAATGTCATTGTCAGTGGCGCCGGTGACCAGGACTTTTAGAAACCGCAGGATAGAGAGGAGAATATAAAAAAAAATGATATTATAGACATGCATGATCTAGGCCTTCGTCTGACTGTCCTGCTCGCCTGAAGACATAAGACAATTACTGGGCCAGTTTTTTTCACATGGGAAATATTCGACTTGTATCGATCAATCATGATCGTCATAAGGCACGAAGATTATGTACGTAGATAAAAGGGTCGTCGGACCGTACTACATGCGCGGATCTGTAAAAAGATACGAATAGGTTGGACAAGGTCTAAATAAAAACCCTGTGATACCATCCATTGTATGAGCGAGATGCCTTGACCCTATCATAATCTGGTGACCTTAGGTATAAAATCAAGTTTGAAGAAAGAAAAAAAAAACCCCAAGAAATGACTTGATGAGAAATAGCCCTCACTACAATTCATTTAATTCTGTTTTGACAAAAACATAAAATTGCTGTCTTCTCTCTGGGTGACTATAAGCTGCCCCCGAGAAGAAATTTTGTATTGGTTATGTACAGTACACACGCTCCTCCCTAAGGTATCCTCCGGATATAAAACGCCAAAGGGGTTAGGACCTATTTAATGAACGAATATACTCACTGACTGACTGACTACCCTTTACTTCCTCAGCGACAGCCGACCCAAACCAAGGAGAAAAAGAGGAGAGAAAAGGAAAAAAGAAGAGACTGAACTCCGCCACTGCGCTGACAACCGTATACTCCCTTGATGAGTTCGTCTTTCCCTCTTTTCTCCCTGCCTACTTAGTAGCAGTAGTAGTAATAATACCTTGCCTTTCTTTTTGTCGCAAGACGTAATCCGCGAAAACGCTTGCTCATATGATATGATTAACTATATCCCCTTTTCTTCTGATTTTTTTATGAGGTAGATAGGTAGGTATTTACGCAAACCCGAAACCCTGGGCATTTTCTAAGGCCATGGAGAGCCTTTCCCGCAGTACCTCCCTGTCACGGTATTCGGGCAAGAGCAGGGTGCCATAACACGTGTAAGCGGTAGGCAAGTGCCCGCCTTCGCCCTCTTCCTCGCCATTCTTCTGAATGACAAATTGTATATTAGCCACGCCGCCAACGGGGACACGGTCGCTCGCTGTCACGAATTCGAGCAGTTTGCGACGCATGCGGTCATCGTACTTTTTCACCACCGACCAGAATTCACGCACGGTGTGGTGATTAGCATCCCACCCTACGTAACGCGTCACACGCCGAAGCTCTGAGATGTCGATCTCTTGTGTGCCTTCGACTATGGACTGTAAAAGGGAGGGGGTCAATAGTGTCAGAGACTTCGAGTGTAGACAGGTTCGAAACCCACGGGCAAAGGCTTCAAATTGCGGAGCGACCGACACATCTATCAAATACCGGATATAGTCGCTGACATAGGCGTTACGGTTGTCGCCTGTAACAGGGGGCGCGTCCGTAGGGTTCCCCACCGAGGGAGGTTCAGCGTCAAGACGTGAGGATGATTGAGGCCAGGATCCATGTGGTGGAGGCTCCATCCGGCGACTGACGGGTTGCCCAAGCATAGACGTAGAGAATTCATACGTCAAGACAAAGACGTCTTCCACGCTGCCGTCATTCTCGTTCCACTCGAGCAAGTTTGTGAGGCCACTAGCAAGCTCGGGCCAGCCGTCTGCGATGTGGTACAGTTCGGTGACAGGTTCATCCAAAAGCCTCTGGTACAAAGCCTTCGGAAACGTGATAGGCAGTGTCAGGCCGTTGTAGACTGCAAGCGATACGAGAAGACCCATCAGCTCGTATCTCCACTCGGGCTGAAGCGAACCAGGCTGAAACCAAGTCATCCTGGTCCTTTCGTCAACCGTGAAAGCGCCATGTTCCGGATTCAAAGCTTCGGCGATTGCCATACGAAAGAACTCTTGCTGGACACCACCCGAGTCAAACCCTTCCTCTCCAGTGTCCTCGCCAAGATGAACTTTTAACGGTCGCATCAGTTCCCGCTCTTCTCGTCTCCATAACTGGTCAAAAGTATCCATCAGGACTTCATCACGGCGTATGTGTAATATCAGGTACTTGGACGCCGGTGTCCGCAGAAGCTCCTCGAGGGCATTTCGTTGATGAAGATCTGTGATAAGACTGCCCGGCTCCGTAAGCATCCTGACTCGCAGTTGGAGGGAGCCAGCCTCTTCGTATGAGCGGCTCATTATGGATAAGTTGATGGCCCGGAAATATGTCACCAAAGAGGCGGGGTTGAAGATAAACGGGTAATCCAGGAGGTGAACCTTTTGCCTAGTAGAATTGAACGACAGCCAAGAGACAGCCATGTCAGCCGAATCCAGCCGGTCACCGAAGAATTCGGAACGAAAATGGACGTCACCTAATAGCAGAGATTGACGTTTCCGATCTGCCCGAAAAGTTAGTAAGTCCAGATAATAGATCGCAAGGATGAGGGCTTACACATGGCTGTAATCAGCATGAGGGCACCGCCAAATGGCCCATCCCCAGGAACCTCGGGTTTCCCCGTCCACTCTTGAATCATGACCGCCCTTGCCCAGTCCAAAAGCAGGATCGGAACACGCTTCTCATGAACGCTTCGTTCGGATTTGGTGAAACGCATGAAGGAGTGCGTCGAGGGTTCTACATAAGATAACAGAATGTCTAACACATCTCGTTCCCTCGTGCTGTCCAGCAGTTCCAAATCCAATTCCGCGAGCTCATCGAAGCACCGTCTAGTTGGAATTATCATGAGCAGTCTCCTTGCTAACCTGAGAGCCAAGTCGTCCGTAAATGTATCTTCATACTGTAGACAAAGCGTTGAAAGCTGTTGCGTTGAACCACTGCTGCCGCTCAGCAGCAGCCCGCGCGACCTGAGACGCGAAATGTCGAAGAGCTGCCTGGAATCCGTCACCAAAGGTGCCGCAGCAACAAGGGCATGGAAACAGATCGCCATGAGAAATGCTGTTTCCGCATTGGAAAACGACTTTTGCGTAGTGCCGAAGACCTTGGCCGTTGAAGATTGAGGAGACTGTAGTGATTTGGGGGGTGCGAAAAGGCCTTCCAAAGCAATCCAAAGACTATCAAATACAACGCGTGGGGCTACTCTCGTTAGGCGAAACATACAGTACCATATTGCTTGCGAATCAAGAACCCCTTCGCCCGTAGTGAAAGATTCTAGAACCGCCCGCGGGTCGCTTAAAACGTTGAATATGCTCTGCTCGGCAAATAGTTTCCATTCGTACTTGAGGCTTTGAGGGTACGGTACTTGGCCCTTCCGTCTTCTCTTCCACGCTCTACGTCGTCTCCTATGCCGTTGCAATGACTTGTCCACTATCGGTGGTTCTAGCATGTGCCTTTCTGTTGTGCCATCTTCCTGCAATATGTCACAGAGGAAGTTTACCGTTTCGATGTTGAAGCGTGATAAGGACTGAGGTAGATAGCTGTCGAGCTCGGACGCGGGCTCCAGATCAACCTTAGGGTGAGTATCGTTGCTGGGGAGCGGTACCGGACCGATATTCACACCACCCAGGGAGGCAGCTTCATTGTGCTTTGTTTCAACTACGTGTTCGTCTTCTGTCGAATCAGAACGAGCTGGCTCCGATGCTTCACCATCAGCGTTGATATTCGATGGTATGTCACTACACGGTGGGGACGAGCAACGTAGGGTCGACGAAGGCCGTACGATGGCTTTGGGTATCTTCTCTGGGGAGCCAAAAACGATATCGTCCGCAGAATCCACCAATGGTTCAACCAACACTTTAGGTTGAGAACCAGAAGACGTACGAATCTTGGCACTTGATTTTCTCCTCGGAGGGGGGGACCGAGTACGCGGCTCGACAGCGGGTCTTTCGCTCGGGAAGCCATTACTAAACTCAGGGGTACTCGTGATAGCGGTTACTCCGGGGTAAGATCCATGGCAGCCATTAACCTGCCTTGCGGCCGGAACTGACACATAAGCGCTGTCGCGTGATAGCTCACGCGGCACGGAAGCCTGCGCGTCCTCCTCTTCTGACGATAAACTTGCCGGAGGTTTCGCACTCGACTGGGCTGAACACTGAGATGTCTCCATATTTCCCTTGAGAAATTCGATGTTGCTTGGTGCTAGCCATTCGACCATCTTAAATGCGACAGTGCCAAAAACTGCTGCAGCAAATGAGCGGTAGTCCTTCTTACCAATTGGACGCTCGGTTATCTCTACCGGAATGGAGCTGTTGCTGGTGTCACGCGGTATAGTTTCTGGCACACTAGGAGTTGAGAGCATATCGTTATTTTGGTCGTCCCCCCCACCCGTCCGTGCATGCGGTTGCCTAGTAGTTGGAGGTTCCATGATAGAGGCGCCATCCTTAAGGGGAGACAAGCGTGCCTTCACTCTTTCCCTGGTGGAGGGGTTCTTTGGGGTGAAGTGAAGGGGTAGTATGGATTCGGACGGTCCGCTCGATGGTCGGAGGTATGGGCATAATCGGCTTCTAGGGTTATCCTGGCTAGCGAGGTATACGGCTAGGGTCCTTGCACTGTTTTGATTATATCGTCGTATTGGTCGTTTCCCGGCAGCTCTCTTGCGATAGGTGAAGCAGGTTGTTGTCGAGCAGTTACTGTCGCCACATCCGTAACGGAGTTGGAGGATAAATCTGACTGAACGTCAGTCCTACGGGATAGGCGCGGACTGGGGACGCTTTAGGGAGATAGGAAGGGGAATACGTACTGGTCAATAAGAAGTTGAAGTCCATGGCGACGATAAGCGCAATGTACTGTATATACTCTCTTAGGATTCTCAATGTCTACCACCAACTCCTTAATCTCGGAGGGGGCATCGTGTGGGAGTTTGGGAAAAGGAGCGTTCTCCCATAAAGCAGCGAGGATATCATCTTCAACGAGGTTGCAGCCGCGACCCTTATAGGCCGGGCGACCGGTTTCTATCGTCATTGCATGCGGCGCGACAGGGTATTTGAGCTCGATTACCACTTGGCTGCGGGTTGCGGGAGAGATGCGAAAAACGAGGTACGGCGCAGGCGATGTAAAGGACAACAGGTGATATTGAATACTTAGACGGGAGTTGAGAATGGATGGATTGGGTAAAGAGATTGGGTAAGGGTGTAGTCCCTATACCTCTCCAATTGAGTTACGTCAAGGCACACGACAGGAGAAGAGAAGGCACGATCGTAGTGTAGGTTACAGAATAGATGCACAGGTATAAATGGATTCAAGAATAAAGCTTAGAGTTGAGATGCTGTACGCTCTTGCTGGGGGTTACAGCAGTCAATATGCTGTAAGTCCTTGCCTCATTTTTCGTATCATGGACGCAGGTCACCATATGTACTCGGGTATGTACGGACTGCTGTTTCCTCCAAGGATTCGTAGACAACGCGGCTGTAACCGGGGCGGCCGCTAATGATGCACCCTCTGAGGTATCCCAACGTGCGAAAAAAAAAAAACCCACCCGTCCACGTTACACTTAAAGTACCTACCGCCTACATTGTATCTCCCAACATTAATGTTTAGAAGATAGGAATCGATGAACCAGGTTAGGTACATACTTGTCTACTTTCCTAGGTAGTAAGGGAGTGAATACATATACCATACACCTTTCTTCAGGCTACTCGGGTTCTTCTTCTTAATTCCTAGTACTAGGTACTTACTTAGTAAGGTATTTGCCTTAGGCAGGCTACCGCACCCTTAAACTATACCTATGATTCTACACAGTGCTCCGCTCTATAGATGAGGGACAGTATTCCCTCGACAGACCGCAGCTTGACGATTAACATAAATAGAGGCACATCCAGACAGTCTGTAGTTCGAGTGGCAAGAGAGAAAGAGAAAGGTATGGTGCAGTATGTATACAAGTACTGCTGGAGGAGATACGCCAAGGTTGTATGCCAAGATTTCGCCTTAGATCCTTACTAGGCCCAGAGTAACGTTCAGAATATTTATACCTAATCTACATCTATGCAGATTAATGGTACCAAGATACTTACATCTACCTGAGGTAGGTGCCTGAGGCACTACTGATGCAAATAACACCGTGGGGACGTTACCAAAGCGGTGGCCAACGTGAAAAAAAAAAAAAAAAAAAAAAAAAAAAAAAAAAAAAAAAAAGGAGAGAAAAAAAG
>Ga0247782_1000127_pt1 | contig 100420 bp, 76 predicted proteins | sample UWRJL019104C5_FD_179928 | JGI IMG/M metagenome (GOLD analysis project Ga0247782, IMG submission 179928) | Plant litter microbial communities from Arlington Agricultural Research Station in Wisconsin, United States - UWRJ-L019-104C-5 | ecosystem: Environmental > Terrestrial > Plant litter >... | reverse complement strand
AGAAAAAAAAAAAAAAAAAAAAAAAAAAAAAAAAAAAAAAGAAGGGATGGTACAGGAGGAATTTAACCCCCGAATGTTGGACTCGCGGGGAATCGAACCCCGGACCACTCCCATTTTGACACGCAGTAACTTTAGAAGTACAACGGCAAGATGCTAAGGGAGTATTATACCACTAAACCACAAGCCCATGTGGAGATCAAATCGCACGGTTTTGGATGCGGTCCGATTGTTGGAGGGCTGGGCTTGAAAGACAGATTATCTCCTGGCAAATGTGGGAGAGGATTTGATTGGTTGGAATTCAGTATTGTTGGATGCGCGGGCATGGGCTCTTGTGTGGCAGGTGATTATTTCGACGACCTTGAAACTAGGAAGTAAGGATTTAGAGGAATGGATTAGTCAATATTCCTGTCATGATGTTATTTCGTGGCTATTGAACTGTTATTCTTTCATATGGTCGATGCCTTGGTCTTTCTCTTTTATTCTATCTCTAGATACATGAATGAGTTAACTTATCGTTATAATATCTACATACCCGCATTGTAAACTCCTTGTCGTAAATCTATTTCATATTCTATCTAGCTTTGTGGTAGTCGCCCTTCATCTCATAGCAACTATCAAGGAAGAGTAGGTAGATAGGTAGGTAGGTAAGTTCTCATCCGTAGGCCTCCGGCTTAATGAGTCCCTGTTTATAACAAAGACAGTAAAACGACGGTTCTTGAGAGAGAAACTTTGAAACTCTTGCACGTTGCATTATACACATACATATTAATGAGCATTCGCTTCTATACCTACCTACTTCCTCGTACCGGCATTTCGGAGCCGTGGTGGTACTACACAACACACGTTTGTAATATGTAAATGCCGTGTTCGGGTTCTTCCTGAACCCATTGCGCGCATGCATGGCATAGAACACTCTGGACCGGCCCTGTCTGCCGAGCTTTTGCGTCGATTGCGGTTCATTTGACTTGCTTAGTTGTGGGATTTCTTGCAAGTAGGTAGGCAAGTAGGTAGGTAGGTATGCGTACCTACTTAGGTTTTCCCATTCAACCAAGGAGCCTGCGACACTAGAGCGAAGATTTTTAAAGCGATAGCCGGCCACTAGGATTGCGCATGCTTTAAGCTTTCTTCACGCAGTACTACTATACAGAACATACCATAGTAATATTCCCAGAACTGTGTATTACCCACAACCGCGTGTTGTAGGTATTATATTGTGATCAACTCCATTACGTCCAACATCTTCAATACAACGCTATCTTTTTATCCTCAATACAATACCTTACTTTATGGTGCTGTATTGAAGATAGCGACAAGCTTATGGGTAGGTATGGTATTCGAGGATGCAGAAGTAAATGGAGGAATCTCACTGTGACTGCCTAGATATTGTGTACAGTCCTCTTGATTAGGCGGTTTCTCGAATGACGGATGCTTTATTAGAAACAAATATGCACTTCCCATTCCATTAATATAGCCACCGACTTCTAGAGATAGGTAACCCAAGTCGGCCAAGGTGAGAGCAGGTGTGAGTTTTTTAGGCAGAGTACAGAATAATACTTCTATTAGCCTTTACTTCTGGTTGTGATGCGATCAAACACGGCTGGTATAGTTTCAAGTGTGCGATTCAACAACTGCTCTAGAGAATATAGAGTGCTCTCAATAAGTAGTATGTAGTAGGTAGCCGGTAAAGACTCGAAGACCACCATTTCCGGCCACGAGTTGCTAGCTCTGTAGTTCCACAATGTCAATACAGACCGTAACCGTGCATGCTACACTCCCCACATTCCAGCCAATCAGTCGGCCCTAGAGCCAGAGAACACTTCCCGAAATTGGTTTAGGCCATACTTAAAGCGCAAACAGTACCTCAGGTACCGGCAACGTCGCTCTATATTCTCAAGCTACGTGCCTCATATCCAGCAGTCAAACCAAACGCCTGTATCGCGCGCAATCGACCTGATCGAGAGACACGTTACTAACCACTACAATTACGATATCTAGAAACTTATAATCCATACGGACAAGCGCAGCCATGGCCGTAGACGATATTGTTACCGACCCCGAACTTGCAACCGTCCTTGCCGCCTCGCGAGACGCGCGTATCCAAGCGTTAAACCTTGTCGACCATATTGCCACCGTTGGCCCGATTGAGGCGGCATCTACAGAATCTCAGCTGGAGACGTCCAAACAACAGAAACTCCTCATAACGAACCTTGCGCAGCTTCGCGGACTCCACAGAGCAGCGAACTTCGCCGCGCGCCAAACAAAAGCCCAGACCTCTGAGGCCCGGCAAGAGGTCGACCGCCTGCATCTCCAACTGCAAAACTTATACTACGAGCAACGCCATCTACAAGGCGAGATAGCGGCGTGTGAATCCTACGAGTCAGTTCCCGCACCTTCAGTTTGCACACCTGATGATCAAGCTTCCCAAGGCGAAGCCATAGACATGGATGCAGCGCTAGTAGTTCTGGCTCCTGATGCGACTTCCGCCTGTCAAGATGATGAGGAAGGAGAAAGCAAGCCCGCAAGTAGCGTGGTTAAAGCGCCCTCGTAAACCCCCAACTTTGGCAACGTTTCAGCAGCTTCTTCCTGCTATTCGAAGTTTGAAACTTTGCGCTATAAGCTAACATGATATACAAAAATTAGCCACTCGTACCAACAACTTCCCTTGATACCCGTCGAAGAGTTCTTAGCGTTGAAGCCCGAACATGCGGCCGACGACGAGAATACGCTCATGGTAGCCCGGATCGAGCATGAGCAGAGCGAACGAGAAGCGCTTGAGCAGAAGCGTATGGAGCTCCTTAAGCGGAAACAGAAGCTGATAGCGGATAACAAGCGCCGCAAGGATGACCTCGAGAACCTGGACAAGGAACTTGAGAAGTTCATAGATGTGAGCAGCACCTATAACAAGGATTCAATGCGGTAGAAGTACTAACTTTTATGAAACAGTCTGCCAAGCCAATTACTAAGTTGTTTGACAAGAATGTTTGAGTCACGGTAGAATATATATCACTACGACATCAGTCAGCAGCTCATCATACTACCGGTGCATGGCTTTATCACGAATCGGCTGTAGTCGGAAATAGGACCGCTTTATTACGCCTGTGCTGTTAGGGGAAGAGGTGCGATATACTCATACGTACGGCATCATGATATCCAGTTTCTCTAACATCCTACATAGCACCACCAGGAGGCATAGGTGATCATGAATGCCATACCGTAAGATCAAGATAGATCTACATATCTCGGGGCGCGAAGGAAGGGATGACCATTTTTGATAAAGCATGGCTCATGCCGGAGCTTTGCACATGAGCATGAGCCATTTAGATATAAAGCTGGAGGGTGCTGGGTCAGATGTCACAGGGCATAGGACGCCTATCATCATATATCTAGGGTCTCGGCGGAACTTAGAGGAAGCTCATCAGATACCTCATGCAAGGCACTTTTCGGCAGAGACCGCCACATCTCCTCGATGAGATAGTCTCGTAAGCACTAAACCAGCTCCTTAGTCGCTAGAAGAGTGACGCCCGTTGTCGGTGCTGTTATACAGACGATAGCTTCAGATGATAATTAAGCATATCAAAATGGGCATCAGGCAAAACCATTCCGAATGTCATCTGTTGAGATGTAGTGCGTAGAGATTTTCTGATTTATAGCTGGCTTTAGGATAGCCTTTTGCTCTACTGCTCTGTGCATATGTAGACAACACCTTTTCACGACACTCCCGGTAATGCCTGGTGGTCGAATGGTATAGGGTATTGGATTCTGTCGAGGGAACTAGGTACTGGGCTCTTAAGAGGCTCGTACTACATGACTGGGAAAACGCGATAGATACATATCCGTGAGCAATGCGATTGGTGGTTGCAAATCGAACGGCCATCACGCGCGGAGAATGCCGAAGTATATTCGCTTAAAACACATATTAGGAAAGAGACTTGTAGGTTTAGTAAATTTTGCGTTCGGTAAATATTCGCCACTAGGTAGACAAAAACTGCCGAACAAGCATGTAAGTAGTTAAGGTCAAGTCAAGCTGTCATAGATTGAACTAGACTCCGGATGTGGATGGTTTTTTTGCATTTAGACATCCGGCGCCACCAAAGGGTCTCGCGGTGGAGCTACTTGAAAGGTGGATGAGGACGCCCGGAGATTGAGGAACACCCCGATCCCGAGAGCAAGTTGACTGGTAGACAGCTATCAAAGAAATCCCCCTAACTTAAGTATGCTGTATGGGAAAGGGTTTCTCTTAGTTCTTACCGGTCGGCTCGGCCGCGATTGCCGATATAGCCGCATATCTACTATAGTATAGTATGTATGGGGCATACATAGGTATGCCTACCTACATAAAATGACTTTGCTGACCAGGGCGGGGCGTCACTATTCTGTATAGAAGTCAGGGAAATAATCGTCAAGTTTCTGCATGAGCTCGTGATGTGAGTGAGATGACAGGGACGGTAATGAAGGTTACCTCCCAACCTGGAAGGAGGCTCGAGACGGGTTTAGTTTACATGGGAAGCAATTGGATCTTCTCATTGGCTAGCTGTTTCATTTTTTGTCTCCATATGGACCTCGCTAGTTTTGACTTTACTTGCTAACTGCAAGTTCAACAACTATGTACCTAACTAAGAACCTAGGCATATTTGGGGCTTGAAAATGATAACTCAAGTTTATACACACATATAGAGGCCGCGCCTAATATGAGATATAATGCACGGTCATGGTACCAAGGCATGCAGAATCTCATAACTGCTCAGCCAAGTTAAGTCATTGATGCCTAGTCCCATTCTGCAATACAGGAGGTAGACAGGTAGTATCAGTCCCGATATGCTGGACAAAAGCAAAATCAACGTACAGTAGTATCCTTCCTCTTGAACTTGATCATACCGTATCTACTACTGTAAATATCAAATATGCACTGTATGAGGGAAAACTGGACGCGGCGCTGGAAACGCTTGAGCTATGTGGGACTTTGACTCGCGTTTTATTTGCCAAGGTCGAAATTAGATCCCCACTTTTTGGTTGATGTGGTCCTTGTCACATGAACCTTAACACTTATTATTCTGTAATAAAAGGCGGGAGGGGCCAAGCACTACCTAGCAATAGATAGCATCAAAAGAGAAAGAGGTAAGAGTGAAAAAGCTTTGCAATCAATCTCGACTGAATGCGTCTTGGTGCTAGGTCGGCATAGTTACGCCCCGGCCCGCGCAACTTAAAAGGTATTCCCTGTCTGTAGATGGATGAAGGTGACTTTCACTAAATAAGTTGTTCGACATCTATACGCCGTATCTGAATTTTCTTTGCAAACTGACTCATGCATATTTCCTTGCCGGGATAAGTTCAAGTTGTGTATGTCCTTAGGCGCTCAAGTACTGAGTGGTAGAGTTGCAACAAGCCGAGGCTAATCGCCATGATTGCGAAGGAGGTATCTAGGTAGGTAGTCTTAAAGGGATAACCCCAAGACTTTAAGGCGTTTATAATTGCAACGCCAACCTACAACGGTCGAGATGAGCCCGGCAAAGTCACTTGCTTCTAGGCAGCTTCGTTTAAGCCGTCCTTAATAAGTACTTTGCAATACCTACGTCAAGACGGAATGCTACCTCACGCATCATCATACACTTACCTAGTTGACTAATATCTGGGTATGATTGGTGCTCATACGCACACGATGACCGGAGTCATATCGTGGGCTATCCGTAGAAACACGCTGTAGGTACATTAAGCCTGACGGCAAACAACTGCCTCCTCGGAGAAAACAATCCGAGAGACAAGCAGCAAGTTGTCTTATAAGCAACAAGAATAACTCACCTTCAACTGATCAATTTTTAAAGGCGCGCAGCTCCCAAACCCCAACTCGAGCTGCCAGTGGCTCTTTTAAGTAGTAGTAGTACCTACCGGTATGTAAGTACGACGAGTGGTGGGTAATGCTAAGCCTGCACATCTGCAGCATGCACAATTGTCCATATAAAGGATGATGTCGGCTTGCAGCTTTAGTGTAAACGTAGCTCAAGGGTGTAAAAGGATTGCATTTATCCCGTAGGACACAAGCGCATATCTAGATTCTGATCGAGCGACCGGTATGTAGTACAAAGGGGCCCCGTAGTATGATTGAATTGGAGGAGCGTAATAGGGGCTGCATAACCTGGGCTTGAGTGAGATGCGGCCGCCACTCCCTTGCATGGGTTCTTGGCGACGAACAGCGCCCTACATATGCAGTAGCTATGTATGATCTTCGAGCGATTGACTGAATATCCCTCCGGTCTAGTAGGACTTGAGTTGCACTTGGCTATGGCTGTCATTGTTTCAAGAGTAGGCTTTACTCAATTACAAAAGAGTGTGTGTAGGATCAGACCCGTGGGATTCCAAGGGAAGGGGCAGGTTACGTAGCCATCGACATAACTAATTATAATGGAGAAAAAGACTGGAGTACAAATACATGCTTTAGGCAGCAGGATAGGCCATGATGAGATAGAGAAGATTATAGACAACCCCCCTATAATATACCAAAGAGGCTATACAGATGTACTACAGTGTAATAGCTTGCTCCTTTTAATGGTGTGCCCAATAACAGCTGGAGAATTAAAACAACTTCGCACTCGTCAAGCACGCAAGATAACAGCTGCCCATGTGGCTGATAGATAAGCAAAACAACGGAGCGGGGTAGTAGTGATCATATCTTACAAGAAACGGCGGAAACAGACAGCAAGCATCACGGCCAACAACCCACGCCAGTAACCTCCGCCGGTGCAGTTAAAACAAATTCCTGTGTTGGTAACTTTTTGAAGTCTTTAATCAAGGGACCATGATCGACCCTTCCTCTCACATCACAGAATTGAATTAGCAGTGATTGCCTCCAGACTACCTCTGACTCCAGTTGGATTATATGGAGAGGGGCTGAGCGGATCATAAACAGAACTGATTAACCGATAGGGGAATCCCACCATCCAAACTCCTTGGGACTCAGCCTTACACTAGTACCAGCCTACCTACGTACGCCTCCATACCTCTGGGTTCTACTCTTGGTATTATGAGACATTGTTCTGGGTGTTTTGGACATAAGTACCCGGCCATGCTTGTTACAGGCAACTCGACTTTTTGTCGAATCAGATACACCCGAAGTACTAAGTATCACATGGTAAAATTCCTACATACATATGTACTTTAGGCGGTACATTGTAATAAATCGCCGAGGTCAGCGCCGCACGAAATCTGCCTTGTTTACTGGACGTATTCTTGTATATATGTACATCATTCACCAGTTCCACAGCATCTAGGTATGTCTGTTTCCTCAGCCGTGTCCTAAATCCTTTGGTTGTTAGCCGATCTGTTGGCTATGTCATATATAAATGCGTGCAACGGAACTCCTCAAATCAGAGGAAACCTAGCGTGACGCTTACGAGGATAGAACGACTCTCATATATGCTAAACTAACCGAGCAATCGCCTACGGTTTGCCAGATTTAAGCTTTCTGTATGTATTCCTGTATGTATGAAAGAGTCCGAATCGACTCGTCGAGCTTTACCCAAAACTCTCTCAAGGTCCTCTAATTGACGTCGTATTCCATTGAATATTGAGGCACATATAATATTCACACCATCCACGCCCTGTCTGTCGAGATGCATACCTACCTATCCTACGTTCCCATTCTGTTTTACGCCGCAGCTCGGGTGTCACGAACAGGCAGAGCTGGATGTTTCAACATGTGTATTTAAGTACGCTTGGCAAACCTGAATGCTGCAAGGTTGTATTCAGACTTAATTGTCAAGAACATGAATAAATACACTAAAAAAATACCGTCTATGCAATGAATGAAGGCACTAAAACTTAGTAAGGTAGCATCCTATCCACTTAAACTGGCCTTGGACGTGGCTCATCGTATGTCGGTAGGAACTTAAAGATGCATATTAGCGTGGAGTTAACCTGCTAACTTGGATGATGTTAAGAAGAGGAGGAGGGTGTACAGCGGTCTCTGTATGTACAAGGTAACCTTAGATCAATCCGTGCCCTAGGTAGTACCTGGGCAGGACCTGGACATCCTGCCCGGCCTGGGAACCCCCCCCTGTATGATTAGCTCCCTTCCTGTACCAGAGCTACGTCCCGCTACGTCCCAGAACACATCCTGAATGGCTACTAATCTCTCTTTAATTTCAATCTCCCCGTACTAAAAAAACAAGGCTCCCCTTTTCAAATTGTTATTCCCTTTGCTGTTACATTCTATGTAATCCTGCGCGCCCCAGCTCGACTCGCTTTCCCTACCAGTACTAGGAATTTCTTTCTGCTACCTACTTTTTTAACCTTTTCATCTCATTAATTCTAGTAATCCGCTTGTTTGTCTGTGGTCTATGGTCTATGGCAGCGTGCACTAGCTTCGACGGCGCACTAACTACTACCGCGCCCTGAGTCCTGAGTCTCCCTTCCCTCTGGGCTCGCTCCGCTGTTCTCTCACCTGCCCGGGGCCATACTTCCTTTCGGCGGTTTCTGCCCTTCCTTTCTCTCTTCCATTAACCCTTCCGTCTCTCATTCATCGGGGTGAGCGCGCGAGGTGTTGGTCTTGTTTTATTCTTCGTTTGGGGCGCATCTATCTAGATTATCAATCGAGTCGCCGCCAACATGTCTTCGATGCTTTTTACTTGGGTAACACGGCGAGCGCCGGGAATCGCCATGATCTCGGTTGTCGCTCTCGCGTACTACGTGATAACTAGAGAAGCAGCCGCATCAGGATTCACCCTGACCCGCGCCGAAGGAGACTCTCTCAGCCGTCCTGCTCGTATTACCTTCACGACGCCTACTACCTACGAGGGTGGAGGCGGTTGGACAAAGCTCTTCGCCTACTATTGCTTGACTATTCATATTCTCGTCTCGTCCTTCCCGTTGCGTTCTATGTGGTCCATCTTCGACATTTCGCGTTGCCTCGAGAGAACTGCCCGCAGCAAGTCACTCAAGGATTATAAGATATCGCATCGCCGTCGTGGTTCTTTCACATCCCTTTCGAGCTCCGAGACCCTGACTTCCTCCAAGGACTTGTCCACAGCTTCTTCGACTGCAGGTAGCGAGGCGGGTGATACTGAGGCAGAATTTGTTCCCGACTTTGAGAATAGTATTGATCGTGTCATTCATGCTATCATCATCCCTAATTACAAGGAAGAGATGGATACACTCCGGGAGACTCTAGATGTCATGGCTTCGCACCCCCAGGCGCGCGATACCTACGATGTAAGTACCTCAATTCTACCTTCGATTATGCATCAGAGAGCATGGTATCTACCTAAATGATATCTTCCGGAGTTTCCGTATTCGATATCAATCCGCACTCTCGACACCACTGACATTCAATAGGTCTATTTGGCAATGGAATCACGGGAGCCTAATGTCGAGGATAAGGCCATGACCATCATTCAGGAATTTTCCAAGAAGTTTCGGTCAATCAACTACACTCTGCATCCTTCCGATATCCCTGGGGAAGCTCCCGGAAAAGGTAGCAACATGGCTTGGGCTGGTCGAAAGCTCAGTGAGAAGTACCCTCTGAACATCAGAAAGGACGTGATCATCACCGGAATTGATGGTATGTTGCGCAGCTGGGCCGACTGGTGGCCGTTCAATCTATGGGTTATGTTGCTAACTCTCCCTGTGCCATCTAGCTGACAGCCATCTGTCGTCGAACTACTTCGCTTTGCTAACCAGCATGCATACCTCGAATCCCGAGACTGCCGCTACTACTTTGTATGCAGCCCCCATCATCTTCGATCGCAATGCCCACCAGGTCCCGGCCATAGTACGAGTTGCGGATATTCTGTGGGGTGCTGCCGGTATGTCCGGTCTTTATCGTGGTTCCTCGATTGCTCCTCCAACTTCGGTTTACTCTCTACCCCTCCAGCTGGTTGATCGTGTGGGTGGCTGGGACTGCGACTCGGAAGCCATTGGTGAGGATTTGCATATGTATCTAAAGTGCTTTTTCGCCTTGAACGGAAACCTGTCGGTCAGAACCATTCACAGCCCTGTCAGTCAGAGCAATGTGAAGGGCGATGGAGGCGAGGGACTTAGCCGGATCTACAACGACATGAACGCTCGTTACAAGCAAGCACTTCGGCACATGTGGGGTGCTCTCGATGTTGGCTTTGCTATGAGGAAATTCGTCGAGCTCTGGCAGGAGAGGAAACACACGACCAGAGCTTTCCGCCCGCTCCATCTGGCACTGTAAGATACGATTTTGGCTTTGCTTAGGTTCTGATGCTAATTACATATAGGCAACACCCCCATGATTCCTATGTTAAGGGTAACTTCGACATTGACCCTGAACAGCCGCTTGAGAGTGGCATCTACTCCGAGGTCGTCACCGAAACGATCAAGGAGCCCGACTGGCAACGAACTTTCCTACTCGCCCACCGCTTGTTCGAGGCCCATTTTCTCCCTCTCCAGATGACCATCTTGGTTGTCACTTCGACTCTGTATATGGCGGTCACCGAAGGCGGCTCTGATCCCCATAATGTCGACTGGATCTTTCAAATTTGTAAAGTACTACGGACTGTCGGTCTCGTGGAGTGTGCATTTTTGCTCTTTTTGTATGAACGCTATCACAAAATCTGTGCCACCACCCGCGAAAAGGAGATGCAAGAAGCTGGTCTGGCCAAAGGCATGTGTTTCTCGCACCGCAACCTGAAGACCAACTTTGTCGACTACATTATGGTCCCACTAGTTGCTCCTCTCTACGGTTCGATTCCATCGGCGCAAGCCCAGCTGATGCATTTCTTTACGCACGACCTGGTGTATACCGTCAGCAAGAAGGTCACCCGGCAAAGAGCAAAGTCATTTATAGCAGAGGTTCTTTCATAGCGATACATCACCTCAATTTTTATTGTTTAATTTTTATACGGCTTGTACGGACCAACCTTGGCCAGCGTGTTGAGCTAGTCCGGACGAGTTCTCCCCTTCGATTCTCGGCTTTGTCCCCGAAGATTGCCAGACGCCCAGCGTTTGGCATTTTGAAAACACCCTTTCAGGAGCGTGTAAATAGAGGACTTGATGTGATATGCATGGTACTGGCATTGGCAATCTAGAAATGGGGTCACTTTTTAATAGGCTCATGGAGTTTTCGGAGCACAGCGCAGGAATTGGGGGATCTTACCTGCTGGCATTCGTTTATTCAACAAAGAAAGGGGCAACAGAAGATGACGGGCCACACAGCAGGGGGCATCGACTCTGGGAATGCGAGAAGCGTTCAGTCCGTCTTGGGGGCGGGCTAGCCCAGCTAGGACGAAAGGGCGGCGGCAAATGGCAGAACCAGCCCTGGTAATCAGCAAACCTAGCCCGATAATACCTAATCACCATGTACATAGGCAAGAGCAGTACTTGTAGGCGTGGCTGGAGAGGAGAAAGCCGAACGTCGACGGCAGTTGTTAAGTATTACTGCAGAAACTTACAACGATCAATGTTATTGTCGTATTGCTTGGAACCAAGTTCAACGTATTTACGTGCCAACCTTAGAGAGATCACAATGTAGAGCTAGAAAGAAACATTGTAAAGTAAAATTAGGCATTTTATAGCCATCAGTTGTTTTCAATGTCAGTATGCTATATGTACACTTCCAGATCATATGAGAGACTTCGAGTATATCCAGATCGTGACTTGTACCTTGCACAAGTGCCATCAACATGTATGTATATATATATCCTATTTCAGATACGGAACGTTTCTAGTCGCGGTTGCATCGACAAGGATGCCATCAGAGCTGAACGGCTATCGACTCAACTGGGCGAAGATGTCTGTTTCAATCATGTTCTGGGTGCGGCACATGATTCTATGTCCGGGGGTGGCCGGAGCTTGGTTGCTTAACTATGGGGAGTCAGAACCTACCTACGCAAGTACAGGATAATACAGCTGATGTAGCACCCCTATTAAAAGTGCCGAGTAGCGTCGGGGTATACGTACACAGCTGGGGTAATTCACTGGTTCGCCGTGTTGTATAGGGGGTCGGTTCGGTGTGTATAAATAGGGGGTTCAGATGCCCCTTCATTCGACCCTTATGATAGAATATCAGGACACTATCATTCTACTATTATAACAAGAAAAGACGAAGGCAACAGGAAAGAACAAGAAAGGACAAAAGTGGAAAATCATCATGCCTCTCTTCACAGGAATCAACAAAGCTGGCGGCCCGCCGCCCAAGGAGGGACTCCGAACCATCCGTATCGGCGTCTTCATCCCCACGGAATGCCAGCTGCTAGACGCGGCAGGTGTCGACATCTTCGGTTCCATGAGCTACGAGTACCTTTCCCTGCTGGACAATTTCGTGCCGAAGCCCTTGATCGACAGCGCCCCCTCGGTCCACATCTATTACATCGGCTCCGTTCAGCCGGGTGAGGCGATCCCCATGAGCTCGAACCAGAGCGTCGTGGCCACTAACCACTACGACGACCCCGAGGTCGCGCCGGGCAAGCTCGACATCGTCTATATCCCCGGCCCCGATCCGTCAGGCGATTTCCCCAAGGGGGCCCTCAACTGGTTGCGCGCTCAGGGGACTACACCAGGCGTGGATATCCTCAGTGTTTGCACGGGCATCTTCCTCTGCGGCGCTGCTGGCTTGGTGAAAGGGAAGGATATCTGTGGTCCCAGGGGCGCACAGGACCTCATTACCCAGAAGGGCTACGAGCCAAAGAGCATGAAGGGCCATGAGTTGCGCTGGATCCAGGATGGGAACTTCTGGTCGAGTGGTAAGTACAATATCATCTCTCCTACTCCCCCTGTTGCGACTGCATATCCCGTCTTCCTATCCAGCCAAGCCAAACCAAGCTAGACCCCCTATTTTCTTGTGATCGTTTTGATGCTAGCAAAGACTGACACATGGGGTTGACCAGGCGGCGTGACGAACGGAAACGATCTCGTGGCAGCCTACTGCCGTGCCAAACCCCAATACTTCGCACGCCCGCTCGTCGAGTTCGTGTGCGAAACACTTGATGTCGGGGACCGGCCTCAGCAATACCTGAAAGGTGAGTCCTGAGTCCGATTCCATCGTCCCAAATTCCGTGATAAACAAATACAGTTCATATATGTACTCACCCTATGTACGCTGTTGCTGTTGCTAATGGAGACTCTGGTCTATTTAGAAATGGGCTTCGAGAAGCACGTCCAAGACCTTATCGCGGCGAGTGGTGGCTCTGGCAACACTGCTGCTACTGCTGTTGCTTAGCTTCAGAAAATGGCTACCTACCTCCTAGTTAGGTACCTAGGAGGGCAAGGGAGGGAGGGCTAAGAAAGGCTTTTTTATTATCCTGGATCTGCTAGCTCTGCCTGTTCAACACAGGCAGATCCAAACACTACTCTGTTTCAAGTTGGACGTTTGTGACTCAGGTTTATCATAGCTATCTCTTTAGATTTAGTCTTCTGGGTCTGATCTAAGATAGACTAGCAGTAGTATACCTAGTATATCAAATGCTTCTTAACACACTCGGATCTTTCCCTGTGAAATCTCAAAGTGAGATACTTAAGGACCCTGCTTAGATAGCCGCAAGCAAGGAGACAGACCAAAGTATAAAAGGTTTCTTCGTACACCTACCTAACTACTGGGTTAGTTATGTAAAGCTAAGCAAGACCTGTTATTGAGTCTATGAAGGTATGTACGTACACTAATGGGTAGACTGCAGTCTTGTACTTAGATGATACCTAGTGCCTGAATCCTGACTCGGTGAATGGGGACTGAGTTCACAAAACACATACATACACACTTGCACTGTGGTATCTACCTCTTAACCTAGTAGGTAGGCATAGTAGAAAAGTCGTCACACAAAGCCTGTATATCAACATCCTTAATACCCTATCATGGTGGGTTACGTTCGTATTTCGGGTATAGGTAGGTAGGTAGGCGGTAGCCGTCATCACCTTTTGTCCAGAAGCCTGAAGGAGGGGATGTAGTAAGAATTTTAACTGCGCTCGAGACAAGCAGCGATGAGCTTGAATCATCCTACATATTCAACTCCTACCACTCTATCTTCCATTCATGTTACTGGTCGTCGTGGAGAATAGGTTAGTGTTGGACACAAGACAAAGATACTAAATAGTTACATAGTCGCCTCTTGATATGTGTGAAAACTCAAACGGAAAACGGTTTCTGGCTTGGTACCTACAGAGTATATAGGGATCCATTTTCAGGGCTCTAGCCTCTGAGTGAAGTGGAGAATCTGATTCGATAACATGACGAGTGTAAACAGGGTAGGTATGTACTGCTGTACTTGATTGATATAGGAATTGACCTATTATTAACTACCCACGGTAAGATGTCTAAGACAGAGATCCTAGTATTCGCTTCAAACAAAAAACAATAAGGATCAATCAACGGGCACATACAATACCTGTTTCTGTTTACCACTCTCTCAAACTGTTTGATCTTGCAGGTGGTAAGGCTACAGGGTAGGCACAGAGAAGTCAACATGATAAAGTCTCGAAGCACAAGTTGCGGCGCAACGGACAGTGGAGCGCATCTTGCATTAGCGGTGGCCGCCTTGGGCAGGTTCGCCATTTCAGCAATCGATAAAGGTCACTCTACGGTACCCCTGCAGCTATGAATGGGTAGGCGGGTTCCTAAAGGTACAATACTGAAACATTTTGGGGAAAGTGGGGTGCCATGCTGTGTTCGCCGTGGACTTTTTTTCTTGCTGGTTAAAAACTTTTGGTTCTCACTGAGCAGGTCTTCCTCTTCCCATCTCAATTGCGACGCTTCTCTTGATTTTGCAGATTAGCTCTCGCAAATTCCTATCTCTACCTCAGAAGGCAGTTTCAACTCTTTCGAGGAAACCATTTACCTTCTGTTCCTCTACGCAAGTTAAGAAACCGTAATATTTCTTAACGAACACTTTCACCATGTCAATGATACCTGTCGGCCTCTATGGCCTCGAGGTTCCGCCTCTAGGCGTCATGGTCCCTGCTTTGCAGGAGGACAGCATGCCTGATGCTTCCGTAAGTCGCCATATTTACTTTTCACTTGCATTTCGCTCCGTCATTTTGCCTGCGGACAAGCCATTGTAAACCAATCGACCGTCATCGTTACACTTAGTGTTATTGCCTTCTTGAGGAAGCTGCTCAGTTGCTCATGATGTTTCTCAGTATCGCATCACCATGGCCGCTCTCGACCCTACTGAGCCCCCTGAGGCTGACGAAGACGGAAACATTCCCAACTTCCCTCGTTCCACCCTAAAACTCATTCGTCGACGTATCTCTCCCGATGAAGACGTGGACGAGGATTTCCTGGAGAGGTTCCTGGCTAACCAGGATGATGACGATGATTCTGAGGACGACGATGATGAACCCAATGGTGGCCCCAGTGATAAGGCCAAGTCCAAGAAGGCCAAAGCGGAGGCTCTTAAGAAACTTATCGCCGCGGCCAACGAGGAGGACTCCGACGAGGACATGGAGGATGGTGACGCCAAACTTAATGGCACAAAGTCAAACAAGAAGGGCAAGGAGCCTGCCACATCAAGCGACGACGACGATGATGAGAGCATATCATCTGATGACATGGAAATTGAGGAGCTAGTTGTCTGCACACTTGACACTGAGCGTGTAAGTCAACCCTGTTATCACTCCTTTAGCGCCCACACACTAACACTGCTTCTAGAACTATCAACAGGCGCTAGATATCACCATTGGCCCTGATGAGCAGGTCTTCTTTGTCGCCAAGGGAACCCATGCTATTCACCTTACTGGTAACTACATCGTCGAGGCTAATGATATCTCTGACTCGGACGAGGATGACGAGGATGATGATGACTACGACCTACCTGCGGGTATGGGGGCTATCGATGATTACGACTCTGATTCTGAAGCCGACGAGCTTGATCTCCTCGAAGACCCTCGTGTTACCGAGATCGACACAGATGAGGAAGAAGAGGCTCCTAAGTTGGTTGAGTCTAAGAAGGGCAAGAACAAGCGCGCCGCTGAGGAGGAAGCGGAGAGCCTCGATGACTTGATCGCAAAGGCTGAGTCTGCCGAGGGCAAGCTGAGCAAGAAGCAGCTGAAGAAGCTCAAGAACAACAAGGGCGAGGCTGTAGCTAAGGATGAAAGCAAGGCTGCTGCCAAGGAGACACCAGCCAAGAGCGACAAGAAGGTCCAGTTTGCTAAGAACCTTGAACAGGGACCTACTGGGTCCGCGGCCGCTGAGAAGGGCGCTTCCCTGGGCGTCAAGGTTGTCCAAGGAGTCACCGTCGATGACCGCAAGCTGGGTACCGGCCGCGTTGTCAAGAAGGGAAACAGAGTCGAGGTTCGATACATTGGAAAGCTTACCGATGGCAAAGTCTTCGATTGTGAGCATCTCTCTCCTTCTCGTCTTGGTTGCAAGTGTCATTACTAACGTTCACATAGCAAACAAGAAGGGCAAGCCTTTCAGCTTCAAGGCTGGTACCGGAGAAGTGATTAAGGGATGGGACGTCGGTATCCAGGGAATGTCGGTGGGTGGTGAACGGCGACTCACTATCCCCGCTCATCTTGCCTATGGCAGCAAAGCCCAGCCCGGTATTCCTGCTAACAGCCAATTGATCTTCGACATCAAGCTGTTAGCCATCAAATAAGCGCGGGGCCCTTTTCTCATTTCCGTTGCCATCCCTCGGGCTCGTGGCGCGTAATTTCCCCCCTGGGTTTCATGCTTTTTACACCGACTATTGCTAGTCCGCGGATACTAATCTGGCTGTACTTTAACCTGGTTAGTGATTGCGTTTATTCGCACTATGATTTGAGCGCCTAGAGTTATAGACGAGTCTGTCGATGACTCGTCTATAGAACCCGCGCCGTGGGGTCTCTGACCTGCGCGAGTCTGCGAGGATCCGGTCTTGTCTAAGACACGAGGAGCGGGCCTTGTTTTAAGGGATGACGAGGTCTGCAATGCATCAACGGCGCAAACAAAAGTTGTTTTATGGGTTAGGAGACGAATTTTCTCATGTCTGTGCATTCTCCGCTATGGTTTTCATAGGTAGATGAATATATATCTAATGACTCACCTGGCGTGTTCGTATTTACTACTGTGAATTATCGTTTCTTGTTCCTCTGCCATCAATCATTGAAGTGGTTAGGTAGGGATAAGATTGTTATGAAAGCTTTGCCTCCTGGGTCCGGTAAAACCAATAGTAGGATAACCAAGGCAAGGTAGGTACCACCTACTCATCTTAAACTATCATGGAAGGGTCTACCCTCGCAACCGTTGTCTCCAATACTCCGCGGCACTACTGCCCAGACTGGTGGAAGTATCGATATCTAGTAAGGACCATGGAAGGCGCTTACTAACGTTAGAGATTGTGAAAATCAGCTAAAGTTCCTCTACGGTGACCAACGGCATTTCGTTCATCTTCTCCCACCTTACGTATTTTTGGACAATAGGGCATATCGAACACAATTCTAGACGTTCGGTATCGATGTCAAGCCCAGGTAGCCTCTTAGGATACCAGACAACGTCATCTGACGAGTGGCATATCTGGGCATGGATCGATAGCCAGGCTTGTATCACGTTCATTTCTTTTGGTTTATAGTAATTGATGATCAAGTTCTCACTTTTCCTTTCTTAAAAAATAAAATAAAACAAAAAGGAGCATCGCCAACAGTCTTGTTAATGACCGTCCCGTATCACGAGACGTACTCTCAACGGCTAAAATAGCATGTCAACGCTACATCTCCCAAATCCGACTCCAGCGTCCCGGCCACCTCGGAATAAGTTCGAACTCCGACACAAGCTCAAGCGCCGGGGTTCCAAAATCATGTCTGCTCTTCGGACACTGAATAGCAGTGGTGTGTCTCCTGTGTAGCTACGTCCGTATTTGCCTACTGATATCTATTAAATACGGCAAGTCAGATACATTGAATAGATGCTGACATCTGCTCTCGTTCTTACAGCATCTACCAACTCTATAAAAGAGTCGACAACATGGCCGGCCCCTTCACCTTCACTTACGACAAGCGAGCAGCCGCCTAACAGGCGTCGTCTCTTCGGAAAATTGTCTCTTCCATTCCTCAAAACCACATTAGAGGGAGCAGTTACCGTAATTCACCGCGTCAAATCGAAGTCGAGGCCTGTAGCTCGTTCGATGGAAAGGTCGGCTAATAATAAGCCTATGCCAGCAAGTGCTCCGGCCATCTTGTCTGTTTCAACATCAAACAGCAATACAAACTCAAGTGGCAAATCGTCTGGCCCGACCACGACGGCGAAAACGTCCTTCGAGTCTAAGCTCTCCGGCAAGGACAATGACGTAGGAGAGAAGCGGCCGGCAACTATAGTTCACCACAACGAGCCCGAGATGGTCCCAAAATTGACAGACTCCGGTCTTTGCACTATCCAAGAAAAAGCAGTAGAGCCGCCATCGCCCACCATTCGCACCGTGGAGAAGGCTGCCGCTGCCAAGATATATCTGGAAACATATTTTAACGGCAAGTTCAATAACCCTTCGCCGCGTTCTCTCCGCCGGAGATATCTGGAGAGTGAACTATACCATTGCCTTGATCTGAGTCCTGTCGAAAAGGACATGAGGCGAGCTCTATTCTGTGAGCAGGAGACGAACTATCTCCGCGAAAGTCGGGCTCTAGCGGCGAAAAGCATTGGCGCCATAAAGGGAGACCACAACGAGCTTGCTGACGGCTATGAAGTTCTCAAGATTCTTAGAAAGGGGAGCTTCGGCGTGGTCAGGCTTGTACGCGAGAAAACGAAGGACGGCACCCGGTCACGAGGCCGAGTATACGCCATGAAGGTGATTCGAAAGTCAGCAATGTTGAAAACAAGTCAAGAAGGACACTTGCGGGCGGAAAGGGACTTTCTTGTGGCTTCTGAAGGCTCGAGATGGTAAGACAAACATATATGGAGCCTCGCCGTCTATTGACACTACTCCAGAATGATGCTGATTTGTATGGGCAGGATTGTCCCTCTCATTTCAAGTTTTCAAGATGCCAGAAACCTGTACCTTGTCATGGACTACATGCCAGGGGGAGACTTTCTGGGTCTTCTCATCCGCGAAAACATACTCAGCGAACCAGTGGCCAAATTCTACATTGCTGAAATGATACTCTGTATCGAAGAAGCACACTCATTACGTTGTATCCACCGCGACATCAAACCCGACAACTTTTTGATTTCGGCCACCGGCCACCTCAAGATATCCGACTTCGGGTTGGCTTTCGATGGCCATTGGTCCCACGATACCAGTTACTATCATACTCAACGGTACAGCTTGCTTCAAAAGCTCGGGCTCTCTGTGGAAGGAGACCACGCCGATCGTGCCGAGGGCATTCAAGGCACGATGAAATGGACGCAGAGCGTGACACAGGCCATGAAGAAACATGAGCGTCAGCCCTTGCCAGCCGGTGTAACCCCGGCGCCTCGTGACGAGCCACTGTTGAACTGGCGTAACCGTGATAGCATTCGCAGCGCCGCTCGGTCTTGTGTGGGAACAAGCCAGTATATGGCACCCGAAGTCATCCGTGAAGGTGACTACGACGCAAGATGCGACTAGTAGAGCCTCGGCGTCATCTTGTACGAGTGTCTATATGGGCACACGCCCTTTCTGTCTGAGGATGGCGGACGACAGCAAACCAAGAGGAACATTGTGAACCACGAGCAGACCTTTGCTTTCCCGCCCCGGCCTGTGATCTCAAGACGGTGCATGGATCTCATAGCCAGCTTGATCTGTGACCGTGAGCATCGTCTCTCGTCTAACAGGTACCGGGCCCGAGAAGGGGGAGTGGAGCACCCACCGATGCCACCGGGCAAGACCCGCATGCGTTCGCGATCGAGAGACCAGAAGGGTCGGGCGGTATATCCACATGACGCCGAGGACATTAAGGCGCACAAGTGGTTCCGGGATATTCCTTGGGAGCAACTTCATCTAATCACGCCGCCGTTTGTGCCGCGCATCACCAGCGTTGAGGATACGCACTACTTCGATGAGGAGGAGCCAATCTCGGATTGGTCGGAGTCGTGCAGTGAGGAACAGGATTCTAGCTCAGGAGAAGAGGGGAATGAGGAGGCAGCGGTGGCGATGGCAGGTATTGAGCGAAACCCGCTGATTAGCAATGGAGCGGTGGGTTCGACGTATTTGAACATCCCAGCCCCGGCGCCTAATGCTGCTTCTGCCCACAACGTTCACCCGACAACGGTAATTCGGCGTAGCTCGAAGAAGCTTGCGGCTATGCAAGAGCAACTCATCACGTTCCCACCAGGCACACGGGCCGCACTTGCGCAGTTCATAGCCTCGCCTTACGACTCGACCCGCCTCAAGCGTATGGATAGGGAGATCGAGGCATTAGCACTGGTGGCTGGTGAATATGACAGTAATCACAGAATCCCACGAACGACGTCATCAACGCCGTCTGAGGTATGGCAGATGTGTCAGGACCAAGATTATGCTGCCGCAGCGTTAGTTGACAAGATGAAGACGTTCGTGCGGGCATTCGGCCGGCGCGAACGCAAGAGGCCACGTGACCGTCTCCTTCGAGACCGGAAGACCAAGGCCACAGTGCTGGAGATCCGGAAGCAGACAGCATTTCTTGGGTATTCGTTTAAACGCGCCGCGGTCGCGACTGTGCCTGGTATAGCTACGTTTGACGGGGCGGAGGATGAAGCAGATACCAGGGTGATGAGTTACTGCGCTTCACTACCGATTATGGGGTGTGGCATCTCAGATGGTGCCATTATGAACATGATGGACTGTGGTGTTATGCGCGTAAGTCAAGGGGTCGTAGGCCCGATACCAGATGGCTGAAGCGAGTGTAAGTGGTGGGATGGAAGGACGACGTCGTGGACCTAAATAAGTACATCACATCTCGAAATAGGGGGTTGGAGCGATGGTCGTATGGGGGGGCCTACCTACGTGGACTACGGAGAGAGATACACTGTTATGATTGTATCATTGCGCCTAAGGGAATCACGCTTGTACTATGTTACTTAATACCCCTATTACTTCTTTCATCCTCGAAGCCGATTCCTAGTTGTAAGTACTAGTATTGGAGGAATAGCCTCATCCATCCCCTTGGTTGGTAAGTACATTATACTCCTAACGCCTATACAGCTACCTAATAATAGTACAGTCGTCAGTTGAGTAAACATGTGGTATCTTTGCAAATAAACCTGTCAAATGTCTCCGTCTCCTGTTCCCGGAATATGTCCTCGTTCATCAATCATCGTGTATGCTGCCCGGAGGTTGTGCTGTGGAAGTGACATTGCGCAGAAATACGTTTGCCTTTGGAAGATCATTGCCTCATCGTACAGTCGTTAAGCCGCGTATTACAAGCGTTTGCTCCCTTCCATGTCTTTCCTTACCACTACCGCCACCACCGCCGTCGATAAACAGCACGTATTTCTGCATTCATTACTCGCCGTTTCATCCAATTCTTCTTTTTTTATTTTTATTTTTTATCACCACCAATACTTCTCCCTCTCCCTCTGCTCCTTTTCCTCGAGCTCCTGAATGCCCTGGTGCGCAAGGCTGTCGGGAGCCATGCCCGCGGCGACGGCCCCAGCGTTCCGGAGCTCCCACCTAAGCTCCGCCAGTTTATTCAGGTCGGAGCCGTGGACGAATAGGGCGTAGATCAGATTAGTGACCCCGAGTGCGAAACCAAGGGTGCTTGCTACGAGTAATGCGAACGCTCCCCCTGCTCCTCCCTTGTTGTTGTTGTTGTTATTATTGTGGGTGGTAGTGTTAGTGTTAGTGTTATATGGGAGGAACCATATCCCCACATAACTACCCACTAAGACAAGGCACCAGAAGGCGAAATGCGCCATCCCCAGCTTCCGACGCAGGGATATCTTCCACGCGTGGTGCGACATCAGCTCGGCCAGCTCGTCGTACGCGGACGAGGGGAGTCGCGGTATGGGCGCCGAGTCCAGGCTCGTGAGTTGTTGGTCCCATGCCGTTCTGTCCCGCGAGCCGCGACGGTAGGACGATGCGGTGGGGGATTGCAAGTACGTCCCTTGTTCCATTGCTGCTGCGCGCGCGCCCAGGGTGTTGATGCCTGCTTCGGTTGATGTGAAGCTGCGGGGTGTGGATGGGCGACCTCGTTCTTTTTCTTTGTCTTTTTCTTTTTCTTTTTCTCTTTCGCCGTCCCTTGCGCGGTCTCGTTCTCTACTAGGCTGTTTTTCTTTCGGTGAAGTAAGAATGCCTGAGGCTGAGGCTGAGTTGATTATCGTGTTGGGAGTCGGCGTCCCTCGCTGACTATGGCTTCGTGTCACGGTGCCTCCTGACCCTGACTTCTTGGCAGACGATGTTCTCGTTGTTATCATTGCTTCATTACCACCCAGTGTCGGAGACGGACCGCGCGAGCTAGACGCGGACCTGGACCTCGATCTGGATCTGGATTTGGACTTGGACCTCGATCTCCGCCGCCTCCGCCGCCGCTGCCGCAATAGCGGTGTCGGCGTGTGTAGAACTAGTGTCGCTTCGACGGAAAACCTGTTGCTGAGACTGACACCTAACTCCGGGTGCCGCGCCACCAGCCCGACGCGTACATCCTTGACGACCCAGCCCGGGGGTGCCGCCGGCAGCGCGGTGCTCTGCGCGTCGCTGAACGTGTTATTCGCGCTGAGGATCTCGTTCAAGTCGGTCGGAGCGGCGTGTAAGTCTCCGCCTCGCGAGAAGAATATGTAGTCGATGCGCTTGCCGTCCTTGTCCGGGGTCTCGGGCAAGACGAGCATGGGCCTCTTCCCGGAACGCAGGGCGCGCTGGTCGGAGCGCGGCCACGACCACGTGTTGTACGCGCTCCCGCTCGTAACACCGTTCTCGGCCACGTTGGTCGCGGCCGTCGGGGTCGGCCGGCCGCGCACGCGCTCCAGATAATCGGTCGTTGAGCCCAGCGAGCTGTCCGGATATGTTACCCGCCAGGCGTCGCGCAGGGGCGCAAGCGATGTCAACAACCGGTAAGGGAGCGAGAACGGCGTCGCGTTGAAGGATGTGAACACGATGGCGAGATGGCCGCGCTCAATGGCTCCCCGAGCAAGTTTTGCGACTTCCCATGCCTGCGATATCCGATGGATGGTGCTGCTGTTGATATCGTAGGATCCGCCGTAACTTGTGAGCGTCTGTCTAGGCTGTTAGCTCAGATATTCCTTTGGAACGTGGGACTCGTGGGTTTGGGGGTTTAAAATACATCTGTATTAAAGACCTCGACAATGTCCTCTTCGTCTTCGCTATAACGGATACGGGCGCACGCCACGCCTTGGCCTGCATACCAGCCACCCCTGAACGGCTCTGTAGGCTGCCCGCAGAACGAGTAGGGGATCACTGCAGATTGTTGAGGTTAGTAATTACTTATGAGACCAAATCGGGATAGGTTCCAGTAGCGAATAATGTCTTCTCTAACAGGGCGCCAATAGTGAAGTGGATTCAGGACGTCATACTACTGCTTTCTTCGATGGGCCATCGCGATAGAATGACCAGTCCACTGCCAAAGGAACCGCTGTAATAGAACTTGCCAAAGGGCAGAGCGAAGCGCGTCTCCCGTCTAATACTCAAGTAATCCTGGTAATCGAAACACTCTTGCAAGGCAACGATATGAGGTACGGGCTCGGATGTTGCTAGGTAGCGTCCTATCGACGTCATGCGCTCCTCGCGATAGGAGTTGGTGAACTTGCGGCCCCAGCAGTTCAGTGTTATGACATTGAGTTCGGCGGAGAGCTCGTCCATAGCTTCGTGAATCTCTGAGTAACGCGATTATTATCGGCCTCTTGAATTCGGAGCCGTTGGAGTTCCCAAGGGGAAAAAGAATTAAAACGAGTTGTAGCAGTTCTTCTCAAGTGTTTCGAGAAAGTGAAAAGAGATATGTATGGTTCTTTCAGCGTTGATAAATATAGATTGGGTATCATTAGTCCCTGCGCTAGGCTTCCCACTAATGAACATCACAAGTCTTAGTCGGCAGTCTCGTTGGTGGCTCATAAACAAGTTCTTCGTACATGAGAGGTAGCATCAGAAGGATCCACGATACTGGGGCTAATTAATGCTAGCCTTGTGGTGAACACGAACCAGCCATCACGAAGACAACGAAAGGGAACGGACGGGCTAGGTTAGGCACAAGGGGAGAGGAACGTATGATATGTGATGCACACATACATGGGAGGTAGCAACAAAATCAAATATCGGTCACGCTCCTCCTGAATGAGAGAGGTGTAATACCGACGTTACAATATCGGCACTCTGTGATAAGACGACGACGGCCAGACCTCAGAGTCCTATGGGGCGCCCGATCCTGCCGAGCCTGCATCATAACACAGGTGTATGTCTGTTGCGCTTGTGGATAAAAAGCGTACCAAAACTGACGGCGAGCGAGGCTTCCTGTGATATAACCCAGGTTTCCCCCCCTCTCCGGGTAGGACCCCCTGGTTGCAGCAAATGCATGCAATGTGACCCTCTCTTTTTAAGATTGCAGACCGAAGGGAGGATCCGCAATCACTGACTGACCTCCATCATAGGTAATGTACGTATAAACCACCTTTGACTAGCCGGGTATGCATGTATGACATTTGTGTAAACTCACCTGGAGGTTCGTGTAATTGGTTCGGATATGACAACCGTGTAGTGGATGAACAGGAACCCAACGTTAGACTTCTGAGGAGCTAAATACCTTACTTATTCCCCGCAGCCCTTGACAATGAGGAATTGTGCAGATATCCATCTATGAACGGCACACAGAATGCGGCGTAGCTGTGTAACCGGAAACCCGTTCCTCCAACAGCCGGGTTCCTTCAACGTCGGCTCCTCCAACTTCCACTTACTGTAGGTTGGGGAAATCCTACAGCAAGACAGGAGAGCAAGATTTGGATGTCCAGTCTAGGCACGTGTAATTTGCTTTAGTAGGACTTTAGTACATACCCCCACACACACTAGGTAGTTACTGGCAGGAAGCTACCCCCTTGTTGGCGTGCAGAACATATGCCCCACTTGATAATGCACTTTACCGATCTCAGCCATAGCGCGGATATCATTAGTGGGGCGATCGGAGAATGAGAGGTGCATGTGGGACTGGAGTACAGATGTACATCTGTACAGTACATACAGAAAGTGCCCTGGGAAAATAGTTGCATGACCAGGTAAGGCAGCTTTAACAGTTCAGCCTTGCCAAAGTCCAATCGTCATCAAATCAATAATACCAAAGCTACGACTTCAAGTTTTCGCCGCAGTCGAAATCATTGGCACATATTTTTTACTCGTAAGCGCGGCAAATGAGCAGATAATTCGACAGGAATAAAGACTGTTCTATCCATGGCCGACGTTGAAATCCCTGCCAACGCCAGGCCCCCTTCGAAACGGCGCAGAGTGCAAGACGACAGCACCGATTCCACGCCCCACTACCAAAGCCCCGAGAAAGAGGACAAAAAGAGCAAAGTACGTGTATCGATACGGGAGAGATCGGTAGAGAGTCGATCGGCAAGCGGGAGCCGTGGTCGCGGTCGCAGTCGCAGTCGCAGTCGATCCCGAAGCCGAGACCGGAAACGAGACGAAAAATACTATTCCAGTGATCGGTCGCGACATAGTCGGTCCCCTTTAAGCTCAAGCTCAAGATCAAGATCGCGATCTAGGTCCCGGTTACGATCGCGGTCGCGATCACGGTCCGACAGCGCGTCGACCAGATCACGGACGAGATCTCCCACATCAAGATCCCCATCTCGAGAGCGCCGGGACTCTATATCCCCTTCTTCTGCCCAAGATACCCTCCTACATAATGCCCAAGATGAAGAGAGCTTGACGCCGCCAGCGCGACAGCCGGTCAGGCCTAATTATGTGCCTCGATTGCTGCTAGCCGGCCACCAGAAGCCGATATCGCAAGTCCGCATATCGCCCGACGGGCGCTGGATCGCGTCATCGTCGGCCGACGCTACGATACGGATATGGGAGGTCAGCACGGGGAGACACATGGACACGCTCGTGGGCCACATGGCGGGAATCTCCGCCGTCGCGTGGTCGCCTGACTGCAAGACCCTTGCCTCGGGCTCCGACGACAAAGCCATCCGGCTCTGGGACCGGGCCACGGGCCGGCCGGCGAGATCAAAACCTCTACTGGGCCACCATAATTATGTCTACTGTCTTGCATTCTCGCCCAAGGGCAATATACTTGCAAGTGGAAGTTACGACGAGGCGGTGTTCTTGTGGGATGTCCGGGCTGGTAGGCTAATGAGGAGTCTGCCGGCGCATAGTGACCCTGTCAGCGGAATTGACTTCTGCCAGGACGGCACGCTGGTCGTGAGCTGCAGTACAGACGGTCTAACGTGAGTTCGGACGAAAACCAAGCCCATCTTTGCACACTAAACTAACACTATCTACTTCCTCTCAGACGGATATGGGATACCTCAACTGGCCAATGCCTGCGCACCCTAGTCCACGAAGACAACCCCCCTGTAACATCCGTCTGCTTCGCGCCGAACGGGCGGTACGTGCTGGCCTTCAGCATGGACTCGTGTCTGCGCCTCTGGGACTACGTCTCGGGTACCGTGAAGAAGACGTATTCAGGCCATAAGAACGAAAGTTTTAGCGTGGGAGGATGTTTCGGGTCTGTGGACGGGGAGGCCTTCATCGCGGCGCCCAGTGAGGACGGCGAGATAGTGCTATGGGACGTCAAGAGCAAAGAGGTCGTCCAGCGCATAAGCAAGGCCCACGAGGGCGTCTGCTTCTGGGTAGACGTGTGGCAGGACGTCATGGTCAGCGCGGGCCAAGATGGGAAGATCAAAGTGTATAAACATAAACCGATCAACAGCGACGACTCATCGAGAGCATCAACAAAAGAGAAACAGGACCAGGACCAGGACCAGGACCAGGAGAAAGGACGGATTACCAGCAGCAGCGTAACACCAGCTGAAGTAATTCCTCGCGGAAATATCACCGATCCGCCTATAGAAAGCGATGATGTGAAGATGGAGGACTGAGGACTGAGGACTGAGAACGGGGTACTGGGGAGTGAATGAATTAGAGGAAAAGTCTGCTGCGAGATACCATACTACTACTGCTACTGCAAATGGCACACCTTACCTGGCCTGGCCGCCTTGCTAATGGCCTGCCTAATGCCTTCTCGATTGTCTGTATTGGTTTTAAGTATTCCTTGACTGTGTTGATCGATTAATCATTGCCGTGACTTATTACAGCTGTGAATGCTTCAACGCCGCTTGAGGTGCTCTTGAAGAGGCCCCCAATCCTATCTGACCCTAAGGACCCACCTAAGCCATCCGGGCAAAACAAGAACCTACATAACAACATCACAAAAACACCTTCACGCACAAGACCAGTCAAGTGCAGTGTAATTGAACAAAAAGAGTAATTTGCTAAAAAAGGGCATGCTAATAGGATCTGACCTAATATTTTAAGTACAACCGAGATAAGGTAAGTCAAGGCAAGTTAAGGTTCTGCTTGCTATACAGTACAGCAACGGAGCCCTTCAGCATGCAACGTGCGAACACAACACAACACAACACAACCACCGCCGTAGCCTACGCCGCAGGAGCCTCTCACGTCCACAGGGTGTTTTCTTGTACCTAATGGATATATATGATACCTATATACCTTTGGTCCTGGACAGTACGTACGTACACCTTGTGCCTCTTTCTTTGGCCTTCTTCATTGTCATCATCATTCAGAAACAAGGTGTTGTTTCGTAATAGTCTGTGCATTGCCGCCCCAATGCTGCGTGCATTGAAATAATATGCAATATATCATTAGATGGTTTCCCATCCTCCGTTGTTGATATCTGCTTCGAGTTTTCGGCTGATGAAGCTAGGGATCCCGTGGCTGAGCCACAAGTTGCGGACCATCGAGTCGTACCGTCTCTGGCTGAGATACAACTGCCGGCCGTGGCGTAGTCCAATATCTACCTCACCGTACTTATCGATATATGGCGCGTTACTGAAGCTTCCGGACATACGGTGGAGGTAATAGACTGCGCATTTGCGAACGTTGATGAAGACGCCAATATTACCTTGGCATCTGGAGATGAAACAGTTCCGTTAGTGAATGATCAAGACAAGACAACATTTGCTAGATTATTGGTAAATGTGTCATGGACTCACTTAAACCGCATGTGTTGTTGAGCGCCACCGATTGGAAACGGGGGCTTGTCTGAGCCCGGTTCCTGGTAATCCATAGGACAACACATGGTCTGCCCGCAGAAGATGTCGCCGCACAGGAGGCACAAGATGGGATCGGTTAGGTCCTTCCCCGTTTTGAGACATCGTCGTTTCACGCATTCTTCGAGGAGCGTGTCATAATTCATCGGTAGTCCGATGAGCTCGAAGATGCCCGGATGGCTGATTTGCGCCGATACTGGCAGACGATTTGCTCGCCTGAGGTCTACTCTCCACTGGATTTGATGGCGGAGCCAGTCCTCGACCAGCCCAGCCGTATGCGGCGACCAACCAACCTGGCCGCTGAGAGGAGTCAAAACAGCGCACATCTCGTCGAACGAAGGTAATCTTAGGGCCGTTGTGAGACGAGTGAGCTCATCGGCTTCCGGGTCGGTGGGGACATAACTATTGAAATCGACGCCGTAATGAACGTGGAGTAGAATCACCGTTTTCCGAAGGAAGACAAGTGCATACTTCTTGATGAAGGAATACACGTTTGCCAAGCCATTCAGCGCCGGCTGATCAAATCCGGCATTGAGGAAGTCATTCGGTCTCTCCCCTCCCATCGCGCTGGCCTGCATACCAATCATGATGATGCGGTCGAAGAAATTAGCAAAGTTATTTATGGCGGCATCATTTGTATCGCGGCTGGCCTTGTCTTCGAGCCACTTTGAAACGGGAATGTTCCTAGACACCTCGTGAGCCACCTTGGCAATTTCAGCAAGATAGCACAGGCGAACTAGGTGCATAGGATCAATATTCTGCACGATCGATAGTCCAAACACGGCCTCGCACATGAAGATGAACAAGTCTTCGTCTAGAAGCGGCGGGGTCGCCCTCATGTGAGTCATGTCCCGCGGGGATACGAAGAGCTGACGGTGTTGCCGCTCGCTGTTCTGATGGAACTCTCTTTCGATCGGAGTATCCCCGCCATGGCTGAGAGCCCCGACTGAGACGTACGATGATACAGTCTCAGACAGGATTCGAAGTTGGGTTAGAATCTGTTCCGGCATCTTTTCAATCAGAGTCATCCCATACTGGGCTTCGACGCCACGTTGCTGTATCTCTGCCGCCGATATCGAGAAGCCCACGGATCTTGCTAATGTGCCGCCGTCGGGCAGGCGCTCGTCGGTGTCGTCGTTTTCGCGACTACCCGTTAGATAATTATTCCGTAAGGTATCTCGTAGCCGTTGATACACGAGCGTGAGCTCTGAGTTAGTCGTCCGTCCCTCGGGGGGAGAGTGAGATCGGACACTTGAATTTGGAGTTAATACAGAGGAGAACATCTCGCCAAATGGCGTACTCGACGGCGTCGAATTAGTAGTGCTCGATGATTCTAGGGATTTTTCGCGTGTGATATCGGCGAGAGTGCCAGGCATCTTTGATCGCAAGTATTCGACAAAAATGTTTTTGGATTGCATTTGCAATTCTTGTATACCAGCCACCTCATTCGCATTGAGAGTTCTCTCGATAAAGGCGTTGAAGTCGGTAGTGGTTTGCACGACACCAGGATACGACTCCTCTTTTCCATCCCATGTGATAGGTAGAAACGCATTCCCAATGGCCTTGCAGAGCGGACAAACGAACTCTAACCGTTCCAGGGACTCAGCATGATGGCGAGCAATCTGAAGTCCATGTCTCCGGACCGTGGCCTCTACATACGTGTCAAAGCAGCTGAAATGCATAATGTGCCCGCAGCCGACTGATACGGGACCAGTTCGGCAGAGCTTGGCTGGGAATCCTTTCCCGATTCCTTGTCTCTCAACCATGAAGGTTTGGCTAGCGGAATTGACTTTTTCAACCATGCGTCTGTTTTCATGCGCAACTCCAAACGGCCGAATCCCCTCTGCCGAGCGATCAAGATTGGCCGGGGTGTTCGCTGCCTCCCTCACGAAATCGGGGTCCTGAAGATCCGTCTGTCGCAAAATCTGACTCTCGGTGAAAAGCGCGAACGTCCCGTACAGACGTCCATCGTCAGTCTCTTCTTGGCACAAGATACATGTTCCCCTTGGATACTTCCAAAAGTTCTTTTGCTCTTCTATCGGTTCGGTATCCCCTAATTCTTCCAATTCTTCCTCTCCCCAGTCGATATCGCCTTGCATCTCCAAAAAGTTCTTTTGCTGCTGCTGAAACTGAGCCATCACCTTAGCTTGTCGATCCAGAGCTGCTCTCTTCTTTCTCTCCCGCTCCTCATCAGCGTTGTGCGTGCTTGCTGGCGATGCGGTATCAATGCGGTCCAGTGGGATCCCGAGCCTTTGGTAGGCTGCATCGAAGTGTTGCGGTGATCTTTGTCTCATCCTCTTCAGGATGAGGCCAATCTTTGGATGGCAGGCCCTGAACTCTTGCGTTGTGTACAAGATGTCTAGCAGCGAGACAATCGTCTTTGCCATGGGCGCCTGCGCCAAGAAATTGCTTCGGGCTTGTGTCGTCAAGGCCATGCGGACGAAAGAAGGAGAGTCGGACAACTCGATACCAGTTGGTTTATCTTCCATAATTGCGATGAGAATCAAGTGCAGAACAACTTGCAAGAACGCCTCGACCCGTGTGAACGGTACTTTGGGCGTATACCGTCCTGCGACGAGGGCGTATAGGAGAGCATAGTAGATGATCTGTCCGAACATGCCCGTTTTTGTGAAGTCGGCAAGCCCTACGAAGGCCCCAGTCTCGATGGGTCTTAGCTTGGGCTCGTAGACTATATCTTCAGCTGGCTTTCCGGTCTTCTTAACCATCCATTTTCGATAGGCAGTTTCTGATTCTTCTCGCTGGTTCTTATTGTAATGCGCAATATACGGGTCAATATCCTCGATCAATTCTGGTTTGAGTTCGAAAGTACCGACATCCGATATACCCTCGGGCGCTTTGAACGTGGAGACTTCTTCAAGAACCCTGTTGAAGTCTTCGTGGTCATGAAACTTTTCTGGAAGTTTGCCGAATATCTCATTGAAGGACAGGGGACGGAAACAGAGGATGTGAGTGATATCACGGTGGAGTGCCATCAAGTGGGTCTGTTGCTCGTCGGCGGTCGGTATCAGGGGTATGCGATCACTTAACAGTATGATCAAGAGGTGAACCATATCTTCCACAACATCCATATGTTGATTTGGGTCCTGGGCGGTGGTCGTGACCTCGTATATTCCTTTCACCCATTTCTCCATGCCAAACCGGTCAACGACGGAAGCCAAGACTCGCCCGGGATCGCAAACTACCATGGCTGTCTGGAGGAGGAAGATGTCTCGCGCGTGGGTTACATCTCTGCTCAAATTATTCCTATAAGTCATGGCCTGGTGTCGAAGGCTGATGCCGTTGCGTACCCACATGCCCGCCTTGATCTGAGCGAGCCATGTGCAAACCCTCAGCGGAAAGTCAAAGGCGGCCATTAAATAATCTTCCGGCGTATAGTCCCTCCTCGGAAATGACTTGCGGCCCATGGACCTTGGTGGCATCTTCAGTTCTTGGGCGGTGAAGCTTAGTATCGATCTGAGTTGTTGGACCGACATATGTCTTCCACACTCAATCAACCACGATAGGGTAGAATGCAAGGCATGATGGAAGCTAATAGGCTGGTCCTCCACAACGAACTTCACGACATCGTACTTAGTGTTTGGTCCACTGAACTCGAAGTCGGCAATGGTCTTGAAACGCGTCTCGTCTTTGATCTCGGACTGCGTGAACCTTGAGCGCTCGGCCCCGATCGAGTTCACAATGACCAGCCTAGCGACTAGCCGAATGACATTGGCCAAATATTGTGAGTCTTGCTCAGGCAGATGGCGAAAAGATCCCGCAAGGAGCCGGCAAAGCTTGTTGATTTCCCGCGTCATAAGAGAGGCACCGATCCAGCTGTCCGTCTCGTATTCCACATGTTCTCCCACCGCACGGACGTTTGGACAAATACCTTGGTGCAGCTTTACCAGATCAAGGAATTGCAGTAGGTAGCGTTGCTCGGTCCTCATGCGCTCTTGGACATGGGGGGACCCGAGTAGGAATTTCAAATCAACATAGAAGTGATACAAGCGCCGGTTCGTAACCGAGCCATTGTCAAATCCTAGGACCGCATTGGACGCCACCTCGAAGGGATGGCCAACTTGTCGGGTTGTTAGGAAGGTGTAGAGAATGGCCATCAAAGTGGTCAGGAAGTTGCCTCTCTCGACTACTTCGGCAGTGATAGATGGGGTAGTCAACATCTGTAACGAAATATTGATGATGGAATGATCAGGCTCACGATCCCCTATGAGGTACAGTTGGGCCAGCGTAGTGTATAAGGCTGAGAAGCGCAGACCCAAAATCCTCTTGAATGCAGGTATGGTGACAACAGTCGATATATATAGAGAGCGCAGATCGTTACGCACTTTCTTCCATATCCTCAGATCAAACAGAACAAGCCAGTCCAGACGCACGCGCTGAAATACATCTTCATATGGATGTAAGTCCTCGCGTTGCGTATAGGCAGGTGGGGTCTCGACCCAGTATCGCCCTGGCTTCGGAGGCCTACTTTCCTCTCCTTTGGGTAGGCCTAGCGTCTTGGGAATTTCAAGATTTGCTTTGGCATAAACGGTCGGTGCTATGAGTGGCTCTGCTGTATCCGAATCTGAGGGCGTGAGGTCTCTATCTTGGTTGGTACGCCTTGGGGCTGGTGGAGGCGGAGGCGGCGGGGGGTATCCTGCCATGGTGGCCTCCTCCTCCTCGAGAGATGCTACAGTCGGTCCGATCCAGTCGGCAACGGGGTTTGCATCTCGTGCCGTCTGTGGGCGAGCATCTACCATCATAATATCATCCTCATCATCCTCTTCTTCGTCCCCATCAACATCATCGTCAGCATCGTGCTCATCTTCATCCTCGTCCTCCCCACTCGAAGCAGTCCCATTGCCTTCATCCATGTCGTTGTCTTCATCCGGGTCATCCCCAGATTCCAATTCCATTTCCACTATGTTAGGGCGGTTCCTTAGCTGCTGTATGAACGGATGTTCCATCAAGTTCGTTCCTCTCTCAAGTTCCGGCTTTTCGATTTCTATCTTGTGTTCGTCTTCCAGGCCATCTTTCCCGGGATAAGCATGAACTCCAAGGCTGCCTTTGCGCCAGGGACTGAGGAGTTCTTCGCAGACAATGGACCTCAGGATATTGTGGTCATTACATACGGAACAGCCAGCAATGTCGTTTAGCCATTCAATCATAGTACCGCACATTTGTTCCCGAAAGGTATCCCGCGACGACCGAATGGTGACTGTTATTTTGATTTGCTCGAGCACCGTGGCGGATTTCAGAAGCTTGTCGATATCCGAATCGTATTTTAGTATGCTCCTGCCGATAGAATCTGTTTCCATTGCCTTCTTGTAGCCCTCTTTCAGAGTGGTGCGACATGCCCGAGCGACTTGTTCTTGCACCTCGTTCACCGTATGTTTCTCATCATTCCAAAGCAACAAGGCGAATTCCTCAGGCGATTCAACGTCACCACCGTTATAAGTAGAAGCTAGACGGGACAGCTTCTCATCGCGTTCGATAGACTCCCTAGTCTTGGCATGGCGGAGTTGTTCCGGGGAGCAAGAGATGACATCACATATGAAGTCGAGCACTCGGGAGACAGTCATGCGAATGTGGGCGACGAGATCATCAGGTAGTAATGGGGCTTCTTTCCCCTTCCCCTTAGCTTGTTCTTGGGCATGCTCACTGTGTATGGTGCAGAACATGGGGATTTTCCAAGCTTCCGGATCTCCGCAATCGCAACACCCGCTATTACCTGGCGATATGTTAATGCGTACCATATGGCCGGCGTGGTCGGTCGAGTCGAAACATTTGCTGCAAAGACAGCATGTGTCATCGGTACTGCAGGTTTTGCAAGTGTATGTAGCCTCACCGGCTTTAAAAATATGTCCACATGCCTTGCCTCGAGCTGCTTCGGTATACTCAGCACCTTCCACAGCTCCCTGGGCTTCCCGAAGCTTTAAGGGTCCCCGCCGTGTAAGCTTCCCATCTGGGAAAAACAGGCGCATGTACTCAGGGCGTCCTCCGGCCATAGACCAGAAGAGATTATAAAGCAGGTTTCCGCAGGCGGTATCATCGTAGCGGTATCCATGCTGTCTAGGCAGCTCCCTAAGGTGTTCGCAGAGCTGCTGCTCTTGTGTAGACATTCCCGTGTCCATGACGGCGCAGGTTATTCGACCATGCTTGAATCGAAAATATACGGCTCACACGCGTCGTCGTGAGAGGCAGACGGGATAGTCGTAATGACGATGAGTTATATAATGTCGGTACGCAGGGCGTGATAGACGTGCGGCAGGGAGAATTGGGAAATCGTGTATCAAGGATTTGTCTGACTGCACTTCTGGGCAACAATGGTGGGGTTCTTCTTGGAAGGCGGCACAACGAGTGCGAGCAGGAACTAGGTTGATGATTTGTACTAACGAGAATTTTTCTGGTATTTCGATACAGCCGTAGAATCTGTACAACCGTGTTTGACCTAAACTTTATTCATTCATGAGAGTACAATAGTAGAGATAGGGAAAGGAAGAACGGCCGTCATGGCCGTTTGATTGGGTACTTGGATATTGTGCTACGGTTGTTTATCAGCGATAAGATCTGCGTCACCGCATGTCAGAGTCCCGTAAGAGGCAATGAGGACTCTCGTTCGGGATTACATAAGGTAGATACAGATGTAAGCAATAATTATCTTACCGTTGGCATGCTACTTTCGGAAGCTTTGAGACGCATTGTCCCCATTGATTTGAGTGTACGAAGTACCGCTATTATACTCAGGAACAAAGCACGCTTGGAATACCTGCATGTACTTAATTGAATGTCGGTATACCGTATACGCGGATTATTGTACCTATACGTGTAACCGTGTGCCTAGGTAGGTAAGTATTTAGGTGCTCAGGGATTACTAGTAGTAGGTACAGAATACCCAGGTAGTGCTAGCCTCTTGATAAGTTCATTATCCCTTTAGGGACGATTTCAACATCTTGATCACTGTCTGCTACAATTCAATTCAAAACGCCCTTGACCACTCTAGCATTGACATTTTACACATAATAAGTAAATGGATGGCGATATAAAGCGAGGCACAGGTATGCACTGGCATCTCGGGATACCTATTGCGTGTAGTAGTGCTCAGTAAATGATGGGAAGGCCACGTTATAACTACCTAGTACCTTCCGCGCCGTTTATTTGATCTTGTCCCTCAGAACCAACTACGACCTGCGCTATATCATCTCCATTTACCCATTTATCATGTGCGAGTGTCATATGCACCTTACAATAGATGACTTGAGCAGGTGACTTAGATATCCACCTACCTAGGCAGTACAGCAGCACACGTTCAAGATTACTATGTCCTTGGGTTCCTAGAAGGGCTTTGAAGCTCTGCGCCGGCCTACAGAGGCAGAACCGACCACCGCAGCATAACCACCGGCGCGAGGTTAGGTTCCGGTTCCGGTTCCGGTCATCTTAGATGCAACCTCAACTACACGACGCCGGTTAGCCGTGAATCATATTCTACACCGTAACGTTCTCTAACTACTCTTATGCTGCCTATTCCTGGTCGGGCTATGCGCTGTGTGCTCCCACGTAAACAGCGCATGAAGAGGTATTAAGACAACTTCATGGAGCACAGGACAATAGCAACAAATAACAGGCCATAACCCCTAGTGATGATAATAACTACTCCGGAACCTCGGAAGATTTGATTGGTAGTTCGAGAGAATACCAAACATTTTCTAGAAGAGTGCGTGCACGTAGGTACCATCGGATATGTTAAAACTACTGGTTCCATGCAGCAAAGTCACATAGGGCCCATTTCCAGTTTCCGTGCTACAATAATCACGTCTTCCGGGTTCGTCCGTACTGGGTAACTCAGACTTCCTAGGCGACTTTCATATCAGCCCTTTATTATGGACTGTTGCAACTAGGTCCTAAGACTCATCACCAGGGCTTGGTGCGAAATATAAATGCCGCGCCACTGCCAGGGTAGACGTAACTGAGCATGAACAGGCAAGACTCAATAACAAGGTGGGTCATAACGGCACATTGTTCGCAAAATGTGCAAAAGGAATGATTATTGGCGTTGACAACCGTTCAATCCCTATTTCGTCGATAGTGTACAGTCTAAAGTCGCTAGCTTCGCAGCATCTTCTCTTGCTTCAACGTGGCCGTCAAATGCTATTTCCCATTCCGAGTGCTTGAGGCCAGCTGGTGATTTATTCCTCCTCGACGTATCTCGAGCGGATGTCTTTCCATTGCCGCTGTGTCATTCAAGGTTAGCATTACCAGCTCGGACTGCTAGGGATCAGTGGAACTTACGCCCTTGTTCATTCTGTCCCAGAGCTTATCCATTCCTGAGTTGAATCCTCTGAGTCACCATCAGCAACAAATCAAGTCAACTTCAACCCTCATTTATACCACATACAATTCAAATGCAAAAGCGCCGGCGAACACTAAGCCTAGCATAGTAACGTTTCGGCGGAAGAAGAGGCTACATAGCTGACGGTCAGCAGGTCGAGTCTAAGTCGTCGAATCCGGTCGTGGGTGAACTTGCTTGTAGATGGTGCTGTTCTGGTGCGGGATTAGCGACATGCCATACATCAAGGACTTGAAGGGTAGAGATGACTCATCATACCATTTTGATGTCTTTGTATAGGTATACGGACTGAGCCCCGAATGCAGATTGATGGTCTGACGGTGTTGCAGCGTGCAATTGGACTGGACGAGGGCTAGCTAGACAAGAGTTGAAGAGTTGGCAGGCGATTCTGTGAGGCTATAGTGTAAACCTATTGTAACCTAAGAATTTGGAAAATAAGCATTCCCGATTGGCCGAAGCTTTCCATTGGCTGCCCCACTCCTACACCTCCGATTTGACAACATTACCGGCACCATGCATGTACCTATCGCTCTGTGGAGGTACAGCCTCTCCGCACGGTACCTTGCATGTACCTGTCGTCGTTCGTCTTAACTTCAAGAGGTAGTCCCGCACTCACCCATCTGGCGGTTTTTATGCGTCTACCTACTGACCCAACCTATGTACCTGTCCACCACCTTGACCTCATCACCCGCCAATTCTTTCTCCCGTCATACTAAGTTTAGCTGCTGGGGGTTACAAAAATTGGAGTGAGGTGGGCTGCCAGATGACTTACTTTCGGCGTATTCATATCGTCAACATATATCCCATTAGGCACACCTTGAACCCTTTCATCCTCGATTTGAGCTGAACGCCCGGACAAAATGCCTTCTGAGCCGTCGAGATCTGGCATCGTCACGGACGAGAACAGTGGCGAGCGACATATTCCCGAGTCTATGCGAGCCGATGGCACAACCCGGAAAGCCATAAAAGTCCGACCCGGATACCGACCCCCGGAGGATGTTGAAATTTACAAGAACCGAACCGCAGAGGGCTTTCGAAATCGTGGCAAGGGCGGCATACCAGGCGCTGAAGCATTGAAATCCGAAGATAAGGCAACGTCATCGCCTGCCGCCAATAAAAACGCCAAGCGTAGAGAGGCCAGAAAGAAAGCCAAGTCTGCCAATGAATCTCAAGACGCTGCACTGAGTAAGACCACGGCGCCCTCTTCCAGTGAGACGAAGACCGAGGAGCTCGATTCAGAGGCCGAAAGAGAAAAGAAAGCGCGCAATCTGAAGAAGAAGCTCAAACAGGCCAAGGAGTTGAAAAATAAAAAAGAAGGCGGAGAATCTCTGCTGCCCGAGCAGATCGCTAAGGTCATTAAGATCAACGAACTTATTCGCGAATTGGAGGCCTTAGGTTTCGACGCTGACGGCGAACCTAAGGCCGCTACCACAGCTTCCGACGGTCAAGAACCCTCAGCCAAGCTCCCAAAGGAGGGTTGAAGTTGCTATGCCTACCTAGGTATTCAAACGACCAAAGCACGTTACTTGCCTGAAGCACCACGGCCAGATTTTACTCGTCGTAAAGGACTTCCGAAGAGGCAGTGAGGTTAAACTAAATACGGCCAGTCAGTATGACCAAGCCCCGGTCCGTACTCGCCCTCCACAAACCCGGGTTCCACGCTGCCGTGGAAGAGGAAACCCGTCATCTGGCCCAGGTCGTGCCTCCAGTCAGCTATATGTTGTCGCTTTCGAGCCCCTTTGGCGTCGACATGAGCCCCTCCGATAGTCTCCGAGATAATATTGGAGTGTCCATGCTGAGGTGCGGGTTACGACCAAGGGAAAGGATACCCAGTAATTGACGATGTATTGATCGAAAAAGACATCATCACGTTACTGTCTGGTATTCAACTTAGGCCCTGGCCTGCATGATGAATGAACAGTTATGATAAATCATGATAACGAAGCGGAAGAAGAAATTTGGAAAAATAGACGCTGTTCACGAATGAAATCTATCAAGAAGCCCACATATGAGTTCGTACTATTAATTTCTCACAACCACCTATGCGTATCATTTCAGCTTTCGTCTATACGCTGCGAATCGACCGCTCATTTCCATGGTCATCACCTTAGTGCCCCACTACCCTTCCGTTCCAGACCCGTTAACAGTCGTAGCAGTCATAGGTCCGCCTTTCAACGGCTGAGAAAAAAAATATATACATATATAGGTACCACTCCACTAGATATCTCCTCGTAACCTTATACATTGGAGACGCTGTTAATTATGACCGCTTTCCCCTTGCTATTCGTCGTCAGAGTCTATATTTCGTACCTCCATATTCAAGACGATGACCCAGATCATTATCCTACCCAGCCATTTTGACAGTTGAATGCCATATGCTTCGGGTCTTTTAGGTCTCCGACATATCAAATTTACCACACATTTTGAACTGACTCTAAAAGAAACATCTACAAGTGTGTTGTCAAATGCCAGACGTATCATCTTCTATGTCCTTCTCCATGGAGGGTCTGCTTGATGCTCTAAATGAAATTGGCGCTCATAGCAGATTCGCCGGGGACGTCAAACTCGGCAGGAATATCGGGCCCTCAGATAGTAGTGGACAATGTTGGCACCATTAATCTCCCGCTCTCTGGGGAGGAGGCCTGACAGATGATATCGAAAGCTCGGCAGGCTCCTTATGGGAAGGAGAATGAGATGCCCAGAATTTCAAAATCACAGCTGGCCAGCCGTGGGAGGATCAGTTGAACCGAGTCCTATTAGAGTTCAAGTCGCAGTTGGGCATACGCGAGCCTATACGCGCCGAACTAGGTATATAAGATGTTGCTCTATGAGGACGGCACCATGTTCGAAGCACACGCTGAATGAGTCTGTGCCAGTTTTCTTCAGGGTCTACTATTGATTCCGTGTATTTACATAGCACGGAGAAGATCCTCTATATGTTCGGGACACTCGTTATCAGTCTACCTTCTCGGCACGAAGGTGGAGACGTTGCCTTGAGACGCCACAATGAGGAGGGAATTCTAAACACCTCAACAAAACTCATGAATTACATGTTTTGGTGTATAGACCTGTTTTCACATGCTTCTCATCTGCGTGTGTGTGTGTGTGTGTGTGATGTTGAGTGAGGAATTTATTAGGTACTCCGACGTCTCAAATGAGGTTTCACCTGTTGAGTCTGGTTATCGATGGGTATTAACCTACAATCTCGCGACTATCCCAAGCCCAGAAAAGCCTCGACGTGCTCCAACCAAGACCGGGAATCGATATCTACGCGACTTACTGAAGTCATGGGCCAAGAGCAGGGGCACGCTTGGTAATATTTTCGGCTGGACGTGTTTATTCTTTATGTACCAAGGGAAGTTTACTTATAAATTGGTGTGGATGCTTTCCATTCATATATGGTCGATAGATACATTAGAGCCAGAGGGTGGCGGTATAAATCATATATATGTAGATCTAGAGGGCAATAGGCGAAGGCAGTCTATATTTACTTAGTATGCCTTAATCATCAAAAATCTCGCAAGCCACTATTATTGAATCATCTAATATAGCGAAGAAATCCATCGGTATTCAGAAGAAGTCTAATGAGGATGCACCCGTCTATCTCGTAGCTCATACCCATCCCAGTCTCATTTTCCTTTTTCTCTTTTCTTTCCTTATCATCTAATTCTTTTTTGGCCTATATAAACCATATCTATAGCACCCTCATCCACGACTCCTCCTTCTACTCTCCCCTAAATCAGTCGTCATGTCGACGTCGCTCCCCTAGCATTCCCCTCATCAGCTCTCTGGATACACTCCTCAATGACCTTCCAAAACATGTCAATATCAACCCCGCGGGGGATCCTAACTCCGCCCTCGCCAGGCTCAAGAAGGCGCACCATGGTACGACCGGTCTGCGTACCCTTCAACAGCGCGTGCTCGATGCTGCCCTCGGTCACGACGCGGACCTCGAACCGCTCGTGCCTGCGGGGCCCCTCCGCTTCCGCGGGGTCGAAGTCGTAGAAGGGGATCTCCCACTCCGTCCCTGTTAGGATGGCCGCTACGGCCAGGGGATCGTGTAAGGGTGGGCCTTCGACTATACCAAAGACGTCGCTACGGGTTTTTGTGGCGAGTTAACACTTTCCTTTATAGGGAGTAAAAGAGGGAATTTCTTCTCTGAAGGAAAGGGGAAGTAGAAAACGAAAGATGGAAAGAAAGGAGAAAACTCACCGATACGTCTCAGCAAAGAACATGAGCAACTCAACCAACATCTGTCTCAGCGTACTCTTCGCCTTAGCCCCTTCCTCTGCCTCTGCCTCTGCCTTCCCATCCCCTCCCTTCCTCTCCTCATTCCCCGGCCCTCTCAAAAGCAGCTCCCTCACCGTTCCCGTAGCAAGAACCAGATGCGTAAGATCAAGCGGCACAAGCGTCGTCTTGGCCCTCAAGACCGGATCCTCTAGTATCGCAGCGGCCGCCTCAGGATCAATCAGGACATTGAACTCGGCCCACTGGGAGTAGTTCCCAATCCTCTCGACATCATCCACTCGCCCCGTAACCGCGGGCGTGAACTTGTTCCCCACGCTGCCTCCCATGAACGTCACGCCCGCTACATGGTCCTTCAGTTCCGGGTAGTTCGTAAACATTGCGGCAACGTTGGTAGCTGCGCCCGTGGCCGCTATCCACGCCGTCCCCTTCTCGCAACCCCGCAAGGCGGCGGCCATCGCTTCCACGGCGGAAACGGAGGTGTCGAGGGCTGAGGCCGCTGCGGACGGCGGAGGCAGCAGGGATGTACCGTCCAAACCCGATTCGCCGTGGATGGCAGTAGCATTGACGGGAGGTCTTTGCAACGCTTTGGCGGCACCAGGGTATACTTTAATGCTGTCTTGTTTCCCGATTGCTGCAAGTACGGACAGGGCGTTGTTGGTCGTTTTCTCCAGTGGCGCATTGCCGTGCACAGTGCTTATGCCCAGGAGCCGGATGCCCGGGTGGTAGGCGCCGAGCAGAATGGCGAATACATCCTAGGTGTTGTCGTTAGTAAGAGTGAGTTCGTTGTTTGAGGTTAAGTGAGGTAAGGTGAGTTTAGTTGATAAGAAAATTGTGTGTAATGCGTAGGCGGGTTATCTATGTATATGTGTATAGTTAAGTCTTCATCGCCTTTAGAGGACGTTAATAAGAAGTGCTTGCGCCTATCATAATATATGTAACATATATTGATGGGTTGCCTGAGCGTATCGAGTTGATCGGAGTTAAGGCTGAGCACGAGTAAGGTGACCACCAGCGCTCGTAGGTGTTATCAAACTCCAAACATTGATGATAAATCATAGAACTTACATCGTGGCCTGGATCACAGTCCAGCCAAAGAGGTACAGGATTCGACATAGTAGTTTCGAGTCGATCTAAGTATGCACCTGGTATCGTCGCACAACTTGATAATACCTACTAGGTTATACGTCGTGTTATGTATGCTGTATGGATCTATGTAACTGTGGTTCTAAGTAGAACCCCGCAGGTACGACTTCTGAAATCTAAGTTGCGACTGCAACTGCGACTGCGATATCAGGAACGAAAAACAAGGAGTAAACTCAGTATAAATAAAGCATGCAAGGTTGCAAGAGAGAATCAAGAAGAGTATTTAAGTACTTATTTGATAAGTTAGAAAGACAAGGTCATCATTTTTATAGGCAATAAGAACAAAAAGCCGATGGTTTGGGTGTTGTGGGCCTTTGCGATCGTCAGCGACCACAGCAAGTAAGTAAGTGGTTTGTTTCTCTTAATGTCCTAACCTACCTCCCATTCCGCTCTACTCGGTTCGGTTCCAGATACTGGGGTTTAAGAGTGGTCCTTATTTTAGTCCTTACCTTATTATTACATGTAGTCATGGTGCAGTGGAGTTGGAATTGGAACATCGGAGGCGGCCGGTTGAACCACAAACAACACATACAAGTGCCGGAGATAGATAATCACGGCCTACTTTTGATTATAAACCAGATCCCAGGTACACTAGGTTAGCTGCCCAGCCTGTGCAGATCTCCTCGTCACATAGTTGCAGTGTTGACAGGTCAATAGTAAAAAGTAATGGTTTGCATGATATATTGGCTACTAGTAGTGCTCAGCTTGCAATGCAGTTCATTATTAGGTTGGGATGTTAATTAGTATTTGTTCCTTGATATATTAGGTAACCCCCGAGCAGCCGATCCAGCTGTTCATGGGCTTAACGTTTCGCATTGGGATGACACTCAAAAGAATTCGTATGTGAGTATGGCGCGAAGGTGTTTGGCATGGTAACATTAGAATGATGATTCTGACTCGACCAAAAATGATTTACATTGCGTGACACAGTCTACTTAGCAGCACGCTGTCTCTCCATCTCGCGCAATACGTCAGCCGCGTTATTGGCATCTCCTTTCCGCTTCTTCGGACCTCTCTTGCGCTTCGATCCCCCGGCACCACCATGCCTATCATCTTCATCCCCTCGGCCCCATTCAGATAGCTTGACTCTATGTTCGTCAAGGTCGGCTTCATCCTCGAATCTACTCGTCCCGAAGCCCATGTCCAGATCTTCAGCATCCCGATCCCTGTTCTCCAGCATTCTACGCCGCCGCTCGGCCTTGGCCTTGGCTTCTTCATCCTCCTCTTCTGAAGCTTTAGAAATGGCATGTAGAGATGCTGCCTTCTTGAAGGCCGCTTGGATTGCTGGGTCTGATAGTGAAGGCGCCTTTAGAGTCTCGGAAGACACCAGCGATGTCTTAGAGTCCCTAAAGTAATTGCGCAGCTCAGAAGGACCGCCAAGTCGTGGAGGTGGTGGCATAGAATTTTTAGTAGTAGCTTTATCGTCCGTCTCAATAGGCTTCGCCTCCCTGACGGCCTTCTCCTCTCCCTTAGCGTCCTCTTCTTCTGAACTGGAGTCGTCGCCTAATCCTGCAAGCGGATCATAATCATCGTCGACATCATCGAAAATATTCATGTCGCCCTCGTCTTCTTCCTCGGCTTGCGGCTTGTATTTGTCTGGGACCTCCATTCCCAGTGGCTTTGCCTTCGGGTCGGGCATCATCAAATCGCTTGCTTTTCGCGATGCTTCGTCAGATGCAGTCCCGATCTTGCGTACTTTCCGCTTTTCGTTGCCATCCTCGTCCACAATGATCATTACTTCCCGACCTTTACTATCTCGCTCTATCCTTGTCCCAGGCTTTTTTACATTGATCTTTTTGAACTTTGAGCCTAGGACAGACTCTTCTTTTACCTTTGCAGCAGCTTCCCTCGCCGCTTTCATATCGGCTAAAATCTGGTCACGGGTCCGTTTTTTCGATGAATTCACAGGCACCGTTGATAATTGACCCTTCTTTTCCGCCTTTTCTCTCGTTATTGTCGCCACTTCCTCCTCTTCTAAGCGTGCAAGCTCTTCGTCAACATCTGGCGATGATTCTCGTTCCTCATTTTGCTTCTCATCGTCCCCTTTAACCTCATCGTAAACATTTTCGCCTTTTCGTATTCGTTCTAGGAGCTTGAAATCCAAGCCTTTTACAAGGTGAGTGCTCGATAAATCACCGCCGGCGATCTGGCTTCTGACGCTGTCGAAAGTCTGCTGGTCGATCTCCCCCTTTTTAAAGGCTTCCTCGAGCGCTTGCAGCCTCGCAGCTCGCTCGTCGTCTTCTGCAGATTGTCTCGCCTGCGCGCGATCGACATATCCTTCAGCTAACTTGGATCCTTTAGGTGCAAACGATCGGAATTTCTGCTCTTTCTTGTCGGGCTGGTTTCGTTCTGCTAGCTGTCGGGCGAAATCGGACTTATGAAGGCCTGCTACTGAACGACTTGGTTTAGTCAGATGTGAGCTGTAAGATGCGCGCCTCAGTACGTACGGTGTCATAGGAATACTCGATTTTTGTCGAGACCCAAGGGCGACGGCCCGTGATGGGGTTGACGAGCCACCATTACTGTCAGTCGAAGGCGACTTAGCCGCGTTAGCGGTAATAAGGCGCCGGAATTGTTCGTTATTCATGTCTAAAAACACAATAGCCGAAGAAGATGTTTCTGCTTGGTTTGCGCGCAACTTCGTAATAAAATACGAAATGACGTTTGTTATTTAAGTTGTAGGTAACCCTAGAGTCTTCAACAGCTACCTAAGGTAAATGGACGGAGGTCTAGGTTCAACCACCTGCTGCAAGTAGAGGTCAGTACTGCTTGCCACGCCGTATACAGAATACAGCGAACAATTAAAAGCCTGGGCAGCAGGGATGGACGAAGATACCATGCTTAAGTTTAATCTATGTACTATGTACTTGCCGCTTTTGCCAAAAAGGGTTTAATGCAAAGAGGGAAAGGTGGGGCTTGTACACCAAATCACGGGATGACGTGTAAATTGAACCAGATCTGGTCGCGTCAAGCCGGAGTAAGTGAACGTACTATGTTCTTAATAGGCAGATGAGTACTGACAGGTAGAGCCAATATCACCTTTAGAGGTCGTGTAGCTCATCTTTCCATCCTAGTCAGATGCGATACTCGGATTGGTGTCTGCCTCAAGGCTACTTAAATAACGGGTAACGAGCCTGCGCTCATAATCAGAGAACTCAGAAAATACGATGCGCCTGCATATGCGGATCTAAGGTATCTCGAAGATGGGGAGTCGTCTCGAGGAAAATTCAAAAGCTGTGCGTAAGCGCATAGAGAACCACACCTTTGACGGTGAGGATGGCGAGGAGTACGAGGCAAGCGCTTTTGGCGGCTTCTCGGATTACTTCCGTCGCAAGAAGATCAAGCTTCAGAATTTAGACTCGGAGCTGAGAGCTTCCTCGGCCGACAAGCCACAGATTTTTAAAGGCGTCGTCGCTCATGTCACCGGCTACACCCAGCCTCCATTGCACATGTAGGTAGAGCCAACCGTTACATAGAGCTATGTATCACAGCTGATCTTCCGTAGTCTGCACCGTCAGCTGGTTCAACACGGCGCTGGTTTCCTCCAATATCTTGACTCAAAGACCATGGCAACCCACATCATCGCGTCAAGTCTGCCACCAAAAAAGATGGTTGAATTCAACAAGTATAGGATTGTGAAGCCAGCCTGGGTCATTGACTCTATCAAGGCCGGGAAACTCTTGCCTTGGTCCGACTATCGTGTCATCGAGGAGAGTCCTCGCCAGAAAACTCTAAGACTTGATGGGAATGGATTCTCCACACAGGCCCGCTCGCAGCAGTCGCCACTATCCGCTTATCGAGAGCAGACGGACAACAGCTTCTATACTGCTCAGCTAAAGAGTCATGCTGGTACTACGAATAGCAGCTACCTGGAAGAGAGCACACCTACTAAATCCAGAATGACAGAAGCCGATATTCTGGCCTATGAGGAGGATCTTGGCGAACCTACCCTGCCCATCTTCACAGATGATAGAGAACAGGATTCTAGCGACACATCTGGATTAGTTGGCGAAGGCGTTTCAGAAATTCAAGATGCAGGTGAAACTATTGACGACGAGGTCACTTTTGAACCTAGTGTGTCCACCACGTCGGATCTTCACGACAAAACTGGGACAGGCGAAGCCGGACCTCCAGAAAGTCACAAAGCTATGACCTCGGAGGAGCATAATGCTTTATTACTACAAGATCCTCGCATGAAGAAATCATCAACTGCAAATCCAGATTTCATACGACAATATTACTCCGAAAGCCGTCTTCATCATCTATCGACATGGAAAGCAGAGCTGAAGTCAAGGATGCAAAAACTGGCAGCAGAGAAAAGTCATCAACAAAAGCCAACTAAGTTGAAGCCTGGTGCCCGGCGCTATATCATGCATGTCGATTTCGATAGCTTCTTCTGCGCTGTATCACTTAAAAAGGCCCCTGGCTTCGTTGACAAGCCTGCTGTAGTGGCGCACGGGACTGGGTCGGGGTCAGAAATTGCTAGCTGCAATTATCCAGCTAGGAAATTCGGAGTCAAAAATGGCATGTGGATGAAACGGGCTAAGGAGCTATGTCCCGACCTCAAGGTCCTACCGTATGATTTCCCAGCTTATGAAGAGGCAAGCCGGCTATTCTATGAATGTATCCTCGCTGTTGGGGGTGTGGTACAAAGCATCAGTATTGATGAAGCTTTGATAGACGTGACGTCGATCGTCCTCTCTGCCGTTGGATCGGATGGCTCAGGAATCAATGAAGGGAGTATATGGAGGGAACAAGAAAAGGCTGACCAGATGGCAAAGTCCCTTCGGGACCAAGTCAAAGAGAAGACCGGATGCGATGTCTCAGTTGGCATGGGTGGTAATATCCTGCTAGCAAAAGTGGCACTCAGAAAAGCCAAGCCAGCGGGGCAATATCGGATTAAGCCCGAGGAAGTGCAAGATATCTTAGGGGCGCTGAAGGTAGACGACTTACCGGGAGTCGCATATAGTACCGCCGGGAAACTCGAGGAGATAGGAGTGAAGTTTGTCAATGATATCCGACAGACCTCCAGGGAGCGCTTGATCAACACCCTCGGTCCGAAGACAGGAGAGAAGCTGTGGGATTATGCACGCGGAATCGACAAAACCGAGGTTGGCGAACAACCGATGCGAAAATCCGTGTCGGCCGAGGTCAACTGGGGCATCAGATTCATCAGTCAAGAAGAGGCTGAGGAGTTTGTGTTCAACCTCTGCAAAGAGCTGGAGAAGCGATTACTAAATGAGCAGGTCAGAGGCAAACAATTCACGATGAAAATCATGAGGCGGGCCCTGGATGCGCCTCTTAACCCGCCCAAGCATTTGGGCCACGGAAAATGCGATACGTTCAATAAGAGTGTCTCGTTTGGCGTTGCAACACATGATTATCAGGTTCTTGGCAAGGAAGCAGTGTCGATCCTCCGTTCTTACAGCTTCAGTCCCGGTGACCTACGTGGACTGGGCGTCCAGCTCACCAAACTTGAGCCCATCAGGGGTGGCCTTTCCCACCCCGACGGAAGTCAGAAGAAACTGAGTTTCGGGACATTTAAGACGTCTGGATCGGCTAAGTCGGCACCAGACCCAATCCAGGAGGAGAGCGGTGCCTATCAGCCCTCAGCATCACCCCGACAACGAAATGTCACACCGGACCCGATCGTAGATGGGCCGCTAACCCCGCGAAAGCCAAAATCTAGCGGTCCGCACCCAGCTTTGATGATAGCTCGGGCAGGCGACAGAGATGCAAAGGCTCAAACGCCCCTGAATATTACAGGGACACAATTCATCTTACCATCAAATCCCGACCCCGCAGTCCTAGCAGAACTGCCACATGATATTCGGAGCAAACTATTAGCTCAAGGTCGAGCAAGAAGCAGCTCCGAGGTCCGAGATGAGAGGTCGGCAAGCTCGAGAGGGCAAAGCCCAGCAGCAGCAACAGTCAACGATATTCCTCCCGAGTTCGATCCAGAGGTCTTCAACGCTCTTCCCGAGGACGTGAAGGCCGAAGTGTTGAATTCGTACAAACCCCGACCCAGGCAGACTGTTCTACCGAAATCACCGCCTAAAGATCGCCTAATCCAGCCAGCAAAGAAGACAACACCGACGAAGCGCCGTGGGCCTAAACCTCGGGCGAAAGAACGGCTAGCTGACGCGAATGCCAGAATCATCCAAACTAGCCTCTTTTCGCATAAGCTAGCCGAAGATGCAGGACCAAGCGATGCGGTAGAAGAGTTAGATCCGGAATTCCTCGCAGAATTGCCGGAAGAAGTCCGCAAGGAAGTTATCGCGGACCACCGGCGACGCAAGGCGCAGCGCTCGGGGCTAGATCTCAAGAGCAACCCCAACAAGCGGAATCAAGAGAGCTATCCGGATGACGCCCTTCCTAGCGGTCAAACACGGCTACAGTTCCCGCCACGGCCGCCCAAGGTCTCTTTCGCCGGCAGCGGACTCAGCACGCTTCCAGAAATTAGGGACATGTTGAACGTATGGTACCGGGAGACGAAGGAGGAAGGACCGCATCAGAGAGATGTTGAGATGCTTGAGAAGTATCTCTCCAAGGTGATTCTCGAAGAGAGGGATATGGATAAAGCGCAAAAATTAGTCACGTGGTTGGATTACCTCGTTGATGAGGATGAGGATGAGAACCAGGGGAAAGACGCATGGCGTACTGTTGTCGCAGATGTTAAGCAGCAAGTTCAAAAGGCTGTCCAATCGAGGGGGTTGGGCCCTCTGGATATGAAATAATCTGGTATTTCTGGCTATCTAGATTCCCTGTACATTTACTTATAATAATGAGATGACGAGGTCGATGATGATGTATTTTATTAACTCTAGCCAAGCACCGCAACTACCGGTCTCTAATCTTGCAATGTGTTCGTTTCTAAGCAACAAGACGTAGGCAACAACGCTCTGAGTAATTACTTACTCCTTTAACCAAATATGTATCTTTCGCTCGCTCCAGTCAGCACATACCACACGAAGACACGTCTGTATCTAAATCCACAGACAAATCCACTCAGCCCAACTCAGTGAAGCCGTCATCCTCACAAAATCCCTATCGCAAGGCCAATCACACCCACCATACACCCAAACACCATGGCACCATTCCCGCTCCCGCCCCGCCTCCAGTCCAACGCCGCCGCAGCACTATCCAAATCCGTAACAGGGACGGTAGAATTATACAAAGTCAACCTCAACGCGCCGCCACAAGCCGTGTTATTCGCTCCATCGCAGGGCGTGTCGCAAAGCGCATCGGCCACCTTCTGACTCAGACTGTTCAAATGGTCGCCGCACCAGCACTCGCGACTGTACTGCAGACCCGCCAGGGGGTAGGCTGCGTGCGCGCAGAAAGACAGACATGTCTCTACTGTCATCTCCCCCGGCAGGGCCTCGTTGGCTCCGTCGAGGGCGCGTAATCCGTTGGTGTGTTCGAGGCTGGAGGTCTCGGTCCAGCACCCCACATATGCGAAATTTTGGTCCTGGACGATATCTAGGGGTGGGGTTGTTGGGGAGGGGATAGGGGAGGAAGAAGCGGAGGTGGAGGTTGATGGTAGGGAGGTAGAGGTGGAAAGGGTTGAGGGTTGGGATTGGGGTGAGATGGATGAGGATGAGGATTGTCCGATTGCGAAAGGAAGAAAGGGTGTAAGTGCAAGAAAGGAGAGGAACTCCAGAGTTTTGGTAGATTGTAACATCGTGATGGCCTTCGTTTCGACTTGTTTTGCTGTGTAATTGCTATTGTTCGGAAAGCCTCCCCTTTTCGCCTTCGCTCGCTTCGAACTCTTCTTTCTTTCGTGAGCCCTTTTCTTCTTTTTCACCCTTCTATTTGAAGGCTTATCTGCGGTTCGTATCGTAGAAACCCTAATGTGACAAAACACAACACACCGTGGTATGTAGTCGACTCCAATATTATAAGAGAGGAACGGTGTTTTCTCTTAGCAAGCAAGATCCTCTGGAGCAAGCAAGTGATATTTTCTCTTTCCTGCCTCTGGAATATTTCTTTTTTGGAAAGAAGTACTGTCTTAACGATGTAATTGCAATATTCACTGTTTTGAAGCTCCTTCTGCCTTGTAATATATATTCTTGTGCTGTAACAAGCACTAGTTGAGCCCTCGCCACGTCTACGTGAATTATCCAAACTTCCCGAGTATCTCAACCGGGTAGCTGTAGATGTCAAGCAGGTTGAAAGCTAAAAAATAATTCTAAACGAGAGAGCGTGGAGCTTTATGATAGCGTAAGCAAGTAGGTAAGGCTGGATTAAGTACTTAAAACTAAACGATAGTGTAGGGCAGGATATGAAGCAATTGCTGCAGAAACTATGCTCGCAAATGTTAGACGATCAACTGTAAGACAAAGCAACAACCAACAACCATAAAAGAATAAAAGTGTGAGAGGGAAGAAGAAGAATTAGATAAATATCTATAAATGAATCAATAGCTCGCAACAGCCCATCGCAGGGGCTGAAAAAAAAAAGTTAAATATACCAAGACTTATACGCCTCATCCCCTGTCTTCAGCTCGCTACTCAATACTCCAAATACAGGTGTAAGCACCCCCAAAGTTCCCAGAACTCGCCCTCGAGGACCAAAAATGAGCAGGTCTAGATTCCTTCAAGCTCACCAGACCAGGCCAAGCCAGGCCAGGCACACGAGAGCAGATTCAGGTAACTACTTATAAAGTAGGTATCTAATTCTAGGCATATTGTGCTAACCTAGAGTCTACGTTTAGAGGACCAAGCCAAGACTTTTTACGTTAGATCGCGCATTGCACAGTCTGGACTTTTTTGTTATTATATCTACGACCTAAACACCTACTTAAACTAACTCTAACCCCTTGCGGTTTTGCTTGTTCTTGTCTACGACATCTTTGCTTATCCAATTCAAATAAATACACTTCACAAGGACGAATAAACATGTAACAATTCCCGGGCAAATATCCAGACAACATAATTCGTAGAATATACGTATATGCTCATATCATGTTTATCCGCCGGCTGTGCTTTCTATGTACATCTACTTCCAGCCAAGTGCAGGTCTATTCTTATTACAGTATTATACATGTGGTCATGATACAGTCTCCCTTTCAGCCTTTCAAGTCTTCTTTGATACCCCAGGTGCCCACGAGTCTCATCGCCTCCTCGTCTCCATTAATTAGGCGCTCATCTTGCAAAGTATCAGAGAGACATCTCCAAGGGTCGCGGCTGCCTCCCCACTTCAGGAGGTTCTCTTTCAAACGCTCGCCATTTTCTCTATCCAGCGCGGCTCCGTCCTGGCCGGCTGAGAAGACGACTCTCCATACGCGCTCCGAGAGCACCTGGTCGAATAGGTAGCTGTAGTATGTGCTGCCGTATCCGAAGAGATGTCCGAAAAACCCTTGCCATCTTGTGCCCAGGGGGTCCGGTGGCAGCTTTCCAAACTCCCTCTGAAGGTCTAAGAAGATCTTCGTGGAATCGAAGCTGCCCTCTCGCACTGTCGATGAATGGTATTTTTGATCCAACATGGCAAGAATGATTTGGTTCTCTCGATCGGATGCCTTGAAGCGGTTGGAAACGCGCAACCTTTCGGCAACCATCTGATATGGCAGAGGCGCATCGGTCTTGTAGTGGCGTGCGAAGAGAGCGAGAACAGAAGGATCCGCGCAGAAGTGCTCCATCAAAGTTGAGGGGAGCTCGGCGAAATCAGTTGCACAGCGTGTTCCGGCAACGTTCTGGAGAGCAGTACGAGCTAGGACCGAATGGATGGCATGCCCCATTTCGTGGAACAATGTCTCCATCTGATAATAATCTAGTAATGCGGGCTGACTACGATCTTCTTCACCTTGGTGGAAGTCGCACACCAATGCAATGGTCGGTAATTGTTTAACTGAACCGGATTTCTGGGAGATATGCATTCCATCATTAGCGGCCTCCAGAGGCGATTCAAAAGTTGGTAGACCCTCCTGGCCATTTTGCTCCCAAACCTCCTGGATCTCGTCCGCTAGGATCTCCCGGGAGCAACGCACGGTAAAGTGGGCAGGGTTCGGTGACTTGCTCTCACGATAAAATAGGTCACAGTACAAAACAGCCACGTGTCCGTCCGTATCGGAGACAACGTCCAACCGTCTCACATCTGGGTGCCACGTCTCGCCAGGGAGAGTCTCTCTAGGGACTAGCCGTATACCATACAGTCGGCTAAAGAGCCGGGAGAGTCCTTGCATGACGGTACCAAGAGAGAAATAGGCAGCTAAGAAGTCGTCGGTTTTCTGCCTCGATCGCATGCCTACGCGTATGCATTCCATATAGTAGTCCTTGTCCCAGGGTTCGAGCTTTGCCCCACCAGTGACTTGTAATTCTTCGCACTTCTTCTTCAAAAGATCATCAGCCTCCGCTTGTACAAATGAAGAGTTGTGTCTAGACAAGGCCTGGAGGAATTGGCGGACCGATTCGGGCGTCTTCGCCATCATCTTGTCCTGGAGTGTCATCTGGCTGTAGCTATCAAATCCCGACAGTTCAGCAAGCTGGGAACGAAGCTTGAGCATGGTCTCTAAGGCACCAATTGATCGCTTGGACGCCGTCCTCATAGCATAATAAATTGTCTTCCTGGTGTCCTCATCCTGCGCCTTGCTCAAAGCCACAGCAGTTGCGGGAGCTAGGGTTGGAAGTTGAATAACACTACGGCGGAGCATCTTGCGAGCCATCAGAGGGTCTATGCCCTTTAGTTTACTGCTGGGCAGCTCGATGTACCTCTGTTCAGGCTCCATATGGTCGACAAATATGGAGCCCAACTCGCTAATCTTCTGGGAGACATCTACAAAAGTATCTCGATACTGCTTCGGTAAGTGGATAGCCGACTTCTTAAAATCTTGCTGTAGCAATTTCGCAACTGTCAGCTCCTCCTGGCTCCAACTAGCGACGACTTCGGGTGTGTCTAGGGCCTTCCGGAGTTGGTCATCGAGCGCAGTAGAGGTATTAAGCTGGTTCATGTACATGTACACTCTGGACCAGGCAACAGTTGCAGCATTCTGAATCCCGGCGTCGGGGTGCGTTATCCGTACAAAGTCTGATACATCCAAAACCCGACAGAGCAGATCGCTTAACCTGTCAAGGTCTCTGACTAAAGTTTTATAATCTTGTATGCTCGAAGCATTTGTGATCTTGTCAACGAGCTTGGAAGCTCTCGCTATTGTGACATCGGCGAAGTCAACGAAGCCCTGAGGCGACGTCAAATACTTGTTCCGGAACAGTCCGACGTTCTGTTGCTTGGTGCTTTGGCGCAAGGGCGATAGGAGGTCCCGAAAACCGGACGGCGAATCGACAGTCGGCGGGAAATCGAACAATTGTCGTAAAAGAGCATCATCGTGTTTCGCGCTGGCCGTAGACTGATCGGCTGTCAACGCATGGCTGCCTACATTGTCATGGCGAGCGGTCGCGGAGGCAACAGAATGCCAGCGCCGTTGAGAAATCTGCAGTTGTTGAGGGGCTAGAGAGATTTGTCGGATACATCTCGAACAGGTCCATTGACCCGGTCGCAGAGATCTTATCATGATGTGCCTCGCATGATATAAAGTGTTTAAAGGTAGGATAAAGCTTATCTTAAGAGTTATTTTAAAGACAAAACATGTTCGAAAGGAACAAAGAAATTTGGCCAGTCGGAGCAGGACCAAAACTTTGCGTACCGAGTCTGCTCGACATGTGTTAATGGAGCCGTCGGACCAGTTGTTACAGGTGGTTGTGAGTGCTAACCTAACAACCTGGCGCAGCCACTTGGGAAGAGCTACCGGGTAGGCACACGGGAGACTTGCATAAAGAATCTACGCAAACCACTTAACCTTAGAACGTCACAGGTTCCGTTTAACTCTTGAAACCGCTTCCAATTTCTGGAACCGTTATGATAGATGGGTGACATATATATTTAGGCGCTCGTTTTCTTATGTTCTATATTCTACTTCATTTACCCTTTCCCTTTCTTATTCTCCTAGTCCATACCCACGTAGGTGCCCTCGCCACTCCTCAAGGTAAACATGTTCACTGATCTTTGGCAGTTAATACCCAGCATAATAGATATGTCATTCATATAGAATTGGAAATATTAAACAACTATATTGTAGATAGCACTGGATTTGCTGAAGAACCGTTTGCAAAACGCTGGCACTCGAGTATATACATGTATAGCGATATCCCAGCTGAAGAGGTTGCTAAGCCGAGTCAAGAGCGGATAACACGCTAGCCTAGGTAGGTTAGGCAATTGCTTCGCAACGCATTACTGCACTTACTTGTACAGGTCACCTGAGCTGGCCTGAGTTTCGCGAATGCCTGGCGTTTTGAAGCTCCCTGGAAATGTCCTGAATGCCCCCAGCGCGACTTGTAACGCTCAATAGGCGGGACAGCTGCCTAGTCCAGACCCTCGTTGATGAATAAGCCTTTCTGACTAACCTAGTCTTGGGAAGTCATTCATGGATATCTCTTTACCTTCATCCCGAACCTTTTACTTCGTCGTCATACGGAGCTAGGGTATCTCGCAAACTGCTTCGCAACAACCCAAGTCGTCTACATCGTACAATCTTAGAACCGGCGTTAAAATGGCTGACAAGTGGAATAACGACGGAAGGTATAGAGATGAGGAGGAAGAGGCCGAAGATGAATTTACTGAGAGCGTATGCTAAGTCTTGAGATACCTGTCGTATGCGAACCCCTTGCTGAATTCTAGTAGCAATACAAATCCCAAAAAGATGCCCTCATCTTCGCTATTGAGGTCAGCGAGTCAATGTTACGGCCGCCGCCAAAGTCTGAGGACAAGAAAGCGGACAAAGATTGTGCACTGATGACTGCACTAAACTGTGCCTATCACGTGATGCAACAGCGCATCATTGCCAACTCCAAGGATATGATCAGTATCATCCTCTTTGGCACGGAGAAAACAAGCCTTCCTCAGGAGAACGTACCCGGCGACTCTCACTGCTATCTGCTCACTGATCTAGAAGTACCTTCGGCGGATGATATGAAGGATCTAAGAGCTTTAGTAGAGGAAGGCGAGGGAGCTGAAGAGATATTAAAACCGTCCAAACAGCCGGCCGATATGGTGATGCTGCTTTGGTCTGTAAATCACCTCTTTCAAACAAAGGCGCCCAACTTTGGATCCAGGCGGCTTTTCATCATAACAGACAATGATGATCCATGCCCAGACCAGAAGAGGAGCTCTAAACGGAACCCGGCTACCTATGCTAAAGACCTTCACGACCTTGGATGTACCATCGAGCTTTTCCCTATCACCCGTGAGGACGAGAGATTTGATACTACTAAATTCTACGACGTAGGTGCGGGACGCCCAAATTTGCGGTCTAAAGCCTAACAGTTGCAGGATATTATCTATCGCGATCAGATTCTCGACGAAATAAGCCCTGAGAAGGTGTTACCATCCAAATCCGATAGCGGATTAAATCTGCTCCAGTCGCTTGATTCCAACATCAACTCTAAACAGACCCCAAAGAGGGCATACTTCAGCAACATGCCTTTTGAGATAGGACCCGGCCTCACTATATCTGTGAAAGGATATAATATCATACAAGAGCAAAAGCCTGCCCGTAGCTGCTATATCTGGCTGGGGGGTGAAAAACCGCAGGTTGCTGTGGGCGAGACAGCCCGTTTGGCTGAAGACAGCGCTCGAACTGTGGAGAACTATGAGGTGAAGAAAGCTTACAAGTTTGGCAGCGAATACATATATTTCACAGAGGAAGAGCAAAAGTCCATAAAAGACTTTGGCGGCACTTGCCTTCGAATCATTGGCTTCAAGGATCGATCGCTGCTGAGATCCTGGGCTTCCGTCAAGAAATCCATTTTCATATATCCAAGCGAAGAAGGCTATGTCGGATCTACGCGTATCTTCACAGCTTTGTGGCAAAAGTTACTAAAATCAAAGAAGGTGGGCATGGCATGGCATATTGCGCGAAAGAATGCAAACCCGCAGCTTGTTGCCATCATTCCATCCCGGGCGACTTCTGATGAAAAGTCGGGCACACCATACATGCCTGCGGGCTTGTGGCTCTATCCCATCCCATTTATCGATGACGTGCGTGACGGCCCAGAACCCGTGAGGTTAATTCGGACGACAGATGCCTTGACAGATAAGATGAACAAGGTCGTCCAGCAACTGCAGTTACCCGGCGGTATCTACAATCCTTCGAAATATCCAAACCCGTCACTCCAGTGGCATTACAAGATCCTCCAAGCGCTCGCGCTGGAAGACGTCGTACCTGACCAACCTGAAGACGCTACGGTACCTAAATACCGGGCAATACATAAGCGTTGTGGGGGCTATATACAGGAATGGTCTGAAGTTGCGGACGACGTCCTAGATCAGATTCGGGAACAGAACAAGGCCAAGCACGAGCTGGAGGAAGATGAGAAAGGGGACGGGCCCCCCGTCAAGAAGCCTCGGGTGGTAGCGATTAGGGGCAACAGCACCGACAGCGATGGATTGAGCAATGCGGAACTGCGAAAACGTTACGAGGCGGGTACTTTATCGAAGCTCACCGTCTCGGAGCTCCGAGCTGTCATGGGCAACCACGGCATAGATACGAAAGGGTTGAAAAAGGACCTAGTGGACCGACTGGAGGTTTGGATTGAAGAGAATGTGTAATAATATGTCAACACTGAAGGATGTAGGTCACTAAGGTTCAGGCGTTAAGAGTTGGGCGAAAAGGTTTCCAGTCAAGCCCTCGGTGCTTCTGCAATTGCATATTGACTTTGCGATACCTTGCGCCACAATTCTCCCGAGCTTTGAGAAGTAATGTTAAGTATGCCGTTCTTAGACACCATGATCGAGGTCCCACGTAAACAAATGCTTATGTACCTACCTACCTCATCACGCTTCTGATACAGCTGCTATTCATAGCGCAACAGTTGACTGTCTTGCAAAACGCGTTGCGACCGCGCTGCTTTTCGACATGATTCCATCTCTTGCTGTAGGGGATGGATATTGGTATTGTTAGTTGGTCAAGAACATGATCTCCTGCTTTTTTATTTGTTTATTTGTTTGTTTGTTTGTTTGTATTGAAGGACTTGCCCAGCGGGATGAAGGTACTAGGATTGATGGCGCAAGGCCTTTTACCATGTATCTTTTATCGGGACCTTGAGAACATCATGGCCGTCTTGCGGACATGTTCTATCTGTGTAAGGCGGGTAATATCTCCCAGCAATTTCCTACTTCCTCTAACTAGGTAGGTACCTACTGGCTTAAGCTAAGTGGAAATGGTGATGGTGGCATGTGGTGAATTTTACAAGTAACTATGTGCGTAATAAATTCTGACTGTGGTATAAACATTCAACTTGATTGGAGATATCTTTGAATTACTTTCAGCACGCGGCATGGCTTTGATGAAGAGATCTCTTGATGAACATAACAACTTTTGTCCCTGGAGTGCTGTATCCTTTTATAGTATCTACTTATTAGCAGCCTGAGCAACCTGCCCTACAGACCTCTCTCACCACTGCAAGTTTGTGGGGTAAGCTTTGAGAGCACAGGGGATGTTACTAACCTTAAGGCAGGAGCTACCTATGCCTTGTACACTCCTTCCCCTGCAACCTACCTAGGTTAGGTACTTAGTTACAATTATCAACCAATCATTTTGCTTTCACATCGCGGCGCGACCTTGTTCGGCTGTCGCATTTCGATCGTGTTCATCAATTCCCATTGCTTGTGCACCAGCAAAGTTCTCTATATCCCCCGAGAGTGTTAGCAAGATACTGTGGTGCAGTCTTCCTAATTTTCATCGGGGCCTTTTGTCTTGCGCTCTGGCGGCGTCAGCAAAATGGACGCCCTGGGATTAGGTTCTTCGCAATCGAATATAGCATGTAATTCAGCTCAGGATCTCCAAAGCCACCTTCACCATCTTCTCGCAGCCAAAACAACCGATACGCGTGCCGAACATGCATCTGTCAGCTTCGAGTTACTATCACACGCGGCTTTCCATCTCGTTAGCGAATCCGAGAATAGCGCTCTCGCTAGTACTGGTGCTGGGACAGAGCTAAACTCGTCGCCTGCCACAAGAACCGTCATCGCTGCCGATACTGTGCAGAATCAGCCGGCCGATGATCCGGCTCTGCAGAAAACGGTTGCGAAACACCTAACGAGCGCCATAGGCGTCGTTGATCATAGCACATGGACTGTTCGAGAGGTCACTAGGGGCGTACAAGGGTGGCAGTTCACGTACATTTGTAAAGACTCACTTCAGGCCTGGAATCGTGCCAATGCCAAAAATCCAGAGAGACCAGTCATTGCCAACTACAGCAATGGTGCCGGCTTCGATCCGATCAACCTTTGTAAGCAAACATATTTAGTATTTTGCTTGGTTTCTCCCACGCGCATTTTTGAAGATAGGCACTCATCGTATATACAGCTCGCCCCGCGTTCGATTGCCGCGGAACGCTCTCAATCGCGTTCTCTAAGTCTAGCCGAAGCATCAGAGTGAAATACGAACATACGCCACTTCATAGAACCGTAACACAACTGGTGGACCAGCTTATACCCGTTCCTATTCCCGTTGCCAATGGGAATAATAGCCAACGAACCCCGAAGGCCAAGGGGCCACGCCAAGGTGAAGGAGAGGATAGCACTCAAAAGAAACGGGCGCCCAAAGCGAAGCGCCCACCGCTAGCCGAAGGTGAAGGAAGCGCCCAGAAGAGGCGGACTCCGAAAGCAAAGCGCCCAGCCCCTGAAGGTGAGAATGGAGAAGGAAGTCGCAAGAAACGAAAGACAGCCAAAGCCCCGGAGGCTGTTATGGCAGACGGTTTGGAAGGCGGTCACAGCGATTCTCAGACTCAGGATCAACTTCAGCCCGCAGTAGAAAGGGCGAGCTCGACAGGGTTCCTAAATGTTCCTCCGGCAGAGGCCGAGCGAAGGCGGCAAACGGCTATCGAACTATTAATGGGAAGGGGCATTGATCCGGTGACATTGTCTGCGGACCAGTTTAATATCTTTGCTAATCAAGCGCCTAATCTTCAGTCTGCTTCGCTAGAAATGCTCGCGAAGTACGGCGCAGAGCGACTGCGAATTGTTCACCCGGATGAGAAAGAGCAAGCTGGGTCTTCACACTCCACGCCACCGAGGTCTCAGGCTGCCAATGCTTCCCCCGCACCTGTACCGGCAGCACCACCGACTACCACTGATACACCAACTCAGAAGCCCAAGAGAAACAAGAAAAACTCTACGGGGGCTCCCGCTGAGGTGTCCATAGGCAATGGTGCGGTTGTATCGGTAGAGCAGGACGGAGGATTAGGAACCACGGAGTCAGCACTAAAGCCCAAGGCGGCTAAAATCCGGAAAACTCGTGGACGGTGTGACACTTGCAAGCAGCGTCAAGTTCAGGTAAGCAGGCCATTCCGGCTTGAAGACATGTCTAGGGTTTCTGCTAATCATGCCGCCCAGTGCACCAAGGAACATCCTAGTTGTTCTATTTGCATCGAGGCCGGAGTCGAGTGTGTTTACTTGCCTCCCAAGCCGCGAAGGAAGTCGGAGAAGACGGAGAAATCAGCAGAAGTAGTTGTAGACGATGAAGATGATGAGGGAGGGGAAGAGCCCATGGAGCAAGTTCAAAATGAAGCAGATGACGACGAACAAGGTGGACAAGTATCAGCGCCTGAGCTGCCGGTCATACACGCTGTTGCCCCGCCTCGACCAGTTCACGATCTCGACAACGAGGAATTCATACCGGACCCAAACATATTATCAGGACTTGTTGAGACTCACGCAGCTTCAGCAAAGGCTGTCGATTCCAGCACGTATTACTCATCTTCACACAGTGGGATTAACTTCCCACAAATGACGAACGACCCAACCACGGGAAACACCTCGATGCCTGAGTTAACCTATCCTCAAGCACAGGGCCATGAGAATGCCCAACAGCCTACCTCTAGTCTAGGTTACTCTTCAGCATCAGGACAGCCACAACAACCACACCATGTGCCAAACACCATGTCTGTCCAGGCGTCTATGCAAAGCCAGCGAAGACATTCGGGTTCTGCAACCAGCCGAAAAAGCCTCCCAGCCGGTCAGTCCAAAGAGACGCCTATTCCCGCCCCAGCCATCCCAGCGCACGCTTCCAACTGGAATGCCTCGCCGTCAATGGACCATGCTGCAAGCGTGTCTCCCAATTTGACACAGCAACAGGCTACTAAGCGGCCGAAGCCACGGAAATCGAGAGCTGGTCAAGAGCCTCACGGCCAAGCTGCTTCCACCCAGGCAGTGGCCCAGGCAGTTGCCCAGGCAACTCAATATCAATCACCGATGACCAGGTCACCGTATCAGAGTGCCGCTCATGTCAGCACAAGACAGGGGCATAGGTCACAAACTAATACACCAGTAGCCACAAACTCACGCCCTCCACCCAAAGCTCCGTCTACCAACTCGCATCAGTCAGCCACCAACACATCTTACGGTAATCCTACACCCTCCACAACCCCTCCCAATTACGATCCGTATCCTCGATACAATAACAACGGAACGGAGCAGTACACCGAACCGGACAATGGCCATAGCTCTTCACGTGTCACGTATGAATCGAATTCGTACCAAGGCAACACAGCCACGACGGCACCTGCTTCATATTCATCCACACCCTCGTACGACTACTCAAGAGGCACTGGCGCTTCAAATCCACTATCCCAAGCTCTGAACGGTGCTACAGGGTACAGTGGCGCCAACAACTCTGCTACCACGCAGTGGCCAACTTCTCAGACGCGGAGCGGACAGAAGAGCAATAGCTCTAGTGCATATGGTGTGCCAGCCACAGGCACATCGAGCTCCCAGAGTTATAATAACACCCGGGCTTCGGACGGGCGGTCATCCACCCAAAATACCTCTTATAGTCAACCTCAGTCGCAGAGCTATAGCTCCTACTCGCCTCAGCAACAGCCCAACCTCAGCCACCAAGGCCAGCAGAACTGGTACAGCTTCTCAGCCGCCAACAACAGCAACCAAACCAGTTATACCAATAATCGACAAAGCGGCTATGACAGTCGCGTGCCTGATACGCCTGCATATTCTGGCCGATATGCTGGGAATGACGAGCAGGCGATATACGAACTACTCAGAAATAACGGGTCCAATCATTAGATTAGGCGAATCTCAAGGGATCAATGATACCCACACCCCTGGTCATGAACTTGACCACTCGCATTACGGATCATGGTACAGGCGATCAGGCGTTTAGGTCTAGTCTAGGTGAAAAAACGGCTGTTGTTTTATGTTGTGACTCTGGAGGCGTTGGTGTGAAACTTTTGCGAGCCCGTCAGTGCTCCTCAACGTTCTGTTATTTTGCTTACCTCTACGCTGATTATCTCAGAGACGAGAAACATAACGGAAAGGAAAAACGTGTCCTGATAATGTATATATACATTTGATTCCGTTGGTAATATAGGACACACAAAGACCCCCTATAGAGAGGGCGAGGGCTCTCTGCCTGTGACTCAAGCTTCTTCGTGAAATATATCGCGACAATGGCAAGTTCCTATTATACACGCACACACATACATACATAAATTTTTTTCTACTTTGGCTCGTGAAGTGTATGTGATGCTACTATAGTTTGCATACTTAATGGCACTCATCTAACTCAGGTTAGGAGCAATAATATGAACAGTCAAGCGGCGTAACTCATACATGCACACATGTAATTATTCTCACCTTTCGTTCTCCTCCATCCTTTCTTCATCTTTATCCTGCCAAGTCCAAGTCAATACATATATGTATATGTATGCTTTCTATACCCCTATTAACGATCACTAACAACTCATTCTGTGGCTGGCTAGCGGGCTGTTTGGGAAATACATACCTATGGCTGGTTGGTTCTCTGAAAGTTGATCAAATGGTTCAGTTCAAGTACTTATAGATCTCTTAGGAAAAAAAAATTAAAAAAAGGCCATGTATATAAAAGCGTTCAAGTCGGATGGATATGTTTATGTAAGTATTGCTTGTTTGCAAGTTTTTTGTTTGGACTTTTAATTTCTATGTCTCTCGACACGATTGATTTGCGCATCCCCTACCCACTACCACTACCCGTCCCTCTCTCCCTTAAACTGTCTTTCTTTCCTTTTTTTGTGCACTGAGCTAATCTTGTATAAATGCTACCTAGCAACTGCAACCACAAAAGTCTCTCTTTCCGCGCTATGCTATGCTATGCTCTGCTATGCCGTTCCGTGGTATGAGGGAGAAAATATGATATGGGAGAAGAAAAAAATCGAATACCCTATCCAAGTCCAAACAATCCCTTTCCCTATCCAAACCCGATCGCCTAGAGAACAAAGGGAAGAAGACCCAAAATGCAAAAAAAGGGGGGAGAGGGAGACAGATATTCTTTCCCTCTCTCCCTCCCCGTCACGCTTCCATCTGTAGACGTGAGAAGAATAGAAAAATAATTCTGAACCCTAAAATATGTCCCAAATGCGCCGTGCCGGTTCCCTTCCCATCCTTTTCCCGCGTTCTCTTAAGGGAAGCCCACGCAATGCATGCATGCAAATAGACAATCAAATCGCAGTACCAGGTCGTCCAGGCTCAGCTGCACCGGCCTCATGTCTCAGGGGAGAGAAAGTGCGTGGAGGCGGTGTCGAGGCACCCATGAGCGCTTGCCGGAGCCCCATCCCGTAGAACCGCTGGTCGTGGAAACTGCCGATGTAACCGGCGCTGCCGAAGGATGTGCGATGGTGCTGGAGTGCTGCGAGACCGGGACGGACGGGTGTCACTGGTGTTGTGGGCCTGGACACTGCGATGGTGGTCTCTTTCTCAGTGTCTGGGGATTTGGGATTGGGAGTTCTGTTTTGTTGTGGCAGCAGCTGTAGCGATGACTTTTGTGGCGTTTGTTGTTGTATTTGCTCTTGAGCCTCAGCAGAATCCGGGCTGTTTCCTGGGGGTGTGGCTGCAAGCGGTGACGAAAAGGTGAAGTCGGGTTTTGATTGCGAGAAGAATTCCGTCTCCTTTGGCGATTCAGCCTTCTTCAGCGCCGAGTCCGAGTTATCATCTCCATGCATATCAAGGCCCGTAGCTACAGGTAAACTGCTAGAATCTTCCTTGGCAGTGAAAACCTCAGGCCTTGAATTGGGCTCATTTGGTATGATATCCTCGCTCTTGATAACATCGGGCCTATTCCTTTGGTCAACCGCTTCGATATGACGAATTGGAACCGGCGCAGTAATATCTCGCAAGGACAGCCTGAGCGGGGGAGACGACGTCGACCGAATAGGCGTAAACAACCTCCTCATGTAAGTGTCCACCGATTCAGTCCCTTTATACCCCCTGTCTTCTATATCAGGTATGAATCTTTGCAGGATTTCGACCTCATTGCTAGTCAGTGGCTCGTGTATTTTCGGTGTGACCAGGAGACTGCTGCGTATTGATGGGCTGCCCCCAAATTCCAAGCTCGGCGTCTGCGGTCTTGTCGAGATTGTCGATGCTTCGGTATGACTTCGCTCTCTCTCGTAGTGATGAGGGTATGTTAACGAGACCCCTCCCGGCTCTTGCTCGTTGTTGGATGCGTCAGAATCCGATGGTGTTCGCTTGTGAGTAGTTGTAGATTTTTCGTTGGAGGCCGATAGCGTAGAGAGCGCCCTCGTCGATCTGGCTCGAAGAAGACTATCGTCATGAACGAAATCCGCTTCCGGCGCAGCCCATGACTGTGGCACTAGTGGGAATCGTCTTAGACCGGTCTCGGGGTCTCGAGTCACCCTGAGCCATTGACCAGGACTGATATATGAAGTAATTAATGGCTCCGACTTTACTGAGAGTTCACTTCCCTCCGATTCCAGTGCACCAGTTGGTGAATCGTGTGTATCCGCCGTTTGTACCATCGAAGGCGCCGTAAGAATACTCATCCTCTTGGAAGAGGTAAGAGCCGTCCTCATGGATGGGTAATCCTTCGAGGATATAGTACCAGCAACACTGTTGGCTTGCGCTGGCTCCTCCTCTCGGCCGACAATGGAGCAAGTGTCTTTACAGACCATCTCGATATCGCGCTCGATGCGTTGTGTAAGTCGATCCAATACATATGCCTTAGACTTTGCGGCGGACTGTCTCTTATTCGCTGACTTTCCGATGGGCTCGCGTGATACTAAGGTCTTGTCCAGAATGAAGTGGCCTCGCTTCCGTGCTGTCATCCGGACAGCAATTGCATTACCTCGCAGGGTGTCTGCCACTCCAGTCTGTAGTCGATCAAGAACCGCCTCAACGCTTCGCCGGCTGATAAACGTTTCGGGTCCGCGCGTAAACATGAGCGGTTCATCTATACTCCATCCCCGACCACGGAGTTCCACGATGGAGAATTCAAAGTCATTAATATCAGACATTAACTCATCCGTATCCTGGCACACCTGTTCAAGAGCCGTCCTGACCTTCTCCACGAAATCAATGCAGTCCTCCACGTGATCTTTCCAAAAGATATTGGTCCTAGCGTAGATTGCCCGCTCCAGGTTATCGAAGAGAGGGCCGAGGTTGTTCTTGACCGACACCAGAATTTCTATGCCGTCGCCGTCATGTGGTTTGCAGTGGCTGCATGCATTTTGGTTGGTACAAGATGCATGTTCAGCTTCGAATGCTTTTCTTTCCGACCTGAACACGCCGTCAACCGCATAACAAGCGTCAAAGAAGAGGCTCTCGGCAGTCGCGTGGGTGAGTGGTGAGAGCTGGCGGCTATTTATCTCCACTGTGTCGTGCCAATTGGCAGGCACGCGGCGATGATTCTGGCTGGTGATGGAGAAATTGACCGTATAGCCTGGTATAGCCTCAAAATCCTGTTGCTTCTCGATGAAAGGGGAACGGGGTACGCTTGCTAGCGGCTGGACTCGTCCTGTGCGATAGGGGAACGTTTTCTGTTCTTGCGACGAATCTTCCCGCACAGGGCCATCCTTCCAGACGAAAGCTTCGTCGTGATGTCTGAGAAAGAGTCCGATCATGTGATGTGTGGACAGGATGATTTCTCTGGCAGATTCGGTTCCCAACGGTTGTCTCTGGTATGACCTAACCACTCGTGTGGCCCAGACATCGGTCCCGGCCCCGCCAATCTCGTTCCTGAGTATCTGCACCTGTATTTCATACCTCAGAGGCTTGGCCAGCCCATCAGGGCCAGTGCGCTCCAGAGCGCTGGAGTCCCTCCTCGTGATAAGCTCCTTCGAACAGTGGTCGACTCGATGAAGCAATCCTTCGCACAGTTCTTCGGTGGGCTGGAGAGAGGAAGAGGCTTCATAGTCTTGGCTATGCGAATAATTCAAAGGCTCTCCAAAGTTGACGATGACACGAACGCTAAGGGTGCGTACATGTGGCGTGTCCTGGAATAGCGACCTCGGACCGGCTACAGGGGCCTCCTCGGTCGTATGGATGGAGGCCTCTGACGGCGGAAGCTGCTTCGCTTTGTCCTGCTCGCCCCTCAAACCCCGTCGATGTCGAAAACTGTCTTTTCTGAAGACCTTCATGTCATGGACAAAATCTTTGATGAGTCCTCCAAATCTCGTCTTGCCCTGGCTACCATGATTACCAGTACCAGATTCCTGAGCCGCCATCGTGCCGACCAGCGGGTGAGTAACGAGCTAGGAAGGAGGGGTAGGTCAGGTAATTAGGTAGAGAGAGGCAAGCCTCAGGCGCAAAGCAGAAGCACACAACTGAAACAGACGAAAAAATGGAAACAAGAAATGCAAAAGCACCGATCGAGCGACAATGGGAGAAAATAAAACTAGGTAACTATTTGAGTCCTGACTCGGTGGCACGCGCGCGGAGCGGGAAGACCACTTATGTATAACCAACCTCTTTCTCTACTACTAATGTGGGACTCTTATACTACTTGGCCACGGCTATGATATAAGTCCACATTTCAGCTTGACACAACAACATGCCCAGCCAACAACACCTCACATGTACCTAGCGACTAAAAAGGGCCGGCAGGACGGTAGCGATTTTGTTCAATGCATCCCAGGCTAAAAGGTACCAGGGTCTGTACAGTTGTCAGAACAACTACCCGACGCGGACGCAGACGCAAGTGCAGGTGCAGGTGCAAAAGTGCGGGTGGCAGGTTGCCCGAGCCTAAGCCATGGTTGAGGCGGTGACCGCCGCTGGGTCGGTCGCTGGGTCGGTGGCAGGGCCCAAGGTTGGGTTGGGCCTCTTTTTTGTTACATACATAAATATGTACTATGTGCAGATCTCTTAAGTATATGTCCACACAGTCCCCGATGGGCTGTTGACCAATGGATGAGCTGACAGTGGTGTGACGACACACAAGAAGGATGCGTATAAAACCATGCACTGGCTCGATCAACAGCATAGAGGTTAACCCTCTTTAGGTCCAAGGCAAGCCCGATGATTCACAGTCCTTGGTCTTGTCCGGGCTTGTGCGAAAGGGCAAGAGAGATGCTGGTGCTAGTACGTGCAGTGCGCGCGTCTACGCGGTGTCTTTCTATTCGACGAGCAGGTCCAAGTTTCAGCTAGTAGTTTTCGTTGTTCTTTTCCAGAGCTTCTTTTCTTGCAGAGACCGTCTCAGTTCTGGCGAAGCCGATTGGTCGACCCAAGAAGCTACGCATACGTACTTACCGTAGTAGTTTAGCGTATGCTAGACAGACAGACAGGCAGCCTGTGTCCCCACCTAAAAATATCAAGCCACGTTCATTCCCATGTGATGCCTCAATAGTATGACCTAGCCAGCCACTTACGTCTTTGTCAATAAGAGGACCGTTGGTCCTATGTAGATACTAGTCCCACGGGATCAAGAACCCTTTTTCTTATGTCATTAAATTTTTTCTTATCAGAAATTCATAGTAGAAGTCATGACTTAGACTTAGAAGCAGAATACCTACATAAGTATATACAGTACTATCACCCTTGAGCAAACTGGTCTGGCTCTCTTACAAAGCCTATGCAGGACAGCCAACCAAATACGTTCGTACGAATCAAGGGGGCCTCAAAGCATACTGATCACAACAAGAGCAATAGTATTCGCGGGGGACTCTCCTGCATGTCCAAGAAGTAATGCTTTTGCCTTGCCCATCCATCCCTTAACCACCAACCACCAACTGACACAAAACAAACTCTGGGCAAAATGTAAGGCTACGTGCAGGGTAACCGTTTGGAAGGGGTACATACCTAGAAGCAGGCAAGATAAATGCCTGAGATATTACATACATACAAAGACCCCAGCAAAAGGAGAGATAATGCTAAAATGCCTTATTAGGTGGACCAGTTTAGTTCATCGTTGGCCCGTTTACAAGGCTGGGCTACTTTTATCTAATTTAAGGCAGACAGTTCTGGAAATAAGTCAAGGCAATAGTCTATAGACAGTATATCAGTGCTTTCTTCCTCTCTCTCTTGTCATCTTCTATCTATTAATTTCAGACCAATTTTAATTCGAGCCCAATTCTTTCTACTACACGAATCAGACGCGTCCGTTACAGGGAAAGAAACGCGGTTGTAACCCAGCCACTCATCATCCGAGCATAACTATTCGCGTCTTTCAATATTATTAGACCTGGAAAGGCCCTTCCTGTCCTGCTAGACACAGTACGAAACCGAATCCATGGCGAAGAAGAAGAAAGCCGTAAAAGCACAGCCGCAACCTTCAGCAGGAGCTGAACCCAAAGCGCAAGGCAAAGCCGAAGCCAAGCCCGAAGTCAAGGTCCAAACCCAAGTTGTCATAGATGATATACCCGAGACCAAGGCTAAGGTTCCGCATCCCGCACCGCCGCGGCCACCGCCGCCGATGAGATGGGACGAATACGATGGAAATGGATCTCTTGAGGATTGGAACCGGTTCATGAAGGATCTCGGCTTCGACTCCGAATTTCCCAGCAAGACTCAATGTAAAAAGGTAGGTAGAGTAGATACACAGATACCGATAACGGGGATGACTTTCTTTCTCCCCCCTTTCTCCCCCTTTCTCCCCTCACCCATATTATAGCCTAGTCAACCCATGCCGTGTCCTGAGGTGTTATACTGACAATCTGCGAAAGGCGCTCGGGACGGTGTTTGTGAACATCTACGAGTTCTTAGATGCGGTCGAGTGCGGCAAGCCGGTCCGCCGGTTCCCGAGCCTAAAAGCGTTGGCCAGATACACCAAGAAGCACAATCTGTCGTATCCGAGGCATCTCATTGAACGTCGCAATCCCCTCGGCGGACTGCTGTCGGATATCATTTTCGAGGGAAGCTCGAGAAGAAGACGAAAGAATAAGGGCGGTGGTAATGGTAATGGTAATGGTAATGGACAACAAGACTTGGTCAATGGAATGATCGGACTGGCAATTGCAGTTTAGTAGTGCGCATTTTGCATTCCTATCTAGAGTTGGTTGATATGGACTAGAGTTGGGGCAGTAGTAATACGTTACGGGCCAGTGTTATTTTATCTTCGTATTTAATGGCTATGCAGTACCCAGGTGTGTACCTAACCTAGGGAAGTAGTAGGACTTAGCTCCTAATTTCCCATAGTCTGATCTTTCCGGCGTCGTTTCCGACCGCCAACAAATCGCTCTTTGTCCCGAACGCAATCGCCTCTATTCTTCCCAGGGGCGTCTGCTCTGTTGGCCAGTTCCTGTAGACGGTACAGCTAGGTAGATGGACCAGCTTCATACAGTCCTTCTTGAATCGCGAGGCCATCGCTAACAACTGCCCATCCGGGCTGAATGTAAGTACCGTCACCGGTGTAGTGAGCTGCATGAGAGCTCGAGCTGGCTCGGGCCGCGACTTCAATTTCAAGTCGTCTTCTTCGCCCGGGAGTATCAGTGTATGGCGGTCGTAAATGTTGACCACGCCTGAGTTGGAACCAACTACCACCCATCGATCCTCGCCCAGCAAGTCGGGGCCCGCGGAGCCACCCAGTGTTATGACGGTCGCGCCGTTTGAGCCTTCATCATTCCATACTCCGATGAAGCGCTTTGAGACCATGCTGTACTCTCCAACTTGTCCTCCTTTGCCCAAGATCGTGAGTCCATTCCCAGTACTCCACCAGCAAAAGTCCGCGATGCCGCCGCGGCTATCGAGTCTAGTAGCTGCGGTCCATTGCATGGTATTGGCGTTTAGTATATTGATTATACCGCCTCCCTTCCTCATCGAAGAAACCAGACCAAGATATCGACCACATGGACTCAGCTTGAACCGCTCCCATGATTTCTGCTCCGCGTGGTGGCCGTGTATTCTGTTGGTCTTTAATACAATTCCACTTTCGATATCCCACTGATGTATATATCTTCGACGACCTGCAACAAATATCTTTCGTCCGTCGGGACTGAACTGCGCCCGACGAATAGGCACCTGCTTGACTTGTGTGGAGGTCAACATAGGATTTGGTGTCGGGTAAGCGGTTGGTGCAATATGGTGCAAGTATAGCAAAGAAGATGTACTGGACGAGAGAAGGACAGGGTATTTCGGGTGAAAGGCTAGCGATGTGATATCTTGGTGGGAGTCTGGTATGTCCCGAGATCGTTGGATGTCTATAACCTCTGGTCGAAGTTTCCTTGCCCTCGCTGATACGCCACCGGTCAATGCGCTAGCATCACGTAGAAGCTTGTCCAAGGGGAGCGCTTCAGCCTCGAGATCACCACCATCCTCGCCTTCTTCTGATGACGCCGAAGTATCAGAACCAGCAGACGACCGCCGTCTACGCTTTTTAGGTGGTTCATCTGCTTCTGTCGCCCATTTGGGAAGTGGGTTGAGGCGTAGATACTGTTGTCGCAACCGGCGGGTGTATTCGGTTCCGTTAATGACATCGTCCGCCTCGCTGTTTCGAAGTTTGCGCAGTTGGGACACGCTGGCTAAAGATATAGTAAGTCGTTCGTCATCGCTATCTTCCCACGCTGGCGCTTCTTCTGAACTTGGCGCTGTGGTCCTCGCATCGGAGGCTAAAACCAGCTGCTGCTCATCCAATGGAGTCCGGCCTACGTCGATATCAAAAGTAAAAAGATCGGCATCGTCGACAGCTTCTAATCCAGTTTCTTTCCCGTTTACCACTATTCTACCAAATATATCGGTTTTCCTGCCCCCTTCGGTATCTAGGGTCTCGTCCTTGAATAGGTTTTGCCGAAAATTCGCAGCATCTCCCAGAACAAATCGTTCTAGGTCTTCTTCATCAGAGTCCTTGTCACGGAACGCTTGTTTTCTCGATTCTGACACGGACCCCTCGTCGCTAGAAAATTCGTAATCGTCATTATCTGATGAAGAGCTGGGGTCTTCATCGCCCATAGATAAATCACGGTGTATTGGAGGCATAGTGGTAATAGTCGGCTGTCCTTTTTTGCTCGCAACAGAGCTCGTCTTCAAACTCAACGCAGTTCCAAAGCTATTGCGATAACTTTTTTTTCCTTATCTGAACAGCATTCGCGCAACCCTTGTCAGGTTTCCGTAGTGGGGCTGGCCTCATTACAGTTATAATATGGCATTGGTTCAAATACCCAAAGTATGCACTAAATGGGTGTTCTTATTCACTATTTCGGCAGTTACTAATAAGCATAATAGTAGATATTGAAGCTGAAGCTCGGAGAGGCCGTACAAGGGGCAAAACACAATTCGATTTCTAGGGGTTCTAAGGTTCACTCTATCAATAAAGTACACACTAGAATTATATTAGCTTACGATTATATCGAAACATTATGGCTATCAATGCAAGGTCGAAGCAGCAATGAGTTCGTTCTCCAGCAGTCCCAGCCTTTCACTGACAGACAGAGGACTCCGTAATGTTAACACAGCCGCCTTCTGCGCAACGTTGACCAGGTTTTCGATCTTTCCGCCCTGTGCTAAGCCAGCAATTAAAGTTCCCAAGAAAGTGTCTCCGATGCCGTTAACAGATACAACATCCATTACTTGTTCGACGGGAGGGAACATCCTCATGTAGACGCCTCCAATATCTGCGTGATCATTGATAGACCTTGTGAGGATGAATGGTTCATATACGTCATCGTAAAGACGCGGGTCATCCTTCTTCAGTATAGTTGTCAGTAGAGCACCCTCACTACCTAACTTCGTGATAATGGTCGGGATGAAAGGCAGCAGCCGGATGGTCTGTTGCGGGATGCCTGCGTCCGTCATCTCGGCGGAAGTAAGCTTCAAGAAGCGGTCTCTGGCTCCTTTCATACCGAATGCGTCGATTATGGCCCACCACCTTGCATCTTCAAAATACTCATTACTTTGTGCGGACGCATGCATTGCTGCCAGCTCGTATTGGTTGGGAGCTGCAATATCAACCGTGGCGCGAGGGAAGACGCCTAATCTCTCAAGTCCCCTTTGAGGGCAAAATAGTCTCATAGACTTCTCTTTTGAGACTGGCTCGAAGGCGATGTTGGCTTTGTTTTGTTTGCCTGCCTGCATCCACAATCTGATGTCATGATCTTTCCAGTTACCATCAACAACGAGCCATTTCGGTTTTGACGATCTGACAGCGGCGTCCCAAAGCGGTGAGAATGGCTGCGCAGTAAAAATGTCCATATCTGCCATAGCAAGTACGAGATGTTTATTGGCATCATTCACTGACACATACTGTGCGGTGCGACTCCCTGGGTACTCTTCGTGACCTATTTGTCGAATGCATGAAGTATCCATTCCGTTGGATTGGAGCGATGCGAAAACAGTTGAGCCAGCACTTGAACGGTACAGAATCAGTTCGCGGGTTAGTCTTCGGCTCATCGCGGTAAGTGAACTTACAGATCTTTGCCAACCATACTGCAAAGTCGCACTTTTGTCTGTTGGTTGACTCTATGGGCTGCAAGTGCCACGTTGTGGCCAACTCCCCCTATCGATTGACTTATATGAGCCGGGTTCGAGGTGTGAAGTTGCGGGATTGGGTCTTCAAGCGAATTTATGCCGGCATAATCACAACTCAAATCTACCGCGACAGCACCGGCAACAAGAATGTCTGCTTCAGTAGCAACCTACGATAGTCAGCCTACACTCTCTATCGGAAGCAATAGAGGTTAGCTTGCTTCAGGATTCACACAAAACATGACATGGTTCGCAGGGGCATGCATCAAACAGAACTTCATACCTCCGCTGCTGTTGTTACGTTCTTAACTGGGGTTGGTGTATTGCTACAGGTCTCTACACCAGTCCATTGCTCCACCCTAATCCGCAATCGTTAGATCAGTGCGGTGCGAGAATAGGAAGAGCCTAGGGCTCACGGTGTATTGGGTATATCGTAGCCTTCAGAAGTCAGTCTAGACAGGGCTGTCGCTATCTTCGTGGCTCGTTCCACATTGGACTGTACTAGAGCCACATTTCCTTCCACGCTTCTGCCATTCGTGAGCTCTCGGATTCGCTTCAAGACGAAAGGTGTATTGTCAGCACCATGTGCACCTTGTTCGTTCGATTCGCGTACAGCTTGCTCAATAATGGCGTTCATTTCGGCTGCCGGGACTGCATGCTCCTCCGGGATAGGGTTAGCAAACAGGAAACCCGATTCGATGTTCATCTTTTCTTGTGCTAGGAGTATGGCTGCAGCTTGCTCCTCATTTTGAATGGTAAAGGGGCTTTTGATGCCGCTGTCCCTGGTCCAAAATGTGGGAAAGTCCACACTACCCTTCCTCCCGACAGCAAAGGTTCCGACAAAGGCCCCCTGTGTCTCTAAGTATTCGAGGGTTCTGGAAATATCCAAGAATCCTTTGCAACCGCTAGAAACCACGGCCATCCTTGTTCTTCCAAGTTCAGTCAGATCTGCACTGATATCAAATGAGACATGGCCACCGCGATGGACTCCCCCGAGGCCGCCGGTCCCAAACACACGGATTCCGGCCAGCCTCGCGAGGACCATGGTTCCCGCAATTGTAGTGCCGGCGTTGATCTTTTGGCCCACGATACTCTTCATTGGAGTACAAGTCAGCATTTAAGCGATTGGAAGCAAGTCAGTTTATCTAGGTGAGGGCCCAAACATACTGATCCAACAACGTAGGCAAGGTCTCGTCGTGACGCCTTCCTCGGAGAGCCTTCAACCATCCGCTTCACTTCCTCTGGAGTGAGACCAACAGTGGGTACGCCCTCCAGAACGCCTACAACGGCCGGCACGCCGCCGTGTTTCCGCACAATGTTCTCTAGGTGGAGTTCTCCAAGGGCGCCATGCGTGTAGATAGTAGTCTCTAGAGCGACTACAGGCTTGTTCGTAGCCAAAGCATCTGTCACCTCCTCGGAGACTCTGAGGATATCCTTCAAACCAGCTAGGCTCCCAGAAGCGTAACTGTTCAAAACCGTTCTAGACGTTGAGAATGCATTGCCGGCCAGGGTAGAACGAGTTCTGCAGGGCTTGAGGGCGGTGCGACGGCCAGCCCACCGCCCAACGAGCGGGAGAGACCTATGAAAAGTCTGCATCGAGTCCCAATGCTGTCACTGTCTTTTGACCAAAGTGCGCAAATTTTTGGTTATAATCGCGAGTTTAAAAATCAGAACGCCTATAAGTGCACTAAGTAATAAGGTTTAGAATTGAAATTATAGAAGTTGTTTTGCGAAATCCAAAGCTGTATTTATGTCTGGCTTGTGAGGTCCTGCTAACTCTATCCAGTAGCTCAGGTCATGGGTGTGGAGGGCGCAGCTCGTAAGATTAGGTCAGCACTTGGGGTTGACCCCCGTCCCGCGCTACTGTATGCCGTACAACCCCCAATTACGGCTTGGAATATATCACTGTACCTCGTTCACGATCACTTTTAAAGTTTGGCGGTGATGACCCGGCGTCAATCTCAAGCCTGGTCCGTACATATAATGTCTTTCCGGGGCATGCTATTAAGGATGCCCTCGAACTTCTACATTTTAAGCTGAGCACCAGTGCAGCCTACCTGGCTTTTGTGATTGACGCACCTATCCTTACTAGTTAGTACAGGACTTAGAGAGGCCTAAGCCCCCGGATTACGAGGACCCCTGTTCGAACCCCCACTAAAGAAGTTTGGATTTCCCGTGCCTTGTTGAAGTGCAACTGAGGAGAAACCCGGTTCTAGCAAAGAACCAACCTGACCTACGGTAGGTAAGTATCTATAGCCTTAGTCTTCTAGTCACCTAGAGCCTGAGCAGATCCCCCAAAAATATAGCAGATACCCTCCCAGGATCGCAAATCTAAAACATCACCCCGCGTGCGCATCACGCTTCATCGCCATCGTAAAACACTTCTGAAAAAGACATGGTAAAACCAGACGATAATATGCCATATATTTTCCAGGAGCCGGGTTTTCCCGTCGACTGATTAAAGTACCGACCATTCTCTGGTTGCCATACGTATACGCCATTTGCTGCGTAGGTGTTCGATACTTAGGTAATTTTCCGCCTCACCTGCGAGGTGATAATCTTGAAACGTACCCAGGTTAGCAGAGTCCTGACCCTCTCTTTAAATAAGCAAGCGTCCAGGTGGAAACCAACTTTGCGGAAGATAAAAAATCCCATTCCCATCTGTAGTATCGGAGTTAAGGCCCGGTAGTTCCTCACGACCCTTAAGCATGAACAGCTCCCTAAGCAGACTGAGCATGCTCCATACTCACATACAGGATCCCGCTTTGGAGTCTTGGGCTAACGAGCCCCTAGTCTAACAGGCGCTACATCGTAGATATATTGTAGCGGTTCCTTTATCAGTTTCAACGGCGTCAGTCCGCTTCCCACTTCTTAGTAGGAATAAAAGCAGCGCAAAGCGCTTGAAAGGTATCTAGGTTAATTGTCATTTGAACTCTTCATCTTGGATCAGGGTAGTTTATCCCTCGTCGCAATCTAGTAACCCTGAACCCGATGAAATCTCATTTGGGCTGGGTCATTTTGTCGCCACTCTTGGCTGCAACGACCTTTGCAATTGATTTTGTGAGCTCTGGAGGTCAGATATTCACTCCAGGTTTCGCTATTCTCGATGCCCCCCAACCAGGCACGCCTTTGGGCGGAGGTGCGTACCGACCTAGCTTTTTGTTGAGTCAATCTCAGATCGCGGCAAAGCGCCTAGTGGATAGCATCGATTAACAATTGCCGGTCCTTAACTTCTAGACACTATCGAAGTTGCCCTAGATGTGTCGGCGAACGGCAAACTAAACCTGCCTCCATACGATCCTGCTAGCCCTAGCATGATTCATAACATCACCATCTTTCTCTACAGCTATGAGACTGGGAGGAACTTCACCATCTCCAACGGGACGGCTACGGCAAACAACGAAACGCTAGGCGATATCATGCTTTCGGAGCCTGGAAGTACGGTCAAACACGTTAAGTGGACTTGGCCAGAATGCCTGATCGGTGATGGGAAACCGAGCAGCACTGACAGTGACCGCGGCAATTATAATGTGAGTCCGACTTTGGATCCATATATCATTGCCTACCGTATCCTTTTTTATAGCGTGTCTATAGTATACCTAGATATACATTCTCGGCGCTAACAAGCCCTGGCTCAGATTTCTATCCGTCAGAACTTTCGCTTAAACGGCGAGGATCATTATACCATTTTTGACGTCCCCATCGAAGTTACGAACAAGATTGAGTTCGTCGGGAATAATCCTGCTTGCGATACTGTCAATAACCCTCTGCTCACCCCCGAGGCGATTGATGCGGAAGCAGCAAACAGTGTCGGTGTCCTGTTCGCTCCCGGAGACGCGACTGTCATCCAGCAAACCACGGGCCAGGGAGGTGCCAGGCTAGTGGCTCTCGAGTCAAAGTCTGCCGTGGTCGGATTGCTGACGGTCGTGTTATTCCACTTGCTAATATGATAACCACTTTCTAACAGCGTGGCCTCGCGATGGCGCCCTGAGAGAAAAGAAGCAAAGAAACACATTGTACAAATGTAGAATAGATAACAGATATCCATAAAATATAGGCCTAGACATAGCTTTTTAAAGAATACCCTAAGCTCAGCTCGGGAGAGAGGGGAGCTCGGTGCTTATAATAAAAGCACATGTCAGCTCTCCAAGCAGTTGAGGCAGAGTGGGAAGAAATCAGTGGAGACCTATAACCGTAGGGTGACGGGCTGTCTTGGTTACTGCTAGGTCTCGCTAACGTGTACGACGGTCATTACTTGGAGAATGAAAGTTATTACCGAATTCAGACAAGATCCAGAGAAGGCGTCCACTCAGAGTCTTTCGCGAGCCTGCGCGAGGTGAGCTCCCAATCATCCCAGGCGACACTAACCTTGTAAAGAGGTCGCTAGCCTAGCTCCCCGCATCTTAGCACGTTCACCCCAAAGTATAACCTCGGCAGCCGACCTTTAGAGAATGGGCGTTGGGATGGGAGGGTCATCCCAGGCAAGGGAGGCTTTCTCGATTAGCCTAGCAAACAGCTACCCTTGGAGCCTTGTTGTACTTTATCTTACGATGTCCCTGTTACACGACAGTTCTTTCTTTTTTCCTTATCTCTATAATACCTGAGCACTAGCTCATCGCAATCCTTTGAGTCTTATATACCACGTTGACCATCATAGAGCGCCAGGGACGTACATGATTTGATAACCCCTCGGACTTTGTACCGTCGTTCTCTTCCTCCAGAATGCCTATGCACAAAGGCTTGCTTCCCCGCGAGGGATTCACGGCCGATCCAGTCCTGAAGCTTATCGGACGCACATTACTAAACCCCGTGCTCCTGCTTCCGGCATTCCTGCTCGCCAAGTATACAAAGAAGGGCGAGAACTTCCGAATGCTACATCCTACCGCCTTCGCCCGTTTCACAAAATTATTTTATTTCGCCCTTGCGCGGTACATAAGCAGCAAAGTGTCTGACGGTGTCGTAAACAACTGGACCAGCGATGAGTACAACTGGCCAAACGAAATCGCCGTGGTTACGGGTGGTGCAGGTGGTATCGGTGGCCATGTCGTCAAGCTGCTGGAAGAGAAAGGGTTAAGGGTAGTGGTTCTAGATATTCAGCCTATGCAGTTTGAAGCAGGTGAGCAAGGCAGATGCATTCAATACGCAATGAGGGCGGAAGAAGAGATGCGCAAGGCAAAACAGAGAGCTAACCCGTCCATCTATAACTCTAGGCCCCAAGGTGTTCTATTTCAAGTGCGACATCACCTCGCCCTCTGACCTAGCAGAGGTAGCCAAGCAGATCCGCGCCCAAGTCGGCGAGCCCACGATCCTGATCAACAACGCCGGCGTAGCGCGGGGCAAGACGATCCTGGAGACGACGGAGAAGGACCTGAAGTTCACCTTCGACGTGAACGCGTTCGCGCACTACAACACGGTGAAGGAGTTCCTGCCCTACATGACCAAGAAGAACCACGGCATGGTGGTGACGGTGGCGAGCTATGCGGCGTGGCTGGCGGTGCCGAACATGGTGGACTACTCCATGTCCAAGACAGCGGCACACGCCTTCCACGAAGGGCTCTCAGCCGAGCTGAAGACGCGGTACAACGCGCCCAAGGTCCGGACCGTCATCGTCAATCAGGGCTACACCAAGACGCCGCTCTTCACGGGCTATCACAACGATTCCCCCTTCCTTGTTCCCGCCCTCGAGCCCGAGTCCGTCGCCGAGTCCATCTGCAAGCAAATCTTCACCGGTCGCAGCGGCCAGGTCGTCACTCCGACCTTCGGAGCCATCCTAAAGCTACTCCAGACCCTGCCTCACTGGTACTCGTACGGCCTCCGCGCAAAGGGCGAGAACATCATGACGAATTGGAAGGGCCGACAGGTCGTGCAGGATCTGGACACATTTTACTCGAGTAAGGAGAAACCTTCAGATCCTGGCGAGAGCACCGTTCTTGTGCCGGCGGAACAGGAGCAGGAGCAGTAGGCGAATGCCAGGTTGAACGAATCACTAATTTCATGAGGAATGAAAGTATAGCGGTAGATAGGCCGTGAAAGCTTCTTATATGTATCTGCCTAGGTAGCCAGCCAAGCACCATTTGTTTGTATGTGTAGAAATTAGTAAAAGAGAGCGGCATTCGAGCCTTCCATTTCGAATTAGCTCGGAGCAGCAGATGTAAGTCGGTAGTATGTACCTAGACCTAGGTTAACTACCTTCAATTGTCTCAAATCCGAGAGCCTCCCTCATTACACATATACTGGAGTACACGTACCTATGTATAGTACGTACTTCTCCACACTGCAACCACCGCCGTCCCGGGTGGCTGTCATTGCCACGTGGGAATATTGGAGAACATGCCTAACATCGCGGACAGCTTTTTGTCCTTTTCCAAAGAAACTGACTACCGCCGGCTTGGCCTCGGACCCGGAACCAGTGACTGCATACTGCTGGCAGCACCATTCCTAGTCAACATTATATAGCCGACAACTGAGTTTTAGCGTGATAAAAATAGTATGATTTTTTTGAGTTGTGTATTATATTGAGGTCGCGACCTGTTCGTAGTGTATAGCAACTAGTTTAGGGGGTTGATCCCACGAGTTCTTAGCCTTATTTGGGCCAACCAGTGACTTATGGGCTGCATCTGAGTGACCTTGTCTTCACTCTAGATAGAGGGAGGTTTAGGACATCAGCGAGGCTCAGAAAATACCAGATTTGTAGAGGATTCAAGTAGTGCTGCAACTTTCTTTCAATGTAAACAAATACATATAACCCCTCGTACTTTGGTAGCTATCCCGGAGGCCAAGGTATAGCTATTTGGATGTGTAGGTTCTATAGAGACGCGGATAAAAGCATCGATGAAAGATAAGGTCAGTGTTCCCTAAGCTATTTGATGTTGCTAGCTAGGACAAGATTATGTGTTAAAAGGACGGTGAACTCTATGTCAAGTACAATTACTCTTAGAAGGGAAAATATTTGGCAAGATGCCATAAAGTGCTATATAGGAATAATAAGTAAAATAACATGAGAACAAACACAGAAAACCCTGCCCAAAATAACAACTGCTTTGTTATACTAGTCACCAATGACTCTGCTATAAAACATTGTTTCTATTTATTTATTAACGTTATAACTGTTTCTATACAGCCTCTATTTCTTATGTTTCAAGTTAACAATACAAAGGCGTTGCTTATACTCGACCTGTCTATAAAATCACCGAGCAACTAGAACTGGCTGCTGGGTATTGTCCACAACTCTACCAGCTTTACCTAGCAGGAGAACACAGTCCCACAAAACCATCATCATTGCCTCTCTTGAGCCTGCCAATCTCCCCTAAAAATCAAATTATCGCTATAAAATGGCGAAAACCCCTAACATAACAACCGCTGGCGATCTCCCGCCCATCAAGGCCGATCCTCTTGCTCAAACCCATTGCAAGGAAGAGCAAACTCAGCGAATCCAGCGCTCTCGGGATCGTCGCAAAATGCACGATACAAAGCACCAGGTAGGTGTCCAAAATACCACAGTGGAAGGCGATACAGGCCTATCATCAACTGAAGGCTGTATCAAACACCAATCACCACACAAAGCACAGTAAGTAGCGGACCACCTACCATTACACTGCTACGAAACGATGACCGCAAAGTATGAGAAGAGCAGCATCGGCCATTAAAATACACAGGGAAAACCTACCTACTTCCCCCCTAATAGTAGGCGGTGAGTTAATCCTATCATACCGCTCTGCTTCCCTCTCGGCAACGCTCCCTTTTGACTACTAGTTGGACCGGCTTCTAGTGCTTATTTCCGGTTGGCTATTAACATTTGGCCATTTACCTAATCTTCCATAGTTCTCCTAGCCATCACTGAATCAATAAAAACAATTTTTTGCACAGAATTACCTACTAGACGTGCTTGTGCTGGGTGATTGTGCCGAGAGCCAGAAGTTAGTGACCTAGAAATGTAAGGGAATCCCTATTCTCAGGACCTACCCTGTAAGCATTCCTGGGGAAAAGTGTCTCACCTTTGTACTTATGTATCTCCCTCTCCCTCTCTCTCCCTTGCGTCTCGTTGTGTTGTGTGGTGTGGTGACTTGAGACCACGTGCTTCTGTGTATATGTGGCTTGAATGCCGTTCCGAAATGTTGAAAGGTACTGCGTACTAGCTACGCTTTAAGTTGTCTCAGGGGGGGTAAAACACTGAGCCTAACTACTAAGCACGAACAAAGGGATACTGTCCCACGATTGCCACGCCGCAGGAACAAACCTATATGTAACTGCATGTCATAATAATTCAACTCATCATACGTGGCACATCATGAAAGAGCTTGCGCTACAGCCACAGCTTCATCAAGCGCCCTGATAGCACTCCTCACAACATCCATCGCGGCGCCTTCGTCCTTGAGGAAGTGCGCCCCCTCAAAGAGATGCGGCTGGCCCTCCGCTAGAAATAATCTCGCCTTCTCAGGGCCAAGGCTCCTAGCCGTTCTGACAGAGACGTCTACATCGACGTCGGGATCCGCATCTCCGTGAATGAGGATTGTTGTCGGCCACTTTGCAAGTTTCGGACTCTGAGGATCTGTCGCCCACTCGAAGCCCGGATCCACGGATTCCAGCATAGCCGGGAAGGCATTCTCGTAGAGGAAGTAGTCGTAAAGACATCCTCTCGGGACATCGTCACCACCACCGACTTCTTCGTTTTCGGAAGGGGCCTGCGGACGCAGGTACCCCGGCTTCTTTTTAGCGACGACGCCCCCTGATTCCGCCGTTAGCACTAACGAGTCCGGGTGAAAGATCATCTCGTGCGCGTCATTTTTGCCACTTTCGCCTGCGCAGACTGCTCCTTCGCCGTCGTCTAGATATCTCTGCACCTGCGCCTTCGTAAATGGCACTGGCGTGGTGAGGGTTGACGAGTTGAAGAACGGGTGCCGGAATGTCGGGATCCCTGTTATGCTCAACAGGGCCAGCGGCGGAGGCTCCAGATGATGCGCTACTAGGGTCGCGCAGAAGAAACCTGTGTTTTGAAGTGAAGTTAGACTCGGAAGTTAGTCTCTTACTGAGACTGTGGTGTTGCTGTGTAGAGTTTATGATATCTCGCGTCGTCTCGGCGAGGAAATTAAATGGGGGGAACATGGAACTAAGTTTTGCGTACCAGCACTTGCACCACCCACAATAACAGGTCGTCTATCTCCCTCTCCTCCCTCCTTTTGACCCAATCTTTGCGCAAACTCATAAGCCGCCGCCACATCTTCCAGCAGACCCTGTGCGCCCGCTTGTGGTAAGAAGCGGTAACTCGCGGAGATGAGTGGCCATTTCCGTTCAACACAGACCTGCACGAGCCAAGGGGGAACGCAATCGCGCGCCCATCCCACTAAGCCACCTGCGTGAAAGAAGAGAAATACCGGCGTTGTTGTCGAGGAAGAAGAAGAACAGTAGTCCGGTGAGCTGCTGTATACGTCACATTTCAGAGGGACCTTGTGAGTTGCGTAGGTGAACGTCTGACAGTTCATTGTGAATGAAGACTGAATGCTTTTCTTATTGATATAAGCCGCGGTTTGTATGAGGTCGACCAGTGAGAAAGGCGATTGACATGTAATGATACTTATAGATCGAATAGGTAAATGTCTGTGTCTCTGGTGAGTGAACCCCCCTCCTCTGCTGCCTAATAAGGTGTCTCCAAGAGTGTTAAGACTTTCTTGGCACGCTAGCCTCATAATCGCTATTATGTCACGTAGAATATATATCGTTAATTCCACGCGGGATTAGCGACGTCGTTTTTTCTATAACATATTATATACAAAGAACGAAAGTATTTCGTATTATTCACATCATAGGTAGATCATATAAAGATAGGTACATATAATATGGATTCCTTGCTTTGGATGGAAGCTGAAAGAAATTTTATATTCCATACCTACCTACTTCTTTGGATTCTGTCTATCTGGGTTCGCTCATGTGGCTGTACAGATGACATACACCCCCAGGAGAGTTCTATTTAGAGAGTTTCCAATTATCTCTCATCGTAGTAAACCACTCGAGCGAAGGGTGTTACCTATACCAATGAGACGGATCGCTCCAGCTGTTTTAATTCATGTCTACCGTCTCTAACCGGCCACGTCAAGATCTCTGTTATAGACAAGAAATAGGGACCGTGGAACGTTGCATGTACGTACAGGTTGAAGCTATAAGGAGTTCCAGCCGGGCGGTCGGTACGTACGTATTGTCTACCTTATGAAGGCCAGAATGACAAAAATAGTAACAGCTATTAACTATCGCCCATCTATCCAACACGGGGTTTCCGCATGCAAAATCGGTCCACTTTAGCGAGCTGGTGACACTGCGAATCCGACCAGAAGGACCCTCCATCTAGAAGGGTCAAGTGCTCGCTTGGTGGCTTTCAGGGCGAGTGAGAATCTGACTAAAAGGGGCAATTGAGGCGTTTCTTGTTGCCAATAACACTTTTCCATCGTCTGTAGTCTGGGGTATCTGGTGACAGTGGTCTGGACCGCAGTCAGCCAAGATGGTGGTGGACTGGTTTAGCTTCAGCTCACGGCTGGGGGCTCAGCTGTTAGCCTCAGTGCCCTCGCCAAATGGTAAAGGGCAAAAATACCAAAAGGCTAACAGCATGAGGTAAAGTGAATTGGGCTTCCAAAATTCACTAGATATAAAAGCATCATGTCCATCGAGGGTCCGGCCCCGTTTAGTTCAGCGCATGTACAAAGAAGAAGGTTAATAAACACCACCTGAGCGCTGCAAAACCGCTTTGAGTACAACCACACCAGTCCAACCAGTCTTTTTCACTCGGGGTTATCGAAAGCGAGCACGGAAAAAGAAGGGGGTAAAAGATGCAGACGCTCTGCCAACTGGCCGAAATACCGGATGAGCGGTTTAACAGCTCTACGGGATGGGCGACCTACGTGCACGCACGAGCGCTGACCTCAACTCGGTCCTCGAGTTTCCAGCGGCTAGGCGCCGGCGAAACAGAGCTAGAGAGGAGGCTCGGGGCGCTCGAGAGCCAGGTGTCGTCCAACAGCGACGTGGCGGCGAGCCTGACGCTGCTGTCGCTGGCGCGGGACCGGGATGAGAAGATTCTGATGACGAAGAAGGTGTTCATTGGCGTATTCTTGCAGTTCGGCATCGACCCGCGGTTCCTCCAGCTCGTCACGACGAACCGCTACGGTCTGCACTACGACTAGGACGGCTAGTGCGTGTCGTACTACATAGGGACGGCGCTGTATATCCTGATGTGGTCGTTTGACAGGACGACGCGCACGACGAGGGCGATCCTCCTCTCGAGAGACTTCATCAGCACAGACGACCTCGGCTCGCTCCGGCGGCTGCTGCGACTCGAGATCGATCGGATGCACTCGTCCTTCCTACTGGCGTGGGTCTCACTGGTCCATCCAAGCAACTGGATGGACTCGAGCACGTACTACCTCCTCACGACTATACGGCAGCTCGAGGAGCTGACGGGTTACGGCCCTTACGGGCGGCAGAAGTCCAGCGCGGAGGTTCCGATAGACGGGCTCACGCAGGCGGCCAAGAAGGTCGGCTACGTGCAGGTGGATCTAGCGAACCAGCTCCGACACGTCACCATCGGCACGGGTATCTGCTCGCACATCGCCACCAGGGCGGCCAAGCTTGGGGATTATGCCGTTGACCCGTACGCCGAAGTGTGTAAGCAAGAGCTCGATGAGTTTAGCTCAACCATACCGTCTCTGCAGGAGTACGTAGAGAGGACAAGGTTTGATAGATGGAGAGGCTAGTTTTGGGGATGGTCCTGGTGCAGTGGCTAGATTTACAGGATATGTCGTCAATACAATAAGCATTGTTCTGTGGCGTCCACATACAGTTTAAGCGATGAGCCAAACGGCGTCTAAGGGTCTTGGCAAGTATGGGTTGGGCTTTGGGAGATGTACCTTGAGAAATAATGTGGGCCCATCCGCCATGTAAATTATGCAGAGCTATCGTCAATCATGGTATATGGGACAAATTCTTGAATTAGATTTCTCATTAGCCGCGCGCCTAGGCAACGACTCTCACTTCTTTTTATAGCTCGCCATGTTCACGTGAATGGGATAAGGCCCTATCGATGGCATCGATAGTATCACAGGCATTAGAAAGTCGGTGGGCCGACGGTAACGCCGGCGCTGAAGGAATCATGTCATACGGTTCCATTAGTTGCCGATACAAAGTAGTTTTGCTCAGTAGACGCCGATATTATGATTGAACAAGCAGACGGTCCATTGCGGACGACTCCGGTGGTCAGGGCGGAACCTACACTTTCAGCGCTTCCCAGTTCCATCCGTCTCTACTCGTTTGTCTTGAAGTTACGTACGTCTACTTAGATAAATAAATATAGCCCTTCAACTCTAACGCTGAATTATTCGCATGAGAGCATATGCGCTATATGAGAAAAAGAAACCACAGGTAGTGGTGGGGCAGGTTCCATAATGGCCACTATCCCACAGGGCGGCTCCGCAACACGAACACGAAACTAGGATACTTCTGGAAGCTATAGCCGTAAAGGGTTCTTGTGGAATGATCGCCCGCTTTTTTTAGCCGGCAGCGGCTGTGCTTTCGGCCGAGGGAGGGAAGAGTTGTCTTTGAGCGCCGACGTAGTGCTTCAACTTGTCGTCCACAGGTTTATAGACTCGACGGCACCGGCTAGATATGACTTCTCTAGCCTCTTCTCCACCTTCTTATCCCATTGTCAGCACCAACAGGTATTCTGCCGAAGCGGCCCGAGAGCCAGCTGAACAGGTTTCTATAGAGACAAACCGGTATGTACGATGATTGGAGCAGCGTGTACGGAGGGCGGTTGTGCATCCGACTACCGCCACATGAATACGATATTAGCTGTGTCAGGTCTTTGTTGTGTAATTATGAGTTGGACTATTTTTCTGTTTGAGCGGATATGCTGTTAACTTTTGCCTATTTCTAAACCAGAGGCCCAAGTTTTCTGCATATAACCCCGGAAATAAAAAAGGTCCAGTCATTTGAGATACACGGGCTGTTAGGTTAAAGTGTGTAAATTTTTTTGAGAGTTGTTAGCCGGGCACCATTTACCCGATTAGGAAGTTTCGACCTTGGCCGCCGGTCTGCAAGGCCTACAGAGTGTAAGGCACACTCCTGGCACTTTAGGCAGCCACCATTACTTACCTCCACCCTCTACCCTCCACTTACCTACCTACTTACATCTACACCTTTAACACTTTAACAAAACTTACCCTTAAATTACGCCTATAACTATAAAAGAGGTCGATCCCTTTTAGTATACAAAAGAGGAAATAGTAGCAAACAACCTTTTACTGCGTATTTAAAAGCTATATATTATCCACCCGCGTAAAAGGCCTTATAACCACGCTGTCACACTGCCTAAGGCTATGCAGATTAAGGGCTATAAAACGCGCCGCTAAAAGGTTATAGCCCTAGACTTACGCTGCAATCTCTCGCAGTAAGAGACTATTATAGTGCTTTTAACGCTTATTAGCTCGCAACAAGGGGGCTTATAGGGCAGGGCCAAAGGCTTGCAAAGAGGCAAAGGCAACATAAGCTAAAAAAGTTAATAAAGCTTGCAAAAAAGCTCTACTATAAATACTATTACAGCCCTACTACGCTGCTAACAAAAAATAAGTAGTAGTAAAGGTAGTAGTCTTAATTAAAAAGGTGTGCAGCTATTATAGCCTTGCAAAAAAAGGCTGCAAATATATATAATTAGCTAGTTTACTTAAGTGGCCTAAAAATATTAAAAACAGCGTTTTATTATAGTATATATATGTATAAGTATATATGTAAGTTACGGCATGTACGCCGTACAAGGTTAATGGCTATTTATATCTATAGATGCTATTATGCATTGAGCCTATTTATACGCCACCTTTTTATTTCGGCTCACCGCCTTCTATGTAGCAGAATTAGTCTATATAGTTGTGACCTAAAATAACTGCTGCACACTTGAGTTAGTCTTTTTTGGCCACCATATAATTTATATGTGTTTCTTAAATTCACTACACGGGCCGCGAACCGCACCTCCGTGACTATGTATAACTTTAAGTAAGCTGTTAAAAGAGGTAGTAGTAAGGAGAGCATTTTAATATATAGTGCTAGCAATTTTAGTGGGCCATCTATCTGATCCACTTTTTAGTCTGCCAGGTCTTAGCGGCCAAATCGGGTAAATGGTGCCCGGCTTATAAATCCAATGGTGCCCGGCTAACAACTCTTATTTTTTTGGTCTACAGCTTGCCACAGCCGCCGCAGGTCGCAAGGTTTAGCGTCCGATAATTAAGCAAGTGGGGCAAAGAGACGTGGTGGTGTCGCGGTGCCGCGGAGGTTTTTCGCCCCGGTTTCGGGGAAACGATGTTCTACTATCCCTTTGACGCCAAAGATCCCGCCCTACCCCTGTCGGTACAAGACGTAGAGATGCTTAGCCAATCAAAAGTCTTATTTAAAGGTACTTTATTTCTCACCTAATTTTGCCCGTGCCACATGTACTAGGAAGAGTCACTATTACAAGCCACAAAACTAAATCTTTTACAGCTACACCTAGTATTCTAAGTTTAATAATGTAATAGCAACCTAATAGGGATAGTTAATAAACAGTGGAGAGTGGCGATGTACCGACAGGGGTAGGGCGGGATCTTCGGCGTCAAAAGGATCGAGAGACGACTTTAAACCTAATATAAAAAAAGACTTATAACATTTTTTTTATTTAATTTATTTTTAACCTATTTTATAATAGCATAAGCGGAGTGCAAGTAAGCAATAAAAGTAATAAAAGGCTAATATGCAACATAGCCTTATAACTAGTAAATAAGGGCCCTTAGCCACTATATAAGCCATAGCACCAGCCATAAATAGATTAGATAAAAGGCTTTACATACAAAAGTAAGTGCTATGCTAGGCCTTTGGCCGCACTGCTTGACCTAATATAATTTACTTTTTAACTTGCAATTGCATCCCCTTACGCCTTGCATTTATAGTGAGGTTATAAAAGTAAGTGCGCAAGGCAGCGCTAGTAAGGTTGCAGCAACTACTCTGCTAAATTTTAAAGGTTGCTATATTTCCTATACAAAATAGGTTAGAGACAGAGAAAATGTGGGGACTTCTGACGCATTAGGTTTAGAGTCGTCTCCCGATAGTAGAACATTGTTTCCCCCAAACCGGGGCGGAGGTTTTCGTCGCGCGTGGCGCAAAAGAAGGCCTTCCAGAACAAGCGGGGCTAGGTAGGATTGATGCTGCTCCAGGTAACGTTGGATCGATCTAACTACATGTAGGTAGAGGTAGTGTGGCCTAGCGACCCAGTCGGAAATCCGGCGTATGGCAGCGTCCGAACCCACCTGCATCTGTATCTGCATCTGATGAGCCGCACAATTAATGCAGTACCTCGCTACTTATTACCATCAATATCATCATTACTATTATTATTATTGTCCCTGAGAGCATGGCTACTATCTCTAGCTAAACATATTCATACCAAGTTCATGCCTACCTACCCTTTACGATATACGGAGTCACTACTGTATCATGATATAGCTGCGCTAAGGGCGTCACCTATATGCACGCCCTAGGGTAATAGTGTACCAGCCGTTATATGTACGTCAAAGCTCATTAGCAGCAAGCCTCATTTGAGCCGAACCATCAATCATCATCAAGTGCAAATTGTATTTACACAACACCAAGGATTCTCTCGGGTGTCAAAAGAATGTACAGCTCTCATCTTTGAAAAATGAATTTTAGCTGGCACCCCCGCAGTTGCGGTTGGTTTACGCTAGTTCAAGATTGTTAATCGCCTTACTTTTCTGGGGGCGCGAACCACTCCGCACGTCCACCTACTTACTGACTCTCTTTGCTAGTCCTTAGCATTTTCATGTTTTAGACAAAATAACGGCACAACTGATGTTTCCGGTGCGAGGATACTAGCCAACCGTTGCAACTGAACTTTACAGCCTACAGATACCAGCTGACATCGTAGCACTGCATTGGACATCGGACATACCCTCCATATCAGCGGCTCTCGGCTAAGTGCTATGTCAATACCAGATTGGGGTCTGGGAAGAGGCACATCTTGAAAGGGAAATACGAGTATTAGATCATACCTCATCTAATGGTTACATTGTGGCGTTTGAATAAAGTCAAAGCGAGGAGTAATCTCGGACTTGCGAAAGCTTATGCCGAAGGCAGACTCTTCTTTCTATTATGTTAGGTTAAAAGGCGAATCCCGAGCCCTCGATGTAATGGTTAGGAGCTGGGAAATGATATAAGAAGAATGTCAATGAGTTTTACACATCACAAGGTCCCTCATGACGGGTATTAGCCAGCTAGCTACGATTCTTCCCTGCAGCAACTCAAGATCGACGGTACCACTGTCACTGGCCGAGCTCCAAGAATGTCTTACCTGGTTAACTAGTAGATAAGAAGTCATTAAAGGAAACTTGCCACATTAGACTAGTTCTACAAAGATAGATTAGGACTAGACTGCCAAAGTTGGTGACAAAAAAAAAATCGCACACTCCAGACCTAACAGTCTGCTTGTCTTAAGTACGTCGCTCGCAGCTAGTCTTTGACTAAATAGTTTCTCAAAAAAAAAAAAAAAAAAAAAAAAAAAAAAAAACAGAAGACCGGACATAGATGGTAATAACAACTTATAAAACTATTATTGATTTATTCTAGTTATTTTTGGCTGTGTTTGGGCTGTTGACACTTCATATAAGTGTTATAGGATGTGTGCAAAAAATTTTTTGCCACCAACTTAACTTAAATCTCACCACGTTAGACTAGTGTACGAAGATAGAGTTTAGGACTAGACTGCATCTCACCACGTGAGAACTAGTGTACGAAGATAGATTAGGGTTAGACTGAAACCGATCGTCGGAAACGTGGATCACCTTGAACTACATCTGGCAGCGGGCCTTGGATCGTTCCCAGGGTTCTTAGTAGCACCGGAGCGGAATTGTACATGGGTACTCCGCATATGCCGCACAACTAGGTACACTAGCTACCGGGACTGTTTTCCCCCCCTGGATTCTACGATTCCTCTCATTATATTAGACTAATCCTTAGCTGCATCTGATAGGTATGAGGTTGTGCCTTTGTTGACAGTTGTCATCCTGCGCAATACTTTGCCTCCTTCCATCTATTCTCTCAAGCGTCTTCTTTATGTTTGCCTTTTTTGCGTGCACGCACGCTGTTGTTATACGGCACAATTGGTTGTCTATCTAGTCTGCCTCTCCACGTCCTGTTCCCAGTCATTCTATTTTCAGCACAGAAATATGCACTGCATGATGATGTAAAGCTACCTAGTAAACCACGACCAACTACATGATTAACCGAGTATTTTGCTAGTAATAATCTGCCTCAACAGCTCTCTGTGGTATAGTGTATGTAGTACTATGGTCATAGGCCTATTAAACGTGCCCTGGTCGGGTATTTTTGGCGCGCTAAGTCGTGACCCGCCAACAACCTACCAGTCTTTGGGTATTTCTTTGCAAGGGACTAGTAGGTCTGTGGCTAATAAGGCATAGGACATTTGAAGCGCAAGTACCTCGCAAAAACATACCTAAAGACCGGTGGGCCGTCGGAGGTTATGACTTAGCGCGCCAAGAATACCCGACATGGGTACGTTTAATACGCCTGATACCGTACAGCGGTAGAATAATTAGCAAGGCTGGCAAGAAAAGAAATCCATCCCTACGGTTGCCTCATATTGGACATGCGCACCCGCAGATTATCCTTAACGTTCATTTTGGTTGCCTTATAACACCTTAGTTCGGTTCTGCTGTGCGTTGATTGGTGTGTAGCCATGTGTAATCGGGGATTTAAAATGAAAGAAAGTACCGATCAACACCCAATGTGTAGGATAATGTCCAATAAAAGCATTGCGTTTATGCTACTTTTGTTTTAGTGCCATTCTGCAGATAACAGAAGTAGCGGCGATCACATTTGCCCACTAAACGTCTACGTTTCTTTGTTACATATGTAGTAGGGGTGCTGTGGGCCACTCCAAAGTCATCATTTCCGTGCTGCTGAAATAGCATTCAAAGCAGAAGCGAGCACGGTTGCAAGTCATGCAGGTCGGTTACAAGGTAGGTTAAGCCCCGAGTGTCAAGATCTGTTAGTGCCCGAACCTAGTCTTGATCAGCACCGCCACTACGTGGAAAATGGGAATGACACAAGGCAGCATCTGTCATCTTGGTGGCTGTCTCTAACCGGGGGTTAACGCCGATCCCATGTGACTACGGCGACCCGTCCGTTCAAATTCAGCTGAAAGTACCCAGTTCTGCCAGCCAACCTACGAGAATCGCAGGTAGGTTGTTCTAGACTGCTTATAAGCGGCTGATTCCTGAGCATAGCCTGAGTAATGAGTGCTCAAGGTAAGCGAAATTACATGAACTTGCTTACATGTATGTACCTGGGTAGCGATTGTACAATATATCCCACAATATGAGTATCCGGGCCCGGGCCTCGGAGCTAACGCCGTGTCACACTACGGGATAAGGAAATATTACGAAAGACTTGATTTGACGTCGACACGACTTTGAGCCTCTTGTATGCCTCTCGTATGCGCCCATATGTTCAAAGGGGAAACGAATACATTGAGTATTCTGAGCTACCAATAGTACCAATAGTTCACAAACTGCCCTTGTGTTGACAAGTATCTAGTTGTATAGATCATAGCGTATCGAACCCGACTATAAATGCTGAGCATCCGCAGAATGATTCTCTCAAGTGACGAGGAAGGCAAGCGAACTACCCTCTCTGCTCTTCCCTGTGCTCTGCTCTCTGCCCTCTGCTCCTTGCTCATCGTTAGCTCGCTTGCTTTCTTCTCATTTCTATCATCCCCCATCATGGCTGGGTCTTCTACCCCCGTGTATAACGGGTAAGGGGTTCATCTCGTTGTCTCACTTCGTCATTTCATGGAGTGGCTGGTCATGTCCTTGGGTTTATGACCAACTTACTTCATCCTTCTGCCACTTGCCTTGAGGTCCATCATTCTGTCCCTCTCTGTCAAGTACATCGCTCACTGACACATATGATGACAAGACACATGCTGACCCAAGTCCTGTGATAACTTAGTGAACGCCCTGTTAAGAGACCACGAAACTTTTCCAAACCTACCAAGGTTAGCTCCCTTGCTCAGCAACAGCTGCAGTCATACATGGCAACTCGAAATGGAGGTGGTGATCCAGTGACTGCCCTGGCACTACGGGGTGGAACGACGGAGTCGAGCATAGCGGAACGCCGTGCTGAAGTCATTCAGCATCTTCGGGATAATGTGGCCAAGTACCAGGACGGAAAGGGTTCTGGTGCTTAAAGGTCTTCGTTGGCTTCGCCTGTATGTCGTCCTTCCTTTGCTTCATAGCTTTAACTCAATGAGGGCACATACCACATACGGCGTCAAAGGTTCCCTAGACAATATAGGTATAGGGACATGAAGGTCATGCCAAACTAATATTGCCTTGATAAGGTACTAACACATCATTTCCGTAGTTGATGATTATGCCGTCCTCAGAGTCAGTAGCGCAAACCAGCCTTCTGTCATCACGCCCATGAAAAGCGGGCGGAATCATCAGTGGCATAAGTACGATTAGCTACCAAAACAGGGAGGAGGGCACGCTGGGGACGCAACACGCTAGATCTGAAGTGTGAAGGGGAAAATCAGGGGAAGGATAGGTTCTGTCTACTATATAAGCATGCCGCTTGGCCTAAAGCAATGGGCGCATTGAGGCTCAATCAATCAATCAATCAATCAATCGGTCTACCTACAGTAGTCACTACATGCCCTTGTATTATCGCGTGGCTAAATCCCACTCTTCTCATGTATGATGTTTAGAGTGTACTCATCGCCCAGTCATTAAAGTCGAGGAAACTTCTGTGACGATGGTGTTGCCATATGCATATCAGATATCCTGCCGAACCTCCAGCTAGTCTAAGAACAGGAGTATGGCTCAGCTGATACCCTGCCGTTCGTTCTTGGGCTCTGTTAGAAGCCGTCATCTACGGCACCACACAGCCTGCATCGAATTGCATTCTAGATGGAATGTTCGGGCGGGGCGACGCTAACGCCGCTACTATCTTATCGACGGCTGAATTGGCATCCCCTAGGTAGGTAGAGTCAATCATTGGTTAGCCCCCTCAACGCACTGCTCAGCATAGGTGTCTACGCCTACGCGACCAGACCCGTAGGAAAAACAAAGTGCGGTTCGCTTGGAAAGGCGGCAACCCAATAAATGGAGAACACGAAACATACATAACAGTTGCCAGCCCTTCTTACAACCAGCCTGCATACAGTTATGCGCCCAGGCCTCTTATCTGCGTCCATTTCAATATTAGAGTGCATTGGCCCCTGACAATGAAGCTGCATCAGCTTGAACACCTACAAGACGCATCTCGATGGCTGCTACATGGTGTCCATCAGACCGCGCGGAGGCTGCCTCCAGTGGGCGTCTTCAATCTGGTTTGGAATATTGCTGCCCCCCAGGGCTTTTAGGATCTCTCATGAATCATCTCCTTATTTATAATATAGCTACCTCTCGCCTCGATGAACTGTCCCCTCTGCAACGGAACCGAGTTTACCGACCAGACCAATGTCGATCGAAACAGATCTGGAGTATTTTAACAAATGCCCTAGGAGCTAAGATCACACAAAATTCGCACAGCGCACAGTACAGTTAAATAAGACTATAGGACTACAGCTCATCTCTATCGGAATGTCTAGCGCATTGGTTTAACAAGTGCTTTTTGCAGTTGTTGGTTATCCTAACAATGCCAAACCCTGCCGATTATACGGTTGGTTGGATATGTGCTGTTGGAAAAGAGCTTGTTGCAGCTCAGGCTTTTCTTGATGACAAGCATGGCACGCCAGATCATATGCCTGTCAATAACAACAACACTTATACCCTAGGACGGGTTGGAAAACATAACGTTGTCGTCACTGCAATGCTGCACCAGCAGTATGGGCTTGTCAGTGCAGCAGTCGTTGCTAAAAACATAGTGCGCAGCTTTCCGAATGTAAGAATTGGTCTAATAGTAGGCATTAGTAAAGGCGCACCCAGTCCGAAGCACAATATTTGCTTAGGCAACATTGCAGTCAGTTCTCCTGGCTACAGAAATAGGGGCGTGTTCCAATACAACTACGGAAAAATAATCCAAGACCAGAGCTTTACGATCACAAGATATCTAAATCAGCTACCGCTATTTATGTTGACAGCGCTTTCTGCTCTTAATGCTAAATATAAGACTGATAGCCATAACATCGACGTGACCATTTAAACCGTTCTTAAGAAAAAGCCGAGGTTACAATTAAAGTATTGCCGGACCTTAGTACTAATACACTGTATAAGTCTTATTAGAAACATGCAGGAAAAGATGAGGACAACTGCAAAACAGTCTATAGCAGCGGCAACTTAATATCTAGACCTGAGCGATCGGATAATAAGAACAACCCTACCATCTACTACGGCCTTGTTGCTTTGGCCAACCAGCTAATAAAAAATGTTTTAATTTGCAATAAGCTTTTAGCAGAGAAAGACGTGTTAGTTACAGAAGGTACAGGCCCAGGTCAGGTCAATCAATGGCAGAGCTATGCCATGCGAATAGCTTCAATGAGCTGGAGAGCTCATTGAGCTCATTGAGCCTAAGTACTCATTGACCTGTAGTCACCTGACCTGCCCTTCTGTAATAAGAAAATCCCACAATGTCATGTATTGTAGAGTTTCTTTCCTTTTACTTCCTCATCCGTAGATCTTCGGCAATAGATCAGTCATACCTAGGAGCCTTGTTTCCTCTAAAGTGACGCGCTTGCAACTGTGTTGTGCTTTGAAATAGAAGCCGCAGGGCTAATAAATTACTTTTTTTCCTTGTTGTCCGTGGCATATGCAACTACTCCAATACTTACAAAAATTCTTTATAGCAAGGCTACGCAGCAATAACGGCGGCTGCATATACAAGAGATCTTTAATATAAAATTATGCTAAATAAAGTTAAGGCTAAAAGAAGACTAGGTAAAATATTGTTAAATAGTTAGTTGATACGTACACCGCGAGTGCTAAAGCCCCTCACATGTAGATTAGATAAGCCCTGTGCGGCCCCACAGGCCGCACACATTAGTTAGTTCTGCAGACCCATGGAAGAAATGTGGCTTCCTTTTCTTCGACATCATCAATATCAGCACTTTTCATCATATACCCTCTAAGTGCATCTATCAATAGCATAATAGTACAAAGAGATGTTAAACAGGTAAAAACTGGAGTAAAAAGCTTAAAGGCTAACGTCTATTTTAATTATATTAGGGGTTAGCTTTTGCCTCCTAATTTGTTAACCAATCTTAACAATGCATTAAAGGATTGTTATTGCGGCTTGGGCCAGTAGTTCTTTTAACTCCCAGCATATTCTACTTGGAAATCAGAGCAAAGCTTCTTTTTGTGGCTCTATAGTATTCCTAGATGTAGCAAGACAGTCCTTATATCTACTATTATCAAAGATCTGGAAATCAATAATGCCTGTCCTCAAACACTTCTTTACTTCTATTTCAACTTCACTAACACTGCTAGACAACATCTTAACAATATGCTTTGATTGCTCGTCAGTCAATTATTTATTAAGAGGGGAGACGTCCAAGGTTGTCTAAATTCGCTCTACAACTCTTGCGGAAAAGGCACGCAACAGCAGGTTTCGAAGGATTTTTTACATGGAAAGAACTCTAGTATTAGGTTCTTTACTGCCATTTTGCTGTCATCGGCTACGACAGCATACTGTGCCATTGGATAGCGCCGCCTCAGTTCATGTAATGGGACTTCCTTGTTGAGCTCGAGCGGGTATGCTAAGCAAACCTTCACAATACATGCCCTTGCAGGTGTCTCTTTTAGGTCCTTAGTAACCTTTTCCTCTAATCCATCCGAAATTAGGTATTATTTAACTGAATAGTGTGCGAGCTGTATTTGCATGGAAATGTCGTCGCAATCTTCGAGTTCGTCGCTGTCGCTGCCGCTCCTTTCTGAGGTGACCACTACTAAGCTAGAACAAAATTTTGAGATCTCTTGGGGATCTGGCATTCTGTTCTTGATATTAAACCGATAGATTTCGTCTGGTTGTACAGTTATAGCATCAACAGCTTGCCCGATCCTTAGCGGCGGTTCGGAGTAGGTTAAGAACTGTAGAATTTGTGTTGTGTAATGCTGGTACTCTTGAGGTATAGTGGCCAGGATACAAGCATAAGTCTCGTCTAATGTCTTTGGTAGTGATACCAAGGCGCTTTGCACAGCAGGGTAATCAAGGCAGAATGTAAGCGCATCGAGCTGACATGAAACCCAACGGAACCTATAATGACTTTAGTAATTTGTTCATATCATCCAACCGGGAATATCTTACATTCCATCTGCCTTTTTTTGTCAAAGCAGCTTCGATCTCAGTCTGTACATCTGGATGCCGCTGCCACCTGTTTAGTCCCTTGTGACATCCGACTCTTGTATAGACGTATGCACGTATGTCTTCGTCTATCAGGCTGCTATGAATAGGGATCATTTCTTGGCTGCGGGCCCACTCCTCAATAGCTGATGTGATATCTTGTTCTGGTTGGCCTGTGGCAAGAATATGGGTATTTATCTGAGAGTTTTGAAAATCCCTAAGCCACGGAAGTAGTCCGCCAGGCAAATACTCGCTCCGTGTTGTGCACTCGTCGAGCGCACCGAGGACTATCCAAACTTCACCGGCTTGCTAAACCATGTTCTAAAAGGTTGTACTAAGCGAGTCGAGGCTTGGTTACGAACTATATCGTCCAGACATGCCATGGATAAACTATAACGAGCGGTAAACTCCACCTGTCTTGTATTATGCATCATTTGCAGGATTTATTCTTTCTGTGCAGATGTTGCTAGATAAAGGTAATGACGTGAATGCCCAGGGCGGATACTACGACAACGCCCTCCAGGCTGCTTCAGATAAAAGGCAGGAAAAGATCGTTCAGCTGCTGTAAACGGAAACCCACGAGATCATTCTGGTCTCACTTCATCAATATGGGCTGCACGTGAGTTCCATGATTTGGCACTGGACTCACTTATCCGACATCAAGGCTCCTATCAACCCAACCTAACTCAACTTATCGCGAATACCATGAATGGGATGACAAGTTAGTAAAGTTGGCATAATGCCCATCGATTGCTTAATGCAGCACCTGTTCCTAAAGATCAGTAGGGAGCATCATGTCTTATCCCTTGCTTTCGGGGACAGTGGACCCTGGAGCTAGCCATTGGAAGGTTAATATTTCCATGGAGAGCACCTTTGGCCCTGTTCTACCAGTTCTCACATGCTAATTTCTCGTGCTTGTCTAACACTACAGTCTTGTTGTCCTTACACCCTAAATCAACACCGCCTATGTCACTGACGACTATCGAAAACAAGAGACTGATTTCCCGTCTCTTCCCCGGGTATCTGTAGAGCGAGCGAAAGTACACAGGCTCTTGTGTCTGGGACTTTGGTTGTGACGTCCAGAAAGACCCAAGGCAGCTGTGCTCGGTCAATCCCTTATTCCGCTAGTACTAGAATGTGATAAAATGCTGCATCCACCTATCAGATGCCTCGAAAAACAGTGCTACGCAAGCCGGTCAACAGCTCTGGTCAACGTGGAAAAATAAATTTCCTTGAGAGCAGGTGGTTAACCTGTGGATGGATAGATGACAAAGGGATACTGGCCGTTTTTGGTCGATTAGCCGCTTGCGAGAAGGGGCCAAAAAGAGACTACGCAACTAGTTGAGTAGTTCTAGAAACGACTCTACAGCCACTTCAAACGCTGAATAGGTGTTTGCAATAACCATTTGCTTCTTAGTTTCATCTTCTTGCTTTACGAGATATGAGACTATTAATATCTATTTATCCAGCTCAAAACTAGTTCTAACGCAGTAGTTTATTTCAAATAATTCATCGATTCCTCACGTTTATTAATAGTTAAGCTGTACCATTTTGGCGGTTCGAGATTGGGTGATAGAGATGCAAAAACTGAGGATGTGGAGATGTAGTTGATTGTTAGCAGCTATTTTCCACGCTTCGATAGTTGTTGGACAAGCTTTGCCATCCAGTATATCATGTAATGTTCTGCGGTCTGGTAATAAATCTCGTCCTTAGTAAACTAGCTCAGGTGCTACTGACTGAAGAACCTCTGCTTCTCCTATAGACAGAAGAGATGACAGTCCTCGGGTTTTGGTCTGTGGAATATTGAGCGGCTGTTTAGCCCCTAAATGGCTTCTAGTGCTGGACGACGCCGAACATTGGCCTTGCCAAGCTTCATCTGACACCTCGCCACTGTCCGCATCGGCCTACGCCAGGGGGGTCGGGTTCCAGCTTGCTGCGTGAAGCCTTCGACTTTCAGGGTGAGTCACCGGGTTTCTGCTAGTCCAGTTGTCTTTGGTTTTACCCTTCCTGACACCTCCCATCTCGGCCGCGGCTTGCTTGGCCATCTTGGTCTTCCATGTTGTAGCTACGTCCTTGTTCAGCTTCGCAACCCATATGTCTCTAGGCTAGACACACCGGAGTCATACATACACTCCCCATCAATCCACTACCTTATCGTGCACATACACGAGCATTTGACGTACTAGATCGTCGTAGATAAGGCCTCCGTTGGCGCTGCTGGGCAGATCCGATAGTACAAGTGTTGGGCAAAAAAGATTTTAACAGTATTTCAGCAAGGGCTTTGAACTCCCCGAACGTCAGATTGTGGATTACTAGGTGTATCGAAGATAAGAGGAGACCCTTCTCAGATATAGGTTTCTATTGTCTGGTCGGACTCGTATTTTGTACATTCGATCAGCTTTGCCATCTCCGTTACAGAGGCTTCAATTTTATGTATCTGGCTTTAGAGATTGTCTTGCACATTTTGCACTCTCTTCTTGGCGGCCTGAGCTCTGTCCTCAGCGGCTTTTAGCTGATGCTTAAAGTTGTTTACTCGAGTTGATAGCTCCTCGTACTAATGCTGCACCTTTTGCGCTTTGTTTTTTGGCGACTTACACTTTGTTCCTAGCAGCTTGTAGTTGAGCCTTGAAGACGTTTATCCGAGTTGGTAGCTTCTCTTATTGTTGTTGCACCTCGTTGTAGGCTTGTCTGAAACGGCTGGGTTTTTGTTACGAACGTTGAAGAGAAAGGCTTGCTTCTAATTGGCTGTTGACATTTCACCTCGGCACTTTGTTCCCATCGAAAATGCAACATATCCCGCCTGGGGATTTCATTGGCTATCATCTCTACCTCATGTATACATATATGTGGCATATACAATCTTAACTTGATCAGATACTGAAAGAAATACGCTTGATTTTTCACAAGGGCACCTAAGCTATAATATGATATTAGGTGCGACCTTGAGTTGATATGTTTTGCGTTGCTCTCTGGTGTACTGCTTCTTTTAAACAAATTAAACTAAATTACTCTGTTGCGTTCGGCTTCGTGGAGGATCGGACTTCAACTACCATTTTCCCACTCGGCGGTTTGTCATATGACGAACCAGATCCATTGTGAAGTTAGGCATGTCTGCCAGTAGTGCTTCCCAGCCTTCCAGTGCACAGACGTCCTCGTCTACACAGGCTGCAAAACTTGCTACCACTTGACGTAGTTGGCAACAACCAGCTGTGTTGGCGTATATATAGCGAATGAACTTCCCAAACTGAGGGATGAATGTGGACGAGGATATTTGCCATTGTGCCAACTTGCTCGCCAAGTTGCGCGCCGCCTTATCCATGAGTTTAGTCACGTCATACTCGGCCGCAATGATCCACATTTGAACATGAGCAATAAGGCGTTCGACGGATTTGTCCGTAAAGCTTTGCGCGAAACATGTTCTAGTGCCCGCATGACCGCAGTACTGGAGCAAGAATGCCGAGATGAAGTGTTTCGTTGTTTTGGATGGGCCGCAGTCGCACGTAACTGAGACGAATAAATGTTTCTTTCCGTCATTTGCTACTCTGTGAGGACAAGAGCCACACGCGCCATACCAATTCTGAGAATATGGCAGGGCGAATGCATCGCTAGCGTATCTCTTGGACAGCCCCAATGATGCATCGTCTTTGTCTGCTTTAGTAGGCACGGGGCAGTGGTATTGTCCCGTATAGGCGAACTCAGCAAAAAGTAGGAAGACCGTGGAATCAACTTCCTCCCAGACGATGCAATTTTCTGACGAGTCTGCTATGCTGTTGCGGATGATATCATTAAGTGGGTGTGACAATTGGGAGAAGAATCCGGGATGAATGTAAAACACCTCCCTCTCTTCGCCAACGATGAATTGAATAGGCTTTAAACCAAGTCTCAGAATTATACGTTAATATGAATGATTTCGACGGTGACTTGGAAGCCTTACTGCTCGAACTTCAGGGGCTGCTTGGAGACGTCGGAAACTTCTGTGACTGTTTCGGACGACATGCTTATTCTGACTCGATTATATAGTGCTAAGAGGAGTATTTTTGCGTAGGATGGTCAGTTTACACCCGGGGCCCGAACTTGAGAATATCCGGAAGACGGCTGCTTTATAGAGCGGGTGTGGACCGGCTTCAAGGCGCCGCCGACTTTTTTCGGCACTAGAGAATTAGCAACTGGCGCCGAGGTCATTCCCTTCGGAGCACCAATAACTACTTTTCTCGTGAGGCGTGAGTGGAGCGTAGCCGCCCGGTGCGGAACATATACAACCAATCCCGGGGCTTGGTCCGGTTCTTGTTACGGAGGTACGACGGGTTGTATGGCGGATCGGGTTCTGAGTGTGGGGGCTCCATTTCTCCTAGCGCCGGGGGTCACTGTCAAGCATCGGAGCCATCATATTCCTCATAGGAGCACTAGGTGTACAATGACTTCCCCTATCTTGTGGGCCAGGATTTCTCCCAAAAACAGTGATGCGGGAGACGCGCTTGTGGAGATTGGACAGCGGCAATCGCAAGGTTCTGGGTTTTCACATTCTCTTTTCCTATTTTCTGCTTCCTTAGCTTAAGACAATGGTATAAAGGCAATATTGATGAAGTTCAGCCCCTTCATGGAGGGGTTCCTCCAAGTTCCTTTTCGAATATATATAGTCACGAACGATCATGCGCGGGCTGGACTGTTCTGGCACGCTGCTGGGCAATGAGAGCGATGAAGCGAGCCGTGAATCACCGCTCGGTCGAACCGGTCGCCGAGTTTGTGTTTCTGCGCTTGCCGGCCGTAGCCTTACCCCTGAAGGGGATTTCTCGCTGGGGGCTGCTCAGTTTGGACTTGGCTCGGGCAACAACATGGCTGAGCACCTTGATGGCATCGTGGCGATTTACAACGAACTTGACAAGGATGAGTTTAGCGTCAAATATACAGAAGCCGAACCGTGTTTTGCGGCATACACAATACCATAGCAACTGGCCCAGAGCTGACCAGCCCAGGGCATCAGTATGATCGACGTGATCTTTTGCCACCACTTCGCTGTAGAGCTTGACATCGCCCACGGCAAGACTTGCACTGTAATCAGTCAGAAGTGTAGGGTCTTGCTTAATGTGGCCCTTAAAGACGGTATAATCAGGTATGAAAAATTTTGACTCTATTACAGAATTGCTATAGGCCGTGACTTGGGTAAAAGGTATGTGGGGAAGGATAGTTATAGGGGGCTGATGAATGCTGCGTAATGCTAGATTGACGCAATAGACGAGCGCATACACGACACATGAGGACGCGCGAATCAATATAGACTTAGCTAAGGCGAGCAAGGAACTTGCTGAGGCTGCTAAGAAAGACAGTTCGTCGATGAAGTCGATAGCTATCATGGTAAGTGACTTCATAGATTCTCTCCTTTCCTTATTTGCATCATGGGTTAGACTAACTAAGCTATTTCTACAGACAATGCTTTTCCTGCCGGGGACGTACTTCGCCGCATTGTGGGCGATACCGTCGTTGAAATGGGACTAGCCAAAATTGATCCAGTCCAACTTCTGGTGGTACTGGGCATTCAACTTACCTTCGACCATCCCCATCCTCGCTGTCTGGTTTGGCCTGCACAAGTTGGGGGGGGG
>Ga0247782_1000126_pt1 | contig 101298 bp, 84 predicted proteins | sample UWRJL019104C5_FD_179928 | JGI IMG/M metagenome (GOLD analysis project Ga0247782, IMG submission 179928) | Plant litter microbial communities from Arlington Agricultural Research Station in Wisconsin, United States - UWRJ-L019-104C-5 | ecosystem: Environmental > Terrestrial > Plant litter >... | reverse complement strand
ATTTTATTATTTATTTATATTTATATAAAAGGTTAAAGTAAAAAAAATTTATTTGCATTTTTATCCTATTAAAACTTTTTTTATAATTTAAAATATATAATATATTAAAAAAGTAAATAAGCTAAACTATAGATATTAATAAGCTTTATTTTAATAAATTTTATTTAATTTTATTATAGTATAAAAATATAAAGATATAAGCAATTAAAACTAGTATATTTTTAATAAATTAATAAAATTATTTAAGTTCTCCACATAAATTTTTAAGCATATACTACTTTTAAATATAAATATCTTTAACTTTTTATATTATAACAAAATTAAATAATTTAAATTAAATTAAAGCTTATTAAAATAAACATTTTAGCTTATTTAGTTTTTAAAAATTTATAATATTTAAAATTATAAAAAATATTAAATATTATATAAAATAATAAGTTTTTAATATTACTTTAAACTTTTATAACTATATAGGTTTAATATAAAACTATAAAATAAATTTATATTATTATTAATTAGCTTATTTAAATGCTTAATATAATTTTTAACTATTTTATATATTAAAGGTTATATTTTTTATTTATTTATTAAAAATATGCATTTTTTAGGTAAGTTTTTTTTTAGCTTGTTCTTTTTGTCCCCCCACTGTAACATACCGTACCTACTGTAGTTGCATATATACTAGTTAGAGGCGTAGGTAGCGGTCGTGATCATTAACCAGGTATGTGCGCATTTGTAATGCGAATGATGAAAGGTCGAGATGTTCCGGGGTTTCACTGGTACGACTTGCAGGACCCTTTTGACGTCACCTAAAATTGGTTGCAACAGTCCCCTCCAGAGCCCTCCTGACATCCACACTTGATCTCAGGTGATAGACAGGGCTGATAAGAAATGGTTCAGATTATCTCGGCTGTGGAGGGTGTCATCTTGGTGGCATTGGCTGCACTGACGGGTTCCACAAGCACCCAAGGCTGGTGTTAAGGCCAGCGAAAAAGCATTATTAGAGTACCTACTTACCTATTTGTACGCCGAGTCTTTTGCTTCGTGAGCGTCCAAAGGCTCGTGGTGAAACGATTGGCCCATGCATAATACGTAGAGGCATATATATGTACTTATTGTCTGCTGTACTGCTGTAACTCTGTACCTAACTATAGCTATAACTAGCAGCCGCCAAGTGCCGTAGTATCCTCCACGGCACCGTCTTCCGAACTGTCGTGGGGAAGTCAACTCCACAAAGCATCAAGCAGGACATCAACGCCTCCTGTGCTATCTACAGCAAGTTGATGCGTGGAAATAAATGAGCATAAATGAGTAGAACTCGTAGTTTCCGTGCTACGTAATTCCTACAAGAGAGGCAGCAGCCAACCTTGAGTGAGGGCAGAGTACGTACATGTGTCTCACAACTTAGAATCACTAACACAGAGGGATGCTGCATCTTGAAGTCTTATTTCCAGCGATCAGCACTCGCTAGGATTTCCGAAACTTTAGCACATGCGATGCCCTCAGCGCCAACGGCATGTACATACATGTACTGGAGCGTCTATATGAGATCATGTTAAGTCTTAAAATCCTTATCGGTGTAGTATCCGCGGCTCTTTAAGCTTGCGGCTACTTATAGATACTTACCAGATACTCTTTTAGCTTCGATAGCTTATCGTGGTACTATAGTACTACATGGTCGAATCTATCCCACTTTCTATCACCTTGCCCCACTTGTCATTTGTCTCCTGTCCAGCAGACCTCCTAATAGCCAACATTTCTACAGCAGACTCCATCACAAGTCCTCGCTCGATCTCCTTTTGCGTTGATTTCTTCCCCCAATTACTTCATCTTCAGTCCAATACGTGCCGTATACGCTATTATTCGGAACTCGACTATATATCTCAAGCAGCGCCTCTTCCCTTACACCCCCTTATCTCGCCGGGTCTACCAATATCGAGCAAGCATCCGTTAGGCGGTCGGCGACTCTTTCCACCATGGCCTCGATGCCACCCGCAACCATTGCTCCAGAGGAGGACGTCCCTCAAAGCGAGGGATCTAAACTCAAGACATTTCTCTCTATCCTAAGAAAGTGAGTACTGGATGTCCTTCGCTAAGAATACAGCACTCCAATCCGTGCCATACCACCCACACCGCCATGATCGCCACGAAGCCCTGAAGCAGCTTGTCCGTAATCGGACTTGTACACGTATAAACCGAGATTCCTCCACCACGACGCACCCTCTAATCAAATCATCGAGACTCTGCCTACCTTGTTCATTTTTGGTATATCTCGCCTGGCTCCGACTAACGGTTATCCTACCCTATAGGTTTATGGGCGTTTCGGATCTCGCCGCCGTTCGGTTTTCCCTGCCCTCTCAATTGCTTGAACCTACACCAAATCTAGAATACTGGAACTATCTCGACAGCCCCAGCGCATTCGCTGCCATAGGTACATCCGACGAACCTCTCGACCGCATGCTGGAGGTGCTTCGTTTCTGGTTTACCAAGGATTTAAAATATGTGAAGGGTAAACCCTGCAAACCGTACAACTCTTGCCTCGGGGAATTCTTCCGTTGTAATTGGGAGGCGGAGGACAATGCCCCGCCTATCGATACGAAAAGCATCACCGTAAACGGAACGGCGAGCGGGCTTAACAGCAGTGCGTCTTCAGTCAAGTCGACTAAGGCCGGTAAAATAGACACTCGAGCAGCCTCCAGTGTGTCGATCATCCAAGCAGCTACGAATCCGACTAGCCGTACCGTCAAGATATCCTACCTTACCGAGCAAACATCACACCATCCACCAGTCAGCGCATTTTATGTGAGCTGCCCGGAGAAAGGTCTACACGCCAGGGGTTATGATCAGATTAGTGCGAAGTTCACCGGCACCGCCATCAAGGTCTCTCCCGGAGAGCACAACCTCGGTATCTTCGTGACACTCGAGCGCCGGGATAACGAGACGTATCAGCTTACACATCCCGCAGCACATCTAGGCGGCATTCTGCGGGGTGCTCTGAGCGTCACTGTTGGTGATGTTGCTTATATTACTTGTGCCACAACGGGACTGAAAGCGATCCTGCACTATATAGAAGATGGTTGGCTTGGTCGCGCCCAAAATAAGGTTGAGGGTGTGATCTTCAAGTATGATCCGGACAATGACGACAAAATACGCATCAAGGATGTCCCTGAATCAGATATTGTCGCGCGTCTAGGCGGCGGCTGGAAAGATAAGATTGTGTTTACTTTGGGACCAAAGCCAGTAGTAAGTATCAGGGCTTACATGTTCTCAGTAGACTTCGAGTCCGAAAACTGACCTTGCTACCAGGACTCGCATCCGGCTGAGAAGCAGGTTACCATTATCGATCTTAACCCTTTAACCGTAGCGCCAAAGACTCTACCACCGAAGGAGAAACAAGCCGAAAACGAATCACTAAAGCTATGGGATGGCGTCACTCAGGCTATCCTATCGAAACAGTATTCTAAAGCCACTAGCGTCAAAGTCGAATTAGAGGAGAAACAACGAGAAAAGGCGCGAGAACGGGAGAGGACAAATGAACCCTTCGTCCCCCTCTTTTTCACACAGGTCACGGACAAGGGCGGCAAACCAGATCTGACCGAAAAGGGGCGAGAGGTTCTGGCGAGGGCCCAGAAAGAAGACTGGGATTTGGAGGGGATTTTATGATTTCACGTCATCGCGAATTCGTAATCGCACAGCAAGCCTGTGTCTGCATTTATAACCGGGCGTTAGATACCGCCAACGGGCGAACAGCAACACATCGAGTTGCCTGGTTTCATGATTTGCGACTGGATAGAGTCTTGACGAACTGGCAGTTCGGACATGCTGCATATACATATGGCCTGGCTAGGGTAGGGGGCGTACCGCATTTTTTTGGGCACAGCATTTGGAAGGCACAATATTCCCTCGTGCGAAAGAATGTGGATTCCCAGCTTCGGACCACATCGGAACATCCGGTCTCTTTCGGGCGTTTGGGCGGCATCTAGAGGACCTTATAACGCGCTGTTTCACCATTGCATATACGTTAGGAATACACATCTTAGCTATCAACTTATACTATTAATAGCCTTGCTTTCTCGGACCCTTTCTGAAAGTCCTCTTTTGACGATTCCTAGTAGAAGTACAAGCGATTGCTGTTTTGAATTACACGAAACCCAGAGTGATATAGGATGCTTTATATACTCGGGGATATATAAGGGCAAATAATCGTTGCCCCTGGCCTGTGGTCAATTGCCATTGGCGGGAAGTTATTGGTCACACTGCCGATGCACTATGGCTCGCATGAGTATGCATTGCCGAGTCTAGACGCTCGAGTAACAGGATGTTTTTACCGGGAAACTGGTATTCCAAATCTCTTTCATGGTTGCATTGCGTCAAAGCGAACCAAGGCTGCACGTAGAGCCTTATGCTATCTTACCTAGTAAGATCGTACCTTCTCCCCATTATCCCGCCGAAGTCGTTGCCCTTTCCAAGACCTGTCTTCATTCTTTTCCAGCTCATACACAATCATCCTCTCCAGCTCTTCTAAGCTCATATCTTGATCAACAACGCCTTTACTTCAACTGGACTTATACCGCTGCTTAGAATACTCCAACGATCCTTCCAACTGTCATTGTCCCATTCCACGTCGTCGTATGCTGCCCTATCTTCTCACGCCTGAGCAGGCGTTTCCGGGACCGAGATTTTGGTCTCGCGGAATTGCCGCTCGAGACCACTTTCCGTGTCCTCGTCGTAAAGGGATGCCTCGAGCTCTGCGATGCGTCTAGAGTGGGAGGTCTTTTGATTCTCGTGGAAGATTTTAAATTCGAAACCTGAGACGCCCGCCCAACCCCTTCTGGATATCGTCTACCGACCCGTCGGTGTGTGCTTGGCTTCGAGGTCGGATGACCGTAGGACGTCGAAGGTTTATCAATTCTCGAAAGGCAGGTCCACACTTCCGTTTATCTGGTCGATGAGTCAGATACGATCCAGCAACCATGGGGTTTCAGTCAACAACTTGGTCTCTTTACCGATTCTTTATCTTCACATCTATTCCCTCGCACCGAAACAGCGTCTATAATTAAAAAAAAGGAGGTCGGTTATACCCACAAATCTTACTATCCAGGATTATCACATTCCTATGACTCCCACCCTCCGTGAGCGCGATATACCACGGCCGCATAACGAGCCACGCTCATGATCCCAACCTCGTTTACCCTCACCCGTACCCTCTTCTCCTTCTTTGCGGAATATGTCTGGCTATGACACATCAAACGGAGCGAGGGAAAAAATCGGATCAACGGCATTGTGCCACCAATCTACCTTGCACCCTCTCACATCGGGCATGAACTCGCCTCACATCAAGAACTCTCCATTGTCCGAGCCCTAGTTCCAGTTCGTGCCCATGTGCTCGGTATCGTAGGGCAGCATCCGGTAGAGGTCTACGACGTCCCTTGTGAGGCCCAGCTCCGCGCCTTTGAACGTGTGGGGGGGGGGGGGGGCAGAGTACGTCTGAGACGTCCATAAACAGCTCGTACCCATTCTATCATCAGGTTGGCGATCTCCCGGATCCGGGGCATAGGCAGGGCCTTGGAGTTAGGTTTACAATTCAATTCAACACTCGTAAGATAATATTCATACTCGCCGTGAATTACCTACCAAATGAATACCGCCAAGTGAGACGGAGTGAGTGGGGCGATAGGCGGGTGATGCTCACAGACATACACTTCTTTGGCTTCATACCTAAGCCGTTTTCGTTGCGCAGTGGCAAGGCGACTCTCTGACTTGCTAAAGGTATCGCTAGGGAGCTGCTGACGAGCTATACTTTTTTTTTTTTTTTTTTGGGCAAGGGGGCCGGTTTACCTTGATGTAAGATCATATGTAATACCAGGAAAGTTAGTTGTATAGGGTGTTGGAGATAGGACTGAATAATGATCACTTATAGTGGACTGGGCTGGTTACCGGCTCTTTCAGAAGTGTTTCCGTGGTTACGGGCGGTTTTTGTTATCTAGGTCGGCGCCTGGATGAGTTTTGACATTTACCTGCCTCAAAATTGACGGCCTACGTCCTTTGACGCAGGTAAATCTAGGGTAAATATAACGTCATGCCTCGGATGATAAATAGATAGTTCAGCGCACAAGATTAAAAAGTAAGCGCCAACGGCGTTTAAAAGAAGTTTATGAGAGCACTGCCACGTTTCGGCTTAGAGTGTCGAGCTCGTATCGAAACGTTGTGGAGGTCCAGCCGCTCTATTCCCTGTATTATCGCCACTAAAAATACGAGTTGGAGGCTGAGCCAGACATACAGATCTACGGGATTTGCGGATCTGCGAATCTGAAACAGCATTCTCTCGGTAGTTGGTGCATTCATTTCTTCATTTAATTCTTTCTTTCTTTTCTACTTGTCCCGTCCCGTTTCTTTGCCTGTTCTAAACTCACTTCTTTCTTCTTTTGGGGGTTTAGCAATTCTAGTTTGCTTCGGGATGGCGCGAGCAGGGTACATCCAACGGCTGACTAGCTGGCTAGCAGTCATCAGCTTCGCAATCGGCCTCTCTTTGTCGGCGGACGTCGCGGAACGAGCTTCTTCATGGCCGAATGGGCCGCTAGTCACGTCGGGGCGATGGATAACGGACGCGACCGGCGCAAAGATCACGTATACCGGCATCAACTGGCCGGGCTCACTGGAGACGATGATTCCGGAGGGGTTGCAGTATCAGTCGATCGAGACGATTGTGTCGAAGATAAAAGATTTGGGCATGAATGCAATCCGCCTGACCTACGCTACCGAGATGATAGATCAGTATTATGATAACGGGAGGACGGATGTCACGATACAGAAGGCTTTTGCCGATGCTTTGGGGCAAGAGGACGGCATGACTGTGTACGAGAAGGTCGTCGCGAATAATCCTTCGTTCGGACCTGAAACTACTCGATTACAAGTTCGTCACTCCCTCAGATCAGGTATTGTGGCATCTAGGGAACTTGGAGTTGACAGTAGGAATTTTCTATAGGTCTACGATGCGATAGCCGCAGAGTGTGTCAAGCAGGAAATATATGTCCATCTCGACAACCACGTATCGAAAGCCAGTTGGTGCTGCAGCCCCCTAGACGGCAACTCTTGGTGGGGTGACAAATATTTCGACACGAATAACTGGACTCGAGGGTTGTCTTTCATGGCCGAACATGTTAGGAAAAGCCACTTTTCGCAGGCATATAGACCGAACACTGATAAATAATCGTAGGGAAAAACTTGGCCGAGTTTAGTGTCAATGTCGTTACGCAATGAGCTACGCCCACCTCTAACAAATGACGAGGTAGCGGGTACCTACACCTGGGAGAACTGGTATAAATACGTCCGGCAAGGCGCCGACGCCATTCATACTGCCAATTCCGACGTGTTGATCTTCCTCTCCGGCCTGGACTCGGACTCCAATCTGACGGCCGTCGTCCAGGGGTCAGCACTCGATCCCGGGACCACCAAGTTTAGCCGAGAGGACTTCAAGGGATATGGCGATAACAAGCTGGTGCTCGAGTTGCACGCATACGACAACATCGTCAGCACACCTACCGTTGACTGCTCCGTTTCCACTGGGAAGTTATTCGACGCGGGGTTCCAGACGTTTTCGAAAGATGCCGTGAACAGGTTCCCGCTCGTCGTGACAGAGTTCGGACTCCCTCAAGACACGGGCGCTGCGACGAATTCGTATATCTCATGCATTATGGATTATTTCTCGTCGCAGCGGGCCGGGTGGATGATATGGGAGTTGGCCGGGTCGTACTACATACGCGAAGGAACCAAGGATGGAGACGAATCATGGTGTGTTACGTTGACTTGTTGAACATGTTCCCTCTCACAAGCTGTTTTTTCTTCGCAAATCTTTTACGCGAAAACTAAACCTGCATACTGACCATAATGCGATAGGGGCATTTTATCTCATGATTGGTCTTCGCTGAGAAGCCCGGACTTCGTCAATGAGCGACTGACCCCCGCGATAAAAGCGAGTAAGGCTCCTATTACCGACAATGACGACTCCGGCAATGGCTCCGGTGACTCCCAAAATGGCGGATCAGCCGATGACGATAACGCCGCTTCGGCTTTAACAACTAGCCCGTTCGCGACGATGGCTGTTGTGGCGGTTGTCGCCATGGTTTCTTATTATCATTAGATCTCGCAGGCATCTTAACAGGCATGCATACTTAGATTTTCATAACCAGGAACGGCGCCCTGTGTAATAGTTACGACATTATGATAGACCTTCGCACATTGCATTCGACGTCTCGTCCGCTTTCGAGTTATCAGCGCCCTTTGATCTTCTCAATAAGGTAGTAGGTAGGTCATAAGAAAATGCACTAGGAAATTCCGTCCAAGCGGCCCTTCCCGTCTGCTTGAAACATAATCTTGCAGTCTGTACGCACGCGTAGTGTCTTATTGTAAGTAAGCTTCTATAAAGGAGCAGGTCGCTTCGATGATTAGAATCCCGACGACATTTCTTTTGGACATAGCTGACGCCATCAGGAGACCCCTTAATCGAAGCGAGAGCCGATGACTAGATCTGTTCCCTATTCGGCAAGGAGAAACGCTTGGTTCGTACCTCTCTGTATACAATCACGTGGACCTGTACCGACTGGGCATCGTTTCAGATACTAAAGATATGTAGAATCAAGTACCAATATCACACAGGAACAAACTCCAGCTTGCTATTAGGTTCTAACCTAGGTTTGTCTATCAGGGCTGATCAGTGGTGTTCTCCTGCTTGGTTCAATGGCTGACTGGAGAACTCAGTGAGGTTGGTGGCGTAGACCAGGTAGTTGACGCATCTGCTATCGACAGACGAGTGCTGTACATATAATTGTGAATCCAGGCAGTTAAAGTAATATCTATGATGCTATAAACCACAGGATCAACAGACAGAACAAAGTAGTTCAAATGACTGCTCACTAGACCCTGGATGTTATGGCACAGTGTTATACAGTGTATGTCGATACGACAACGATGTCACTTCTCCAGTTTGAAACCGATAGGAACACAGGCCCGGAGCAATAGACCCATGTGTAACGAGACAGGTAAGTAGAAACTAAGCTTCTATTACTTTCGAACAATCATCTAGGTCGGTGCTCTTTGATTTCTCCCTATTACGCTACTGACCCCGGCATAGTGGTGACACCCATTTGACGTAAAGAAGCTCTCACGCCCTGTCGATCTTTCTCCACTTCCCCATACCCGAGAGCACTGAGCACGTGGATGGGTGTAATAGATGAGGCTCTAGATTGCCTACACAGTAGACTAGTATTCGGGAGCACTACTGAACAGCTCAACTTCGAACTCGAGACCTCCTCCCCTCCCCTAACAAGAGACTTTCTGAACTGCCAGTCTCCTAGTGTACGCAGATGGATTATATAAATAGACCAGAGGCATTATAAATGATACCCTATGTGCATTAGTAGGCTGTCATCTCTATTACATGGTAGTAAAAGACGACGTCGGTCTACCATACTGTGTAAAAACGTACAGTGTAAAGGGTAAGGACATCGCAACAGCGTACTGTAAGCGTCACAGAACGTCTAACTGTTGACTGAGGCTGATCACAACGTCATCTCGCCGCTACAGCCCGCTGAGATGTGCTTGATGAGCTGAATACCGACTCGATATGTTATTTGCTTTGTCCAGTCAAGACCTCGATGTTACTGGCGAAAGGCCAGCAATACTTACACCATCCTAGCTATCTTGCATACGTAAAATTCAGAACCCCCGTCTTCAACTATACATAAGTAAAGAGGTGTTTTCGATACCTAGATTGTGACTCGCTGCATTGGCATAGTTTTCTGTTTGCTTTTGAAGTTATGATGTCATAAAATGCTTCACGTCTGTAGCGGTATGACATCAATACGGACAAACGTTTATTACAGATCATTATACACTCTGAAGTATTGATCGAAACATCGTCTATATAAGCGTGAGAAATACGCCCTCAAACAAACAATCCTTCCCTCATCATGATCAAGCAACAATCAATTATCAAGCACTCAGCATCTACACTCATCAAACTAGCCTTTTCACGAAACATATCCACATCCATCAACATGTCTGCCAGCAACAACCCCGGAAACTTCGCCAACCGGTATGACAGCTCCTCTCCTACTCTTAACACGAATAGTTTCAGCTAACTCTTCGCAGCGACAAGGACGAGGTCCGTGAGATCGCATCCAAAGGCGGTCAGGCCAGCGGCGCCTCTCGCCAGTCAGACACCAAGTCATCTAGCTCATCTAGCGGTAACTCGAACGCCAACAACAACCCCGGCAACTTTGCCAACCGGTACGAACCCCCACAATCCCGAGACTTCCAGCATCTTTCAGAATAGCGATGACTAACAATAACTGTAGCCCAAAGGAGGAGGTTCAAGAAATCGCGTCTAAGGGCGGACAAGCCAGCCACTCGGGTGGTTTCGCTAGCATGGATCCCGACAAGCAGGTTAGTCACAATCAACTTCCCAAAATTCTCTCAATGATATGAGGCTAACGTTATTCTTTTGCAGCGCGAGATCGCTTCTAAGGGTGGCAAGGCCTCCTCAGGCTCGTTCGAGCCCGGCAGCGAGAAGGCGCGGGAAGCCGGTCGCAAGGGCGGTTCCAAGTAAACGGAACGATTGCGATATGATATGATTCATGACAAATCAGCTTGTTATAGCACCATGTATCAATATTGTTTAGCGTGTAACAACAAATGAAATCATGAAAGCGAGAACTTGAATAGTCCATTCTAAGATCTTTTCGGTGTGATGGATGCAGAACATTCGATCGAGAATGATAGATATTTTTGTAGGCAACATTTGTGAACTTCCAAGTGCTCCCTAACACGCCGCTGCCATATCACAAGCTCTTTACCTTCAGCTGCGCCTGTCGCATAATCCTTCTCATCCTCATCTCCCGAGCCCAAAGGCAAAAATACGAGCCCAAAAGCGCAGCCGCGAAGATATGCGGCCAGCTCTCTACACCGAACGTTTCCAATTCTTTAGATCTTAAAATCCAAGCCTCCACCGCGATCCCAACAACAAGCTGCACACACCCTGTGAAATCAAGGACCGGGCGCACGAACGACGCTCCGCCGAAATAGGCATACATGAGCGCGTGGTGAGCCGTGTTGAGCGCCGCGAAGATCCACCAGCCGTCATCACCCTGACCACTGATACGCCTACCACTCTGTCCGTAATCAGAATTAAGGACTCGAAAATACGTCAAATAAGGCGTAGTCAAATGATGAAAGCCGAAATGCAGATCGATATCACTGCCGCCGGCGCGTACGGTCACTATATCGATGTACTCGTAGAACTTCGAGACATGATACAAGACGCGCGCCGTCGCTGTGTGTCGATGCTGTGGTGACAAGGCGAGATAGCAGAGGAACAAGGAGAGGACGCTGTATATCCGGCTGTGGATTTTATTGATCCTGCGCGCGAGGGGGGATGCGCCCTTTGTGGATACGCGGATGTGGATGAGGCGCCATGTTGTGATGAACAGGCCGCTTTGGAGGAGCATTAGGAGGAGAGAGGACTCCATTGTGAAAGATGTTGTTTGGAATGATCCCTAGCGAAGAGGCGAATCTTGACTTGAGCAGGGGTAGGGTGAGTGTGTAAACCATCTAACCTAGACGTGCTACTGATTTGACGTGGGTGCCTTCTGAGGTTGATTTGACGGCTCTTATATATTTATGTGCTTCGGTCTGACTCAGAAGGAAAAGATGCCAGACGGTCAGTAAAAGCATGCATCTCCAACTGCATGAAACGCAAACAGAATACGAGATATACGAGAACACCCGCTCAAATCAGAGTCTATCACAGCAACAACCATATGGGACATCGCTTTCCTTCGATTTCATAAACCAACATCAAAACTCTATATTAGATCATAATAGGTATCCCCAGTCGTGATGTCTATGTCTATACCCAATTCCGCTTCTGCGCCGTGCAATGCAAGTTCATAAAAGCAAGGTATCTAAAAGTTCCATTATTTTCGCAACTAATTCTCGTCGGTTTCCAACTCTGCCTTCTCATCGGCTGTCATCTGGGCGCCCGCCCGCCCGAAATCCACAGCGACAATAAAGAAGAACGCTAGTATAGACAAGCCCACTCCGGTCCAAAAAGCAATCTGGTATTGCTCCCGGGGTTTGAGCGAGTCTTCTCCGTTATTCATGAGATAGGTAGCAATAGCCATGTCCCCGATGCCCAGCCAGAACGCTATACCGAGGTATAACAAGCTGTTGATGAGGGCACCGGCTGTTGCCTGATAACGCCGTGGCATTGCTGTGCTGATGTATACGTTCGTGACGTTGTATGTGATGTCTACACCAATAGTCCCTGCCAACATCGCCGGGAACACGTAGGCCCAGTACAAGAAGCTCGTCGACGGGTTGTTGTCGTTTTGTTCTGGTAATACAGCGAAAAGTACGCAACATAGAAAATAGCCAGCCGAGGATATCGTCATCAAGACCCGACCGGATAGAATATGCAGCACGAAGCCTCCAGCGACGGCAAGGAAGAAACCACCAGCGGCTAGGGGAATGAACCAGGCCGCTGTTTGGAGAGGCTTGGCGTGGAGCACAATCTCAATGCTAAGGGGAAAATTAGTACCGGTCAAGCTGGGAAGACTATGAGGGTGGCTTACTAGTAGCTGGAATAGAAGAGATAGAGGCCGAAAACTCCATAGGAGCAAAATAAGCCAAAACACAACCTCTTCATGTATTTGGGCTTGAACAGCTCAGAAGGCAGAAGGGGCTGTACTGCTACCCAGCCTTCTATATAGACAAACGCACATAGCAGAAGAACACCAACGATGAACGTAACAAAGATGGACGGCGACCGCCAGCCGTTTTCGGCATGACCACCTTCACTGAAGGCATAGACAACGAGCACCAGTCCGGGTACCACAGTCACCATGCCCCACCAATCCATCACGGCATCCTCGTTATGGTCGCCCAAATTCCGCGGAATGGTGGTGAAGCCGACCACAATGACAAGGAAGACGAAGATAGAGCCAATATAGAAATACCAGCGCCAATTCAGGAACTGGCCCGCTATAGCTCCGAAGAAGATGCCAAAGTAGAAGCCAATACAGGCGAATGCTCCGTATATGCTATACATCATATTCTTGCGCGGGCCGGGCCGGTACGTATGGCCCAGCAGGGCGAGGCCGGCAGGCAAAAACGCGCTAAACCCGACGCCCTGCAAAGCCCGACATACGATGAGCACGGTCGGATTCGGGCTGAAGCCGGCTACGAGGGACCATATGAAAGCCCAGATATGCCCGCCCAGGAAGACGTACCGGCCACCGTAGAGATCGCACAGCCGGGCAAAGGGGAGGAGAAGCGCGGCTGTCGTTAGGTTGACCACGGCCGCGGGCCACGTCTTCACGTCGTCCGGCATGTTGAGAGCTACCCCGATCTCGGGTTGCACGATGTTGTAGCCGCTCACGAAGTACTCGCACATCATCATGGACAGCGTTATGGAGGACACGAAGCCGATTTCCGAAAGGGCATTGTGGAAAGACGCTGGCCGCTGTCTGGCCAGTCGCTCGAGGGTCTCCTTGTCCAAGATCTCGGGGCTGCCCGTCCCATTTTCTGTTCCGTTCTCTATGCCGTTGGTGTGGCGAACTGGTGCTGTTACGCCATTTTCTGGGACATCCATGATTCAGTAGGATATGACTTCACGGCCAGTAATCCTCGATCTGAGGGTGCAAAATGGATATTTGAAATATACCCCGCCATCTTGAGGAATTCGAGGTTGGCCATTATGTTCTATAAGTAGTCTACGGGACATCTCTGCAAGGGAGCTGGTGCAAATTTTGGATAGTCAGTCCAGACTAATGACCGGCCCGCATCATTGACTCCACGTTCTTTGTTCATGTACAATTTGCCATTTCGATGCCGAATGGAGAACAACCCGCTCCGATCTTGATTGGACGCTGACTCGACCGGTTCGCTCAAAGTGAAGAATCACGAATGCGAAGCGGTCTAACATTAGGTAGAAGATAGTATAACTAGATGTATTATTAATTCTGGCCGCCACCTTTTAACTTTCCTTCTCCCATCTGCAGTACTTGCGTCTTGGCTACCGTATCGGGTTTAGACCATGATTAGACAGACCCATCTTTTTACTGTTACATAATAGCTTCCACCCACTTAACAACATTGACAACCCAACCCATGGGGCCTGGCAATAGTGCGGGTATGATGTCTTGAAGACATGCGGCTCTATGTATGCAAGATTCGCCGGATTTTGTCCAGAAGAAGGTATACGTAGTATACTGACTCCCACGAGTCTTGCATTTCCGAGGCGGATGTTGCCCGATCTAGAAGCTGGTTTTGGTTGATACATTTCATCCGTAGCTCGTTTCTTGTCCACCCGCTCCTAAAACCTGATCCTTGCGTCTTCTCCATGAGACCTCAATGACAATTGTTAAGTAGAACCCATGTTCCCCGCGAAGTGACGCTTCCCTTGGCGTTGTCTATTGATCTATGAGTGAACGCAAGCCGTGCCACAATTGCCGAAGACGTCGGCTCCGGTGTGATCGGTCGGTCCCAACGTGCTATAAGTGTACCAAGACCGGGCAAAAATGTCTCGGCTACGGCCAGCTGTACAGATGGGTTGACTCCGAGGCAGCCGGCGGTCAAGCTGGCCAGAGAAGAAGCACCGCCTTGGCACCTAACACAGGTTATTTTGGGTTGATACGGGATGTCAAGTGTTGTTCAGAGCCTTATGATGTGGGCGCGTTTGGCAAAGTAAAAGATGAAGATAGAATCACACAGCCCTTTGTCATCTCCTTAGCCGATCCTCTGCTTCAGGACCTCGACGGATCATCACGACGGTACATGTCCTATTGTACGTTCATACACTGGCTCCTTTTGTGGCAGAAAAAGCCCAACTGATTTCACATACAGTTGCCTCTCGCTTTTGCCAAGATCTTGTTGTCCACGACTCAGCTGAGCTGGGGACGAATCCTTTTCGAGAGCTCATACCAATGTCCCAGACTTATCCTTACTTACAGCAAATAATCATTGCCGTCTCGGCCGTACACTATTATAATGCAGTTAGTAATGCCACAACTCAGACGGGTGTATACTCTCATATCGCACAAGTTGCACTCATAGATGCACTATGCGCGCGGCAAAAGGCCATCCGCGGACTCATAAAGATCATCCAACTGAAGCAGAGCAATAACGGGCGAGAAGATAGCCAAGCGGATCAAGACGCCTTGCTCGCTACTGTTCTCTTCTTCGTCAACTTTACGCTTATTGACTCAGGGAAGAACGACTGGCAAAATCACTTAACAGCTGCGGGCAGACTCTTATCCATATACGGGCTGTCGACATTATCTCTTGCACACGTTGCAGGCAATAGCCAATCGAACTCATCTTCACCTAAAAGCAAACCACACACTTCAGTTTCGAACTCACCCAAAGAAATTTCAGGAGTCAAGCATCAACTGGTAGACCAGCCTCTCACCGTTTGCGACTATGTCGCGTCTGACACTGTAGCATATTTAATATGGAACTGCGCCTTGGGATTGTTGGTTTCTACATCATCATCCTCTCAACCAAAGTCACAATCCGCTGCTCATAGCCATGACTATGCAGCCCAGCTCTTGACATGGGATGTAGCGAAAGTCTTGAGGATCCTTTCGCGCACCCAAGCCAATAGCTATCACAGCTGCCCAGCGGATCTCATGAGCATCGTTCTGCGCACAGCACAGATAACTCAATACATCAAAACCAGCGGCCGGCGGTCTCCGGACGCGGAGCAAATGAGCAAATACCTGAAGTTGCTGAAAGAAGCTGAGATATTTGACGTCGAGCAATGGGCAGCAGGTGTTTCGACGCAGATAGTCGGTATATTAGGCGTCACAGACGAACACGAGCTGAGGGTCCGTCGGCATATCGCCGCCACATATCGGGCTGCCGTATGTCTATATATCCTCCTAATCGTCCCAGGCATTCCGGCCGAACTAAGGCGGCGCGCACAACACAGCGATGTGGATATTGATGCATTACCGACGTTGCCATCGAGCGAAGACCTCGTGTCGACAATCTTGCAGCAACTGTCGTGTATCCCGAAGACGAGCACATTGTTCAAATTCACGGCCTGGCCAGTATTTCTCACCGGCGTGGACGCCGTCTCTGACGTTCATCGGAAACGGGTCAGCGAGAGGTTGCGCGCCATGCGAGACCTGTGTCCGTGGGGAATGCTGACGTCGGCTATCGAGACGCTGAAAGAGATTTGGAAGCTGAGAGATGAAGCGACGAAGCACGGTATTTGCGATGCTAGAGATGTGCCTGACGCGAAACTGGATATTGAATGGAACGAACAGGAGCGGGATGACTGGCTTTCAAGGCTCCAGGGCTTGAAGATCGATTGCTTGATAGTCTGATTTTCGTTCATATCAGGCGAGTCAAACGAATATTTATTTAAATATCTAGACTGTATCACCTTCTATCGCTTCTTAATTTATCCTCAACCAACAATGCTTGAACTATACGTCCCAGCAATCATTTTCCTACCTACTAAAGCAGCGCAAGACACAGAGTCTACAGAACAGCCCTCGCCTGATCGGCTGCCTTCACCCCTTCGTCAACGCCATCACGCCTTCACCTCAGCGGTAGCCTTAGCCCCTCTCGCAACCTCCATATACGAGCCACGCGTAATATCTTCAATAATCCCCACCTCTACAGGATTCCAGCCCAGTTCCCTTCTCGCCTTATCGCTCTTAGAGCGATTCCTCAACGTGAGGAAAGCAGGGACCAGGATCCCACCCGTGACATTCCCGGCCTGTTCGGCCGACATTTCGCGAACGGGTAGATCCAAAACATGTGCCATTGCATCCGTCAACTCACGGAAGGTTACCTCTGTGCTGGAGGTGAGGTTGTATATCTCGCTATTCTTATTCTCATTCTCATTTTCATTCTTCCTAGTCCCAGAACTGCTGGGACTATCATTGTCGTTGAGACGGGCAGTAGCGTGCAAGTACTGCTTACAAACGAGCAAATAACCCCTGGCAGCATCATCGACATGCACGACGCTCGTCTTAGCACAGCCATCACCGACACGGACAACGTAACCAGTCTTCTGGGCATAAATTTCGAGAAAGAGCTTCACGCCGCTGCCACCGTGGCCATACACAAAAGGGGGGAGCCGGAGCGCTACCACTTTGATCCCACTCCCACTATCCTTTCCATCTTCTGTTTTTGTCTTTGTGTAGGCTTTGCTCAGGGCGTATCTCTCGCAATCAATGCGTCTGTTAAGCGGATTCGGATGTTCGGGCGCCGTCTCATCCGTCTCGCCGTCGTTCTCGTCTGGTGCTACTATTGCTGTACCGGATGTCTCAATGAATAGCTTTGGCTTCGCCGTGCTGCTGGATTTAGACGTCGCCAAACCCTCAGCTAAAGCGTCCACCACCTGCGCATCGATAGACATCACTTTCGCCAAATGGATCACGATATCCGCTTGACTCGCCTCGGATCGCAAAAGGGAGTAAGAGGTCAGGTCCCCCTCTACGGCAACCGCGCCGAGAGAGCGAAGTCTCGCGCATCCCGCTGCGGAGTGCGAGAGTCCGTGGACCGTGTACCCTTCGCGGATGGCGAATTCGGTTAGTCGGGAGCCAATGTAGCCTGAGGCGCCGGTCATGAAGATTCTTTGGCCTGCCATTGTTGATATGATATGATTGGCTTTGATGCTTTGTGTGGTGTTGGCTTTGTCTACTGGGGGTGATCTTCCTCCTGCGAGGGTCTTTTACTAGATTTCCTATGTCTGTTCGAGTGGACTGTTGAGGCAATGTCTGGTCGGTGATATGTGTGTTTCTGCTCTGTCCCTGTTGCCGAAGAGCGTGAGGGTCAAAGAGGGACAATCTCAACTTCAAATAGGTAGAATAGACGCTATGCTCAGACTGCCGTTTTCCCCACGACAACGTCTCAAGCTAGCGCGCGCGAAAACCTCCTTCTTATACTCGTCACCCTTCCTCATCACCATCCTCACTCACCGCATACCCATTTTCAAAGCAGGCGTGCCTCACCAATCCCCTGGTATTATGTCGCATCCTATCATCCCATCATCCTTCTCTCATACCCAAACAAACCACAAACCACGAACCACGAGCCGCAATCAACACCATAGTAAGAAAGTAAAGGGTCGGAGATAGGTATCTTAAATAACCCAAAGCGGGCACCTCGCGGCACCCGCGTCAACTGCCTCATCGCATGCAAATGTCGTCGCTAATCTCCTAAAGCCGCTAGCCCGGCACTAACGAGCGACACCTCCGTCGCGCACCAAATCCCTATCTGTGGCATCTGTACTTCCTGTTAACGTCATACTAGTTCGTACATCTGTATCGTATTCCGTAAATAACTAAGTAAACCACATCACTGAAAAGTTGCTATTGGGTGACGGTTCCGTCTATGGCATACAGCATATTTATTGTCTGTCCCTGGTTGATAAATCCTTTAGGAAATACCTACCTTTACCGAATGCAGAGCTGAATGTTCGTGATTGAAAAGGGGAAAGGTGCATATAATATGTACAGCATAGAATGTAAATTTGGTTCGCGCTAGCACTAATCATTTAAATGTGGCGGGCCCTTTCTCATCTGTTTTGACGCATTTTACTCTATGGACTTTTGTAGCCTACCTACATCTGTACATCCTTTTCTTCAAATCGCCTTAGGCATAACACCGCATACCCATGTCTTGAAGGCGAATATGTTTTGAATTCACCTATATCTTATCTCTGCATAGTTAATGCCTACCTAATTTTCCTTACTCGCTTCGCAAACCATTTTATTACTGGATTGGAAACAGGTTGCCTTGGAGATGACAGGAGGAGTGGTGCACTTTATCCATACACTTAAACTGTCCTTGTGAAAGGAGCCCATTACTTGTCACATTCATAATTCGAATTAAAAAAAAGACGATTTCTCGATGAGTTATATTCTAACTTCCTGCCTTGTAACTCTGTCTCATCAGAGATTAAAGGCGTTATCCAATGGGGTATATCTGCCTAGAAGCATATGAGCTGCAACTTCATAACGGGATGCCAGCCTAACCAAAACTGTCGTTTCCCGGTCGTAGCGGGTATACGCCACTACCAACAATGCGAAGGTCGTTTCAGAGTCTTAACACGCCTCCTAGCTGATATTCTCTCCTATATAGTTCTCCTTCGTCCTCTTCTTCCTAGTGACCATAGCCCAAATCTCGTCGCGCAATCTCGTCGGGGGCTCCGTAAATGCGGCCTCGTATGCGTCGATCTGGGGTTTCTCCCAGATGAGGTCCGCCTCGAGGGGCTTTACAAACTTCGTCTTCTTGAAGATCTTCCAGCCGAAATACAAGACAATCGTGACCAGCGCCATGGTGTAAGGCGCGAAGAAATCACCGAGGTCCCAGTGGCCGGGGATGAAGACCGTATAGCCAAAGATGCCCTCGAGGATAATCATGTACACGAAAGTGATGTACGCGCAATAGGGCTGGAAGTAGCCGTAATAAGGGAAGGTCTTGCGATCGAGACCCTGCGCCTTGCAGGCGTTGTAGAAGAAGATGTACGTGAGGCTCATGATGATGTAGTTGATCATGGTCGCGCCTTCCGTCACGGCCTGTAGCCACGTAACTGCCTGCGCCGTGCTTCCCGACACCTGCAAGAAGGAGATGAAAGGGAAGATCATCACGACCATGAACGCGTAGATGGGAATGCCGTTCTTCAACGTCTTCCTGAATATGCGGGGCGCGTGACCGTCGCAGGCCAGACCGTGCAACGATCGCATGGAGCAGTAGACGTAAGCATTGCCGGCGCTGAAAATACTAGTGAGTAGCAGCGCGTTGACAATATGCGGCAGAACGGCGATGCCCATGTTCTGCATCGCAATGACGTAGGGTGAGCCGTCAGCGGTACCGGAGCCGTTGTTCAATTGGGGCGCGTTGTAGGGGATAATAACACCGACGGCAAGCGCTCCGAACACAAAGAATATGAAGAAGCGCCAGTATAGCGTCTTGAAGCCATTCTTGAGATAGGCGCGCGGGCGCGCGGTCTCACCAGCGACCATGCCGAGGTATTCGGGACCGACGACCGTGAAGCAGGCCGAGAATAGCGATCCCAGGAAGCCTTCGAATTTACCGAGCGTTCCCTTGTGGATGTATTCGGCGAATGCGCCGGGGCTATACCAGTACCTAAATCCGTAGGGTTCGTGTTGCGGGTTGCCGCCAACTGCCGTGATGAATGCGAAGAAGAACACGATCAAGATCAGGATCAGTTTGCCGGATGCTAGCCAGAATTCGGCCTCGCTACGGATTGTTAGAAATAATTGCGAATCCAAGGGCAGACCTAGCTCAGAGCGGGCTTTTTCGAGATGCAATGACTGTAGTTACTCACCCATAGTACTTCACGGCTAGGATGTTGATAATGCTGTTGCGCGCACGTTAGCAAATTCGGAGAACCTCAGCAGATAAACGGGTATAGAACTTCCGCACCCATAGAGTACAATAACAATAATGCATATAGCAGCGACCGGTATTTTGTCCGTCCAGAACGTAATAATCAAATTCAGCGCGGTAATTTCGAACGGGATGAGGATTGCTTCGTAGAGGAAGAAGTTCCAGCCAGCAAGGAAACCGAGGGAGTCGTCGACCCATCTACCAGCCATCCGGATGAAGGAGCCACTAACAGGCATATAGCAGACCATCTCAGCGAGCGAGTTATTGATCAGACCAATCATGACCGCGTGGAGGGTGTAAGCGAGCAACAGGCTGGCTGGGCCGCCTTTCGCCAGGCCGCCGCCGATGCTGACGAAGAGAGCGGTACCGATCGTGCCACCGATGGCGATCAGTTGAATCTGGCGATTGCCCAGGTGACGGTGCAGCTGGTCCTGGCCATCCTCACTGAAACGGATCGAGTCGGCCTTGCTGGAAATATCCTTCTCGTTTATGCCAGAGTTGAAACCGGAACCAGGCCCGGAGCCGACGTCGACGGGCTCACTCGACGCTTGCGGTCGTGCTGCCGCCATATTGAGAACAGGAAAGGGAACTCCGCTGAGAGAGCGGAATTCTGGATAGAGTATACGACGTCTGGAAGCAAAGGGGGCCCGATAGCATTATATTATGTTCGCAATGGCGTTTTGAAAGAAGGATGACTTAAGATACTAAGATCCCGATCAGATCACGTCGATACAGCGACGATCTCTACGGTCCTCGGTGCAATTGTGTATATGTATAGAACTACTAGAAGGTATCAGTCCAGGGGAATCGGAGCAAGCAATGACGGAGTGCAGGACGGGCGGGTTTTGTACCTCCCGATCCCCCACCGTGGACTTGGGTTGACTCGGTGCTGGGCTTGTTGTTTCTGATGTGGGATCTGGAATGGACTTTTGGGACCTGAGAAGCGGGGAGGCTTCCCTACCTGCTGCACATGTCTGTGTAGCCGCTCTATAAACTAGGTACCTACTTATCCCGTATTTTCAAGGCTCTCTGATAGCGGTGCCTGCCGGGTACAAGCATTCGTCTCCTTCGCACCCTCCGCTCAAACTCTTCTACTATTAGAAAGGTGCCCGCCGCCACCATATGACCTGATGCATGCAAAAGTTCAGCTACCTACATGTAGAGGTAACTACATACACAGTACGTATAGTCGGCAGCAAAGCAGATGCTTTAAGATAGGCATGTGGGCTGCTCTCTCGGTGAATAGGTGCTGAGAATCTACTGGTCATGCAAGTGTGTTGTCGATCAATTTTACTCAGCTTCACCAAGCAGTCCTCAGCTCGTCTTCGATGCTCAACCAAGTAGGTTAGGGGTCTCGTTATGTGTTGCGAAATGGGCCGACCGCATGATCTTCTTCCTTTTGCTTTTGTTTTCAAGTGCCTTAAGATGAATTTCCAAGGCTACAACACTCTGAGAAGAGACCAAACGCCACAAAAGCTTCGTCGATACCACATCGCCACTACAATGTACAGCGCGACTCTTGGTGGGTTAATTGAACGGACCTGATCTCCGCCTATCATAATTCATTGTCACTGCGAAACGACGGCGGTTGTTCGCGCCAAGGTACATACTACGCCCAGACTACGTCCAGACTACGCCACTAGCCATTCCCCACGCTCTCCACCCGGGGCCGACCTGCTGGAGCCGCCATGTTGCAAATAGTTTGGTATCCTGCACCTACGCACGCGTCTACCATTCCTTCTTGGACGACAAGTTCTGGAAACCAAGTAGCATTACGTATGTACTCAAGCAGGATGAGACAAGTGTACACGTAGGTAGACTCTCTATTTTCTTGCCCAGTGCCACAACTATTATAAAGCATACAGCAGTATATTCAATTGAGTCTTCAACACGATAGTAGTATTGTAACACCAAGTGATATCGGCTTGGCCGTCGGTTAAAAAATCGAGTGCGGGGTTGACAAGGCACCCTCTACGTTGCATGCCGTATAGGCGACGTGCAAGGGTATAGCCGTAGTGAAAGATAACATAAGAATGCATACTTACCAAGTATTAGTACCAACTTACAGGTACTCCCTCGGCAAGCCCACGCTGGAACTCTGGAGGTAGTGGGTGTACTCCGACGCCAAAAGATGGTTCACAGTAGATTGGGTGGACGTATTGATCAACCGTGCACTTCAGCTGGATAGAGCGGCACGTAAGAGCCAGGGTCCTAGGACAGGGTCTCGGGAAAGCATATTGTGCTTCTAAGCATACCAATTTCGTTAACAGTTTTTGTTGGCTTTTAAATTCGTCTTTTCTTTCTATTGCTGCGTACCTGTTGGAGCCACTGTACAATTCGATTAGGCAAGCCGAGTGTATGTACCCTTTTCAAGCCCTCATCAGCGGTAGATTTCTAAACTACTGCTGTACTACCCCTCGGTTGTCATGCGTGAGATAAAGCAAGAGTACCCTGGGTAGCGAGCTACGACGGCTAGTCGGTGAACTGAAGCCCCAGACTGCCCTAGTGTACATCGTTCGCAAGGGGATCCCGGTGGGCAGAATCTTGAGTGCTTGGCACTCGCAAACTCTTATCGTCGAGCAGAGCCGATTGTTCGAGCTCACAACTCGGGAAGTAAACGAGAAAGTAGTTTCATCTTGTTATATGTTTCCTATTTTTCTCACCATACTTCCACAGCTCAATGGAATTCAAGTTTATATAGGATCTCCGGCAATCGCGAGTTATTTCCTTGGATGAATCGTTACTGTAAGAATACCATGGCAACAATTACCGACCCCAGGCGAATTACCCTAGTTATCGTACGCACAATGACGACATAAGCTGCACGCTACGCTACCTCTATACAGATGGTCGGTTTTCTATCCTTTAAAGCTAGTCATACCGTGGACCTACATTTTCCGTCTTGTCTTGTTCTGTCTTGCCCCGACAATACCGCACGATCATCTTGTACATATGGTAGTTCAGGCTTCCTAATATTATAGTAATATAATGCCTGGCCGTGTAAAGGATCTGGTCTAGCTTTATCGTCTGCTCCTATCTCACTGCATCTAAACGCCACCTTCCACAAAATAGGCTGCTTATCTATCTCTCAGGTGTAAAGATAACGGACCTTGTTCGGTGGTAGAAAACCACTTATCGTGATATCTGTATACGTACCCGGCGATGAAGGGGAAAAAAAACTCAGTCTTGCAACGTGATTTCTAATCAATTGAAGATGAAGATGAAATAGGTCGATGACAAGGTTGTGTTGAAGGAGCCAATGGTCCCCGGTCATGAGATGATACTTGCAGGACTGGAAGTTAGGTAGACAATCCGCCTCTTATTCAGCCAAAGGCAAGAGTAATTTACCTAGGTCAGGTAAAAAGTCCCATGAAGATTACTGCTTGCCGTTCGCTTCTTCTATCCACGTACAGCATACATAAGGTGCCACCTTGCCTCTGGCCTCAAACAACAGCTGTACTAATGAAAGATGACATCACCAGAAAAGAACAATGCAACGTTATGAGACCCTTAACAGATCGCGTCCGAAGGACCCTTAAAAACTCGGAAATAGAAACACGAAAGAGAGGGAAAGAGCGCAAAGAAACGTTGATCTGCTACTTCTCTGGACATTCAACGTTTGTACAGCAGTAGCTGTTAATAATATGAAACGCAATTGGACAAGGGAGGCATGTGACGCTTTGCCTGTTCAAGAAAAAGTTCCCGGGGTCTATCGCGCTAAGATCGCCATTTCCTTCTCGCGTGGTTTTGTCGCCTGCAACGTTTCCTAACAACGGAAAGAAGAAGCGCGAGGAAGAGAATAGATAAAGCCACTGTCTAGGTTAGGTTACCTGTTAGTGGGGTTTATTTGATACACAATTTTCAAGGAACTTTAGTGAAGGCCCTCCTAATATCCGGGTAGGCGGTCTCGATTGGTCAACCTCAACCAGGTATGAATAGGTAGCGAGGTTCTGCAAGTATAGGGAGGTATATGGTAAGGATGTGCAAGAGAGTGATAGGTAATTGCTTTTGCGAGTGTCACGGTGTCATCAGAGCACGTGAGTGAGACGGCTTCATCTATAGTTTCTCATTTCCATCAACTCCAATGATAATTTTCTACCTAACCTGAGTGATGTTATGTAAATATTGCGAAGACACTGCATCACAAACAATATAGTGCTCATATATACTTTTCCCAGCCCAGCATGCATAGATAGTCCGTCGTTAAAGAAGAAACATATAATAAACCTTGAAAACCCGGGTTTCGAATGGCTGCTCATCCCATAAAACTATTCACAATGGTGACGATAGTGGTATACACCATCGCAACGAACCCTACCGCCATGAAGACGATGTCACCGATCTTGGCAGCTCTCGATTTTGCGACGCCCTTGTAATGCAGGTAGGCAGGATAGATGTAGACCAATGGAACACATGCGACCGAACCGATCAACGCCACGAATCGATCCAGGTTACCGGTACCGACGATGGAGATGCCGCCAACAATGAAGACCAGGAATGACCTAAACGCGTTCTTCTTCCATTTCGTGCCTAGACTTCTCTTACCAGACGTGTGGCCAAATAGTCGACCCTCCAGAATTCGAATGGCTGGGAATAACTGCACCGGGGCTCCAGCTAGTACGGCAATGGAATACAGGAACTGTACCGCGTTAACGAATTTGTCGTTTTGTGGGTAGTTGTTGATGATCTCGATCGAGGTGTCCGTGCCAAAGGTAGCGTAGCAGAGGACGCCGACAGCTGTGAAGAGGATGGTAATCAGGATCATGACGATACCGAGGAGCCATTCGAAACGCTCGGGTTTAGCCATAGAGGATTGGATGGGTAAGATTAAGCCGATTCCCTCGAAGGTGAAGATGGCGGAACCGATCATGAGCGTGTACTTGCTCGGGTTGAACATGACGACGGTCGAGTTGATGCCTTCGGCTGCGATGTGGGCAATGTCATAATAGTAGATGTAAGTAACCCCTATGAGGATGAAAACATCAGCAAGGAGCGCCACGGCACCTAGCTTCGCTATGTTTCGAATGAATGATAAAGGTATCAGGATAACGACCTGGATCAAGATGAGCGTCGCAGGAGACATTACGTTGTGGCCTTTAGGAGTAACGGCTTCCAGGAAAGACGTCAGATTCTCAGCCACGAAAACAATTCCCGAGCACACGAAACCGATTTGCGATAGTGTGATGGAACCTAGAATCAAAGATCGCATACGAGGACCCGAGATGGCTTCGCCTATCTCACCGTAACCGCCACCATGATGCGCTTTACAGGCCAGAAGCAGGTGGAAGGCAAGCATGGTCACGGCAGATACGACCACCATGGTGATTGATGAGAAGAGCATGCCGCCATTGTCGAATGCTTTTGGCAGGAACATAATGCCGGTTCCAACAAAAGCCTTCAACAAAGTAAAGAAGGTCTTACGGGTGCTGGCTGTGGCCGCCGCCTTACGTCCTAGACGTGAGCTCTTTCTATTACCTAGAAGGGGCCGTCTCTCAGGTGGTAGTTGCTCTTGTCCCTCTGCCTCTTCATCCTCGTCCTCCAAGATGGCCTCATCGTCGGAGTCTGCAAGATCCTCGCCTGCGAAATTGCCGTATAGGTCCAAAAATTCGACAAAGTTCCTGGTGATGGGCATCCTAGAGGCCCATACATCATTCCTCTGATTCTGGAGGAGGAAAGCCCTTCGAAAGCCACCCGGAGCTAATTGCTCGTTTACGGTGAGGCCTTCCAAATCATCATCGCCTAGAACACTACCCGCCTCTGGGTGGTGGTGGAAGGTCGCAGCTCGTCTGTGTATCCTGGCACGGGTGGCCGCCTTGAAGATATCCCGGTGGATGTCCCCACCTTGTAGGGTCAAAGAATCCTCCCCGGGATTGGTGGTGAGATTGGGGGCGGAAGAGGTTGCCGCAGCTGGAACATCAGGGGAGGGCACTACGAAGTCGGCCGTATACCCCGAGGGCAAGTGTTCCGAGATGACCTCAGCATCGGGGCGGGACTGGCCAGATGCCGGGGATTCTGACATCGTGACAAGAATGTGCAAGTCCAATCAAGAAGTATAAGTATTGTAGGAAGGAAAGCTTATACACACCACAACGTGCAGTGCAGTCAACCAATCTTCAGTGGAAATACTGTCCAGCTCGTTGCAGCCATAGAATTGGGTGTGCGGTATGTTACCCTGAAACAGAATGTGTATTCCCGTTTACATAGGACCAAAAATATGAACAGTGACAACTTCTGCCACCTAATATACACAAGACGAAGAGATGGAGCTGGCTAGAAGGTTGGGGAACGGCCTGAGTCGGGGTTTTGAGTGGAGAGAAAGGGACGCACGAATGTTCCTATTACGGAGAAAATTGAAAGTCAGGTGATGCTGCTCGTTGCAGTGTTACCCAAACGATCACTGTATTCCAGGCTATCACTGGTTACAAGCCCTTATAACTGGGCCAATGAGCGCTGAACTAGCGCAAAGCTGACAGGGGTCCCACAAACGTTGAGGACCGGGGTGGCTGGTGGCGGCTATTGGGTCTGGGTTAGGTGCCAGCCAAGGGTACCTAGGTTAGTCATCTCGTAAGCTACCGGCAGCTAGAGGCCGTCCTAGCAGGTATTTTGACATCATCATCTGCCATGTTTCGAATGCTTCCATCGTGACCCAGTTTCTGCAGGTTCTTGTCGAATCCTGCTGGCATTGAATTCACCTGACGATGGGTCTCAGATGCATCAGGTCAGCTTTCGCTGAGATTGACTGCTGCTCATTATCTCAACTTCGAACACTCTTTTTGGCATGAGGTCGGTCTTCGGCACGCACGAAATAAGGAGCATAGATGCCAAGGTACGGCGGTAAATGGATTGGGTTTACCGTCACCGCCGCTTCGATTTGGTCAGCCTTCGGCACTTGTACTGTAGGCACCTGCTTAATCACTTTATCTTATCAATCTCAGCCGCAAAAGAGGAAGTTCTGGTTAAAAGGGGTATTTATTTCGGCGTCTGGGAGAGGTATAAGACCGAACCTGCAGCTGTTTGGCACGGCTGCTAGCGAAGTCTTTCTCGCGAAATTCACGTCTACCGTCAACACTGTGACATTCTATCGTCCAGGTATCGGTGTCTTCTTTCCCGCCTCTGGATCGTTCCCAAGCCACCTTTGCCTCTCGCTTGCAAACTTCTACAGAACCGTGTAATTACGAGCACTGGTAGTAGTAGTCATTCTGTGGCACACCAACCTCGTCAGCGTACTGTCACAGAGTCGTATCGGAATTACTGATCCAAGTCACAGTTGCACATACCTGTTTGTTGCATGCGTATCCGCTGGCGCAGGTGGTGCAACCAGTAAACCCAACTCCTCCGCATTGCTTGTAAGACGGTGTCAGTAACGCAACATTTGTGTCAGGACTGGACTAGCTAAGTTGATAACCTACCGCCCATTGTGCCGCTGTGCATGTTGGGGCTGCGCCACCGGTCGTCTTGGTTGATGTTACCAGAGTGGTCGTCGTAGTGGCCTTGGTGGTCGTCGTAGCCGATCCGCCTCCGTTGTTGGAGCCCGAGCACGTGAAGAGACTAGGGCCTGCGCAACTTCGGTCAGTATCCCCTAAGAAAACCTGATGCTAACTAGAAGGCGAGTCCTACCTGGGATAGTGTACGAGCTCAAGCTCCCGTAAATGCTGATCAATAGACCAGGGTCATTTTGCTTATAGATGCCGGGAATGCTGTAAGTGGCGGGCGTCACCTTTGCTGAGCCTCCCGAGATGTTGATTTGTGCGCATTCCATCTAATAGCATGTTAGCCAGGCCCTTGAAAACTACATCTCGACTCTGAGCCTCTGTGAGAAGACGTACATAAAGTTGAGCACCCTGTGGTGAGCTAGCTGCGTGTAAGGCAATCATTTCAGCTCGGAGAAGATACTGCCCATCAGGAAGGCAGTCGGGGATCTTGATCGGATGCTTTCCAGCATTGTTGATGACTTTCGATGTTCCCCATACGCCGTTGCTATAACCATCTTCTTGGATCTTGAACCTAATTGGGAGCATTAGCAGTGCGTTAGTCACTCGCGCAAATATCTATACTAACCATCCACCTCCATATCCCTGATCGCTTGTGGCATCTCCCACCTTCTTCAGGTATGCTAAGGTAGGGCCCAGATGACTGGCATCCATCACATCGTCGGGACCCGATGTTAATGTGTGTCTCCAGATTGCGTTCACCTAATAATAGAGATATCCAGTAAGTCACCTTATCACCGTTAGCGAATCAAGGTAACTTACTGTAGAGCCGGCCTTCACATCGATGATCTTGCCAGACGGGGTCGTTGGGTTGGGTCCTCCATTGCAAGCCAAATCGTTGCTCGACACGTCTGTGATCGGGCCATCGTATGAAGGAGTGCGGATACCGTATCCCACGGGATTGGTAACACCGTTGGCCTCCAATTGCAGAAAGATAGTGTGAGCAGATGCGCCCCCAACAACGGCAGCAGCCGTGGCGATAGTAGAATACTTCATAGTGTTTACTGTGAGAGATGCAACAAAACACTACAGATCGACAACGATTTGGAATAGGATGACGAGGACTGTTCCCGGGCTACTGGTTCAACGAGACGAGCATGCAGGTAATATATGCCCGCACATCTGGGGTGCGTGATGCAAGAGCGATATGAGTTTCTGTTCCCCTCTACCCGGAAAATACCTGGTCTCAAAGACGCACTCGCTTAGCGCATCGTGGATTAGTAATTCGCGGTATCGCATCCCAGCTGGTGAGCCCCCTATGTTAAAACTTAAACCTCCTCGAATAGAAATGTTACATTTCTTTCGGAAGCGTGATCCTAGTACAGTTTTCCACCGCATGGGATGTGAAAACCGGGTAACATGCGCCTAAGCCGCGGAGGTTGCTGATCCGGGTCTTCTTTCGGAACGGTGTTGGGTTGTTCACATCCATGCGCTACGACTTTAATAAACCACGTCAAAAAGTAAAGTACTAATGGTCATGAACAATGAATTTGAATTAAATATGAGAGGGGAATCCCAAATTCAATCTTGATAAGATATACCAATATCTTATGTCTGGCTATGTAGCAGTACAGACGTGTCTTCTCAATTTCAGAATTTTAAGATCATCACAGCATATCTAGTATTGTAACCCATCTACATCTACAATAACGCCCAGAGCTCCACGCTTCCTTCGGCTTCATTCTCCGAATCGGCACCGTCATCATGTGAGGAAAAAAACAAGATCGCTCCACGCTTTTCCCTGTCTTTGGGCTCTCTGTCCCCATTTCACCCCATCCCAATTTCCATTTTTAGACAGACTTGGGCCCTCTCCGAATAGTAGGCGTATTCTTATCGATTACGACGCCAAACTGACTCCTGGCCAGACCATAGCTAGTCTTGACAGCCTCACTAGCGTAGACCCTCATCTCCTTCTCGTAAGCAGCAGTGACGCCATCGGCGAATCCACCAGCCTCAGCCAGCAGTCTGCCCAGAAGCGCAGAGTCTCTGACAGCAGTGTTGGCGCCGATACCTCCAGCGGGTGTCATGGAGTGCGCAGCGTCACCAATGACAGTGACGCGAGGCTGGTTGGGCCATTCCGGGACACCTGATGGATTAGAGCAGGTGATCTTCCAGAACGCCGCCTCGCTCACGGCCATCTCTTCGAAGAGCGGCTTCACGCGCGGATGCCAGTTCGCGGCGATCGACTTGGCGATGTCGGCGGCTACAGTGCCCGTGATTGTGTAGTCCTCATTGGGAGGCCGGATGACGCCAGGCTGAGCGCCCATCGTCCAGCCAAACTGGACATCGGGGTCGTCCATGTCACCGGGCCGCACATTCGTGATCACGAATACCTTTCCGTTGGACCTAGAGTCGTCGGCTAACCTCCAGACGCCTTCGCCCAGCCCTTTAAATGCTGTAGTCGGCGCTTGGCCGTGGATACCCCTGGCGCCTGTGTCGAATACCTTTAACTTCCCCTCAGACAACTGTTCGGCGACTCTAGAGTATATGCCCTCGCCGCCTACTAGAAGTTCGCCTTCTTCCGATTTCGAGCCATCTGCGAATATGGCGCGGACTCCCGACTCAGTTAATTCGTACCCCGTGATATGGTGACCCCACTGAATGAACTCTTCGCAACCTTTCAGGAAAATCTTCCTCATATCACCTCTCGAAATCCCTACGACTTTACCCTCGCGAGACGTGAGCGTCTCCTTGAGCTGCTTTTCGACTTTAATTGCTTCGCTCTCCTTCGCAGGCTCGCGGACGACTGCGGGAATGCCGTCGGCCAGTGGCTCGCCGGTTATGGCGTCGATGGCGGTGAACCCCACGCCGCCTGTCTTCCCGCACGCATCCCAGAATTTCTGGAACCCGTCGGGTCCAAGCACGGCCTCAATGGCGTCGAGACCCTCGCTAGATAGCCGTAGTCGATAACCCTGTGCGCGGAACTTGATGGATTCATCTCTCTCGAATATGCGAAATGGGATTGAGGCGCGCAGAAGCGCTTGTCCTAGTAGTAATGAGGAGACTCCGGCGCCGGCGATCAGTATTGGTTTTCGTCCATTTGTAGCCATATTGTCGGTATGTTGTATGTGATCCTCTTTGTCCGGGCTAATACGTTGGTAAACCAGGTTTCAAGTGCGGAAAAGCAGTACTTAGTCTACTTGAGTTATTGTTAAAGTGACTGTGGTTGTGGTTGCAGTTGCGAATGAGGAACATGATGATTAGGATCTATGACTTATCTATATATCTATGGTCTCTAAATACGTACTTAATTAGGGATTCTACGGATTGCATCAAACGCCATAGAAATGGCGATGATGAATCAAGTCGAAACTCAGTAAGCAGTTGCTGCAGCTCCTTGCGATAACAAAAGCGGGGGTAAGCACAGCATACAACATACAGGATGGGGGGAATCTCTCACAGCAACGCGACACGATTACCTAGGCATGCTGCGAGATTTGAAATCAGCCACTGCGAATGACTAAACATCAACTAGCGGCTCTATAATTTTCGTATCTGCATGTTCCTTGTTCTAGATAAACCGCGGTCGGCCGAGGAAACAAGTGGTATACTCGGATTTACAGAGAACTAAGTTAGGTATGCTGCACGTAAAGCCAAAATTAGGTCAGCAGGTTCCTGAAGATCTCTGATTCAGCCCATTAGTCAGTGCATATTGTAGGCCTGTGCTTCTTCCATTAGCGCTGCATCTTAGCGATGCACCACCCCGTCGGGCGGCCCGATGTCCTCCTGTACCACGCTTAATAATTGCGATAATCTGATCAGATAATAATTAGCTGTCTCTTTTTGTAAATAATGTTATACGGGCACTCTGAATACTTTTATCCTATCTCTGTACGAGATCGATCATTTCTTAAAACTGCAATTGATCTACCCGCAGTTCCCCGCAGTTCTGTTGTCATGCGCCTGCCGAACAATCATAACGTCTTCGGACTGTCTCTGCACCGACGCCAACAAAGCGGATAAGTATTAAGGCTAGAGCTTAAGCCTGAATATGCAGAAATGTCTGCCATGTCAAACGAAACAACAAGAGTGATCAAGACAACGTACATGACTGGACTGTGGACTGTCTAGACTCTGCCAGCTATTCCTAACAGTATACTGTAGGAGTAAGGTGACGAGTTACTGATAATAGGTTTATCTTTGGCGTTTAGAGAATGTGAGTGTGTTGTTGCCCAAATGAATGAGATTCTACTATCCCTATCCTTACTTTACGTCTTAGGAAATATTTGATTACATGAGGCATTTTCATAATGAGCTTGTCCACCAAAAAGCCTTCTTGCATTCATTACGCAAACATCCGCGTTAATGCAACATAGGGTGAGACTATTGCGTTCTAAATTATCTACTGAAGAACTACGATATATGATAAACTAGTGGTTTAGGATCTATATCAAACCTAGAAGTTTTACGCTATTGACAAGAATGATAATTGTTTAGAACAACTGATTTGACTCAGAATGGAGGATCCAGCAAGGCTGCAACCGTGTGGTTGTCACGGTGAGCTTGAGACAGGAGTCTCATAACTTATCAGAAAGAATAACTGTTTGTGAAAAGCTTTGGTTTCTTTCCACTAAAACTTCTAGAAATAGCTACAGCTACAGCTGTGCAGCTGTCGTGAGATAAGTGCCGAAGAGCTCATTTGATGATCGCGTATACACATTATTTATCCATTACTAGAAAAGTCAATGTTCATAGGTAGACTCAAGCAATACAAAAGTTCCTCTTACAGAGGAAGTTTTGCAACCCTTCCATCCTGCCCAGAAGCCCAACAAACTTTCCCCTTCCCTTTTCCTTTACTCTTGCTCGTGACACACTCAACACTATCGAAAGAGCCATTATCAAACGTATGCCACGTTCTCCCTCTATCTATCGTGAAATCCGAGCCAGTAGGTCCGACAGCGAGAGCCATATTACTCAACCCAAACCCGCAACCTCCTCCTGACACTGGCACTGCTACCCACGCGGAGCCCGACCTATAACCGCTCGGGAACTTCTCAGCTGCCATCCAAGTCCTGCCTCCGTCGACGGAATAAACGGCATTATCCCTGTTTCCCGCGGGATTCTGAAAATCGCCCCCTACAGCAATCCCGTGCTTGGCGTCGCGGAACTGCACGGAGAAGACGCCGCCGGATTCATTCCCGGGGATGGAGGTGTTCGAAACGTCCCAATCATATCCGTTTTTGTCGTTGCTGCGAAAGATGCGCCCGGGGTTCACGCCGCCGGTGGCCATGTACCATCTCCCCGCGGCGGTAGCGATGCACGTTCCGCTGGCCGCGAAGCCGAACTCGCCTTCTACAGCCGGCGGCATTCGCTCCCTATCATCAACGATACGCCAGCTCTCGCCCGCATCCCACGTCTCGATAAGACGGAATTTGCCACCTACGGGATCACTCATAGCCATCCCATGTCTTGAGTTTCTGTCCTCAAAGGCAAAGCAATCGTAGAAAGCCTCCGTTTCCCCATTCGCGAAAGATTTTGTCCACGAAATGCCCCCGTCGTGGGTATAGTAGATGCTGGACTCGGACCCCGATCCGATAGATAGGATGACGGCGTGGGTTGCCGACCATGCTTCTATGTCGCGGAAATCTAACTCTTGCACTGGAATTTCGTCTTCTTTTTCAGAGGAGGAAGAGGGACCGACAGAGACGAATGTAAGGCCCCCGTCCTCGGTGCGCAAGACGGTCCCATTCGTACCTGAGACCCATGCCACAAGCTCTGAGACCGGTGCCAGGCCGCGGAACCGCGCTTTGCTTCCCGTGTTGAGCAGTTTCCAGGACGGTGGCGGTAGCGGCTTCTTATTGCCATGTGGTGCGCCCTTATCCTGTTGTTGTGGGGTATGATCAAGTTGTGCTGGTGGTGAGGCGACGCTGATTGTCACCAGACTTGCGACGACTAGGAGAGCGCCTAGATGTACCATTGTTACTGACTAACTGACTAATAGATCCTTATTTGATGAATATTTACAACATTCTGGCGTGTTTGAAACTTGTCTAATAGGAATTAAGCTGTATTTGAATCCTTCGAATGATATAAGTATTCCTCGTAGCACACACTTGAAAGACCCCTGTATTTACTTGGCGGACTTTGTTATTACCAACAGCAATTACATCTGTACATCTGTATACCAGTATCAATCGGGCAGGTGAGAACGACCTTGCCTTGCCGGCTGGTCGCATCGCCCTGCCACATGTCTATCTATGTATATATCGCCAACGTCGGGACAGAATATCGTTCAACGGAAAGTAACGGTGTGTTGCTGAATGACGTATGTATCCTGAGTTAATTCCTGGCAGCTTCTTATTCTCTTTGAAATTTTTTTCTTCTTTTCTTTTCCTGGTCCATTGCTGAGAATCATAACTAACCTCTATTTATAGCTATTGCAGGTATAATCCATTTGAAAATCATCGCGATTACATTACATATCTGACAAACGACAAGATCTTCCTCACCAATAAGGACTCTTAGGCATTACTTCTATTATTCCCTCCCCTTTCCTCTTTTCCCCTTTCCTTTCTTCCTCTTTGCTCTCTTCCCTTTTCCTCTCTTCCCTTTTCCTCACTCTCCCCTACGCTCTTTCCCCCCCTTCCGCCATCGCCTTCTTCTTCTTCTTCTTCTTCATTCCCTCCCTCGCAAGCTCTTTTCTTGCAGCCCTCTCCTGGTTGAAGGGGAAATAAGGACGTTGTCCTCTCCCCGAGCATCGCGGATCGACGCAAGTGCAATTCGCTTCGTCGCAAACCTTCCCGTCGGAAAAAGATACCCCGCCCGCTGCGAAGGCGCTGTTGCTAAGAGGGGGGCCGGATCCCTCACGGATGCGCGGTAGTTCGGCGGGATCGGGTCGTTGCTTCGGCCGTGGACCTGAGCCCGACGCCGACCCAGACTGACCGCGAGAGTGTGACTGTGATGGGCTGTTTATCTCCGGTGGGGCTTGATAGAAGTGGGTATGAGAACCAGTAGAGGGATGGAGAGAGCCATGTATAGAGGGATGATAATAGGGATAGGCGGCAGCATTCACATCGGTGCTGGTAGTGATGTCGGTGCCAGTGCCAGTGACGCACAAGCCCTCAAATTCGGAAACAAGCGTAGAAGTGGCCGTACCAGCAGAAGCATAGACAACATCTGTAACATCATGGTCAGTATCAGTAACAGTGTCCTCTTTATCTTTGTCTTTATCTGTGTCTGTGTCTATGACAGTATCTGTAATCATAGCTGTCCTTGCAGCAAGAGTAGCGGCAGCGGAAGCCCTAAGAACAGCTGGATCACGACGAACAAGGTTCGATTCCAGCTCTCCCTCCGAGGAAGTAGACTCACCGTCATACACCTCTTCCTCTTCTAATTTTCTTTCTTTTCCTTTTCCTTTTCCTCTGCCTTTATGCTCTTGCCGCGCATCGAGCTCGCTGGTGTGGCGGCCGCGGCGAGAACGATACTCAGCTTCGAGCTTTTCCGGGTCAAATTCACCAGGCTCGGGATCGTTGCAGCCATGTTTTTGGCGCAGGTACTCCTGCTGTTGATCATATACCTTATCTATCTTGTGAGATTTTCCAGTTGTACATTCTTTCAGGGCACGTTCGCGGACCGGTACGTAACGCTCTTGAGCTTCGGTGTATTGATAATCGGCGTCTGCCCCCCTTCCTTGCTTTGAAGGCGCACCGCGACTAGGTCGCTTAGACATGCTGAATAGAAAAGACTACAATGGTGTTTAGTGATTTGATTAAGTTGGATGTGTTTCATATAGCCTTCTACGATGGTTAGTTCAGTTGCCCGGCTTTTTGTGGTTGGGTGAGGTCAAAGGTCTGTCTTAGCTGTATATAAACCGAATCTTGTCCTTTTCCCATTGTTGGGAATAAAACAATGCCAACTTTCATCAAAAGCCAAACGACCGAGAAAGTTGTGAGAAGAACCAACAATAAAGGCAATTACTCGGCTTCTTTGTCTCCTGTTGTACAGTCTCGCGACCCGCACGTTATGTTCAATTGTACCACCAACAGTTATTGATAAAGGAGAAACCCAATAATAAATTGCGACTTTAGCCAACCTGTACATATAGATACATACTAAGCTTTTTGACCCTGCCCCGAAAACAAGATGCGCCGTTAGGAATGAGAGGGGTATCATATACAAAAAATAGGAAAAAATAATAGTGTGGTTTTTGATTCGAGGCTTTGGCTACAGCCATTTCGTCGCCTCCTCCACGCTTTCCAAGTTGCCAATATGGGCAATGTATCCATCGGGCCGGATGAGGACATAGCCAGCTTTGTTGAAGCCGAATTCCTTATGAAGGGCTCCCTCCACGTCGACATAGCCTGCTTGTCCGATTTGACCCCCGCTAAAGATCGTGTGAACTTTTACTGTTGTTTTGGCCGCTTCGAGGAACTTTGTTTCAGCGCGATATAAGTCGCCTTCACGAGCCTGGTCCGAGTCAGACCCCGAGAAGAGCGCAAGGTGATGACTCTCGGGAGTTAATAGATCGAGGAGCCACTTCTCGCCCTCCGAGCCTTGGATCTTGCCATCAACAGGCCTGTCCCCTCCTCTAACCGGTCCTGAGAAATCGGTCTCGGTGCCGACGATATTGCTGTGTCGGTACCGTATCCGAAGCTGTGATATGAACAACAACCGTCTCGCCACGCGTGACTTCTCCCTTAAGAAGAAAGGTACGACCCAAGGGAGAATAAGGTTCCGGAAGAACAAGTAGATGGGGTTCGTGGACGTCACATACGTGAAGGCCGTGTCTGTGCTCTTAAGCAGATGCTGTCCAACAGGATGTCGCTCTTTATGGTAGCTATCGAGGAACGAGTCGGGTTTCTCGTTCCGGAGGACGGCGGCCAGTTTCCATCCGAGGTTGACTGCATCCTGTATCCCTGTGTTCATACCCTGACCGCCAGCAGGTGAGTGAATGTGAGCGGCATCACCAGCCACGAATAATCTCCCATCACGATAGTTATTGACACCGCGATGATGAAGTCTGAATCGTGTGATCCACACTGGATCGTGTAGACGAGCGCGGCCAGGGAAGATTTCATTAACGAAAGTTTGGAACTCCTCCAGCTCAGGCTCTCGCGTGTTATCCTGGCCTGGGCGAGAGACTATCAGTCTTACCAATCCGCCCTTGTGGGGTAATACAATCAGCGCGCCTTGTCCGAAACACATATAGACCTGGTCGTTGGGCAAGTCTGAATCCAGGTGTACATCGGCGAGGATAAATTCTTGGGGATAGGCGTCACCATCGAACGTGAGATTGGCGGCGGCATGGCGAACGGCGCTGTGCGCACCATCGCCCCCGACCACATACTTCGCACGTAACTCCTCCACGTTTCCATCCCCCTTAACTAGGGTGACAGTCACGCCATCTCGGTCTTGTGAGATGTTTTTAGCCTCAACACCCATTTCAACTCGGACACCACGCTTATTAAGGGCCTTCTCTAGCCACTGTTCGGTTTGAAACTGGCTCACGCTCATAGGCATAGGGAACTTTGTCCCTGGAATTCTGAGATCGGGTACATTGATATCTGCTATCTTCGCAGCAGACACACACATTGATACCCTTGCCACTGTCGTAGTTTCGCTTAGAAGCGCTTCAATGTCGCCGTGCCGGTTGAAAAGTTCTAATGACCGTGGGTGTATGATGAGTGCGCGACTGAACCGCAACCGCTCCACGGCTTTATCCACGATGCGAAACGAGACCCCTTGAGCGGCCAGCTCGAGAGCCATAGTCATCCCCGTGGGACCACCGCCGACTATTAGGACATCGGTGTGGGACTGCATCGCGATCCAGATTGTGTTCTCGGTGGTGACGGTAGACTAGGTCGGTTAGATTGTATCGCTGACAGCTTTATGTAATGATGTCGTGAAAGGGATATTATATAGGAATTAATAGGTATGTTGTGTCAGATTGTTGTCACGATGGGTTGTTTTGAAGCATTCAATAAACAGCCCGAGCACTTGCATCTTCTTATATGCTCACCTAACTTTCCAACCAGGGAGATGCCCTTTCGCTCTATGTCGACGCCGCTGAGGCGGATGCCGATCGGCGAAAACGCATTCCGTCGAAGAAATGGACCCCATACTGCGCCTGTTTTCAATGCTTGGCTATGTATATCTGTAGACCGAAGCTCCGAGCGACAAATGGGGAGATATCGCTTACCCTTCCTTATTAGCTTAAGCTACATAAGCAGCATAAGCGCGCGCAGGGCTTAGTAGATGACTGCAAATATACAGCAGATAGCATCTCCAACGAGCGCTGAATGACTCTAGACCTAGTCCAAGCAACTTCGCGTTTCCGGTTACCGACCTCTTCTTTCGACGTTTCTTATTTGGTCAGCGTAGCGTTGATATGTCGGGGCCGATAAGACCCGTTTATAGATTCACCATTTCCGTAATTCTCATTCAAAAAGGTCACCTGCCATTCTATCAAGATTGACTCATTAACATCACGTGGTATGCTTAGTACGAGTGTGGTGGGTTGGCATTGTATTACTGATTTCTCAAATCGTAAGTATGCCGAGCAGATGCGAGTTAAGATGACGGCCCGTCTACTTGCGCGATGATGGAGATGAATTGACGGCTGCTCTGGTGACGTCCATGGCCTTGAACCAACTGGATTATGTGCTAATGGGCAGCGGTCTAGTGTACGGGTGAACTATTTCATGCTGCCAAGCGGGTGTATTGCTGGGGCCCTTCCTTGTCTGACTCTGAGAACCTAAATAAGCGATCGTTTGCACCGCCACAAGAGCTGTTTTTGGAGGGCCATAGCACCTACCCGGACTACGACCGCTGTCTCTCAGGCCAGCCTTGTATATGCTTTCGGCGAGATGAAAGATTGCTTTCAGAATGTCTCAGTTGCGCGTTGCGACAGAAAGCCCACGTTTTTGCATGCCATGGTTTCATTTCCATTTCCCTCTTCCAGTATACCACCTCGGCACCACCCACAATTAAGGACTTTTTGTCCTTCTAACCTTTTAATCTTGCTTCATATTGCTAGGACTTCAAGTTTCTCAAAATAAGTTATTAAGCGGCAACAATTGCCTCGAAGTGGAAGGTCTCATTAACAATTGGATTCTTCCCCCAGTGACATCTATGGAACCCCCGACGGATGAAACAAGCATGGCTCGATTCTAATAAGTGGAAGCCTGACATCTTTGCAAGCGGGAATTGAAATTACTTAAAAATCAATATTCAATATTCTAGATTCTGTATTTTTCAAAGGGAGAGCGCGTTTAATTTTTATCAGGCTTCAAGCATTCTGAGGGTGTTTTCATCATTGTTCAACACAACGCAACTAAGAACTGCGCTCGCGGAATTTGTGACAGGCCTTGACCTGACTAGGTTTAAGGGCATCCTAATCCGGATTTGTTCCCCTACGCGGTAATGACTTACCCCCCTGGACCGAACCCTGGACAGCAATGAGGGGCACTGAACAGTAGCCATATATTCTACTGCTGTACAGACAATGTAACTCGCAGAGTTATTTCCTTCCAACCGCCTGAAATATTAAGGGCTAAGTAGCTCTTATCTATATCTCAAGACTCGATGCAGAGATATGAAGGAAGGGGTTGTTTAGACATAGTAGTTTGCGCTTACCTATTTGCCCTCGATGGGCTTATCTCATTACATGGTAAGGGCGCAGAAAATCTAGACCAAATGGTAACTACAACTGTTTTGGGAGCTCATCTTTTGAAGTTAGGAAGAGAACTCTCAACAGCGCGCGTTCTATCTTTTCAGAATAGCCGGCCTATTATGAAAAGCTTGGCTGTATAAGCATGTTTTGCCGTTGGACGAGTGAGTCTGCACCTCAATTGAATGAGGTCATGAAGCATGAGTTGTGATTTGTCCAGTTAGCTGCGGATCGACGAGCAAGAAGCGCCAACTCAGATGCAGTGAAGATCTCCTGTTGTGTGCCGTTGCAAGATCATCGCTGAACTGTCACCATTTGAGGTCACCAAGATAGTCGAGATGCCGCATCTGGCCGTACACGGCAGAATTCTAAAGGCTCTTGATCAAAAACGTCTACTTGACGTTGATATTAAGGTTAGCCTCTGGAGTATACAACGTCATACTACGTTGTGAGCTTGCACTTGCATCTCGTATATGCGGTTCCGATTGATCGGGATGCCACGCTCGGTGATGATAAGCGACAAGTAGTGCTTTCTAAATCATAATGCACAGCAGCTTTATTCTGGCAGCCTCATTGCTCGTGTATTTTTTAGGTGTCATCGGTCTGTCAAGAGGCTGCACTGTGTCAAAGGCCATTACTCATGTTAGGCACAGAATTTTAGACAAAGGGTGTCTTGGGCATGCTCCAGCGCCTCCATAGTACTTACATATCTGTGAGGGCAAGAGATGCAAGGCGCTTAACATCATACCAGTTCACTCCTTCGTTCCTAAAGACGTTGGTGCGTACGTCGCACCACGGTTGTAACGTTAGAAAATATTCTCGAGTGTTAGTTGTCAAGTTGCAGTAAATAAACGTCATATCGTGAGATCGTGACATTCTCTTTCCCACTCTTCCTTGTTGACCAAGACCTTCAACCCCGCATTAGCAAGTAACATTATATGGGTACAACGTCTTGGATCCCACTCCCGACCGGGCAGGTCGGCACGCTTCTGTACCCGCTAGCTATTACCTTTTGCAACAATAATACACAATCAAGGGATTGGTCGTAGGAAGCATCGTAAGCAAGGCTCGGCCAGGTTCGGGTGAATCAACAATGCACGGCATAGAATATACGGGCAAACATGACGATAGGATCATCGAGCGCTAGGCTTACACTGGCTATAGACGTCGCTTCGGATTACTCGAAAGAAGACTTCACGATGCGAGATGACGACGATTAAACAGACATCTTGCAACATTCACTATTTACAATCGCATACCATTATAGCCGGTAGTGCTATTAACGCCCTTCCGACGGTAGGCAGTAGAGTTAGAGGGGCACGTCTTGGACCCCTTGAATCAGGTTCGATCGATTTTAGCAGCTCGTTTACATACCTACACATAATCGCCTACCTGATTTGGTGTTTTCCATCGTTAAGGCGTGTTAGGGTATCGTGAAATTTACGCCGATATACCCCCTAAAACAAGGGTATTATTAGAATCGATAGGCTGGCTAATGATCTCTGCCGCAGATGGATGAAACCAGCAGCCCTAGTCAAGACTATAGCGGTAGGTCGGTGGCTCGGAGATATTAACCTTCAATGCTTTCGTGCCAGACACAGCCATACTAGATCCTGGGCCTACTGGGATTGCTGGGTTCTTGGGGTGGGAATGCTGCCGATCTGCCTAGACCCAGCAAAAATCCGCAACAGCGACTCAGAAACCACCTGGCGTTTATCTCCAACATTTGCTAGCGGTAACAGCAATTAAAAATGACGATCGACGAACCTCTACCAATTGGGATATTAAAGGAGGGCCCCGTTGATTCGCACTCCTTTTCCCATCGAGCATGTATACATATAGACTTTAATATCGTTCGAGCTTTGTGCAACTCTTCCTCTCTTTAACGAGTTCGTTCGCATCGAGGGCACAAAAGACCAATATAGTTAATTGTAATACACGGCAATCCTCTCATTCCATACTACTAATAAAGGGATTGTCTGTGCCATCATGCGATACTCCCTTGCGTCGCAAGCCCTCTGCGGCGCCGTCACAGTCTCTGCTTTGGCAGTGCCCTCGCGGGCTCAACACCGCCATGCCGACTTGGTCGACTTGTCTAACTGGACGTCCTTCCCTACCCTCGACCCTAAGGAAATTCTGGACAATGCCGACGATGCTATTCGGAAGATGTTCGACGACGGTCTATTCAATGATGGACCCATGGATGATCAAGGAAACTTCCTGGGCCGCCCCCTAGTCATTCTCGACAATATCCAGAAGGAGATCAAGGACAGTCTGGAGGACTTTAACGACCAAATCAAGGAGAACCTCGGGGACCAGGCACAGGAATGGAAGGACTTCAAGGATGATCTTAAGGACCAATTCGGAGATTGGAAATTCGGAAACAAGAACCCTATTGAAGATGTTGCCGATGCCCTCAGGGTCCCTCACACTGAGCCCGCCAAGGGTGGTCACACCAAAATTCCTCAAGGCGGTAGTCAGTCCAGCCAGCCGCTAGCCCAGCCGCCAACCCAGCCCCCGAAGGGCGACAGCCTACCTCTGTCCGGTGACGGGGCGAACAAGTCGGCGGCCACTTGCAACCCCAGTAATCCCCAGATCCGCGTCGAGTGGGACAGCTACAGCGCAAGCGACCGCAAGGCCTTCGTCCAGGCCATCAAGTGTCTCCAGGGCAAGCCCTCCGGCGGCAACAACTTCCCCGGTTCGACCAACCGCTACGAAGATCTCGCCTCGGTCCACCGTGGCATGACCGCTAACATCCACCAGACGGCCTCTTTCCTCGTCTGGCACCGTTACTTCGTCTGGGTATTCGAGCAGCTGCTCCGCGACGAGTGCGCCTTCGACCGCGCCATGCCCTGGTGGGACGAGACTAAGCATGCTGGCAACTTCGCCAAGGCCAGCATCTTCACCGATGACTACTTCGGCCACCTTCCTCTGAAGACGTCAGACAACCAGGGTACATGCATCGTGTCGGGTGTACGTGATTGAACGACTTAGACTCGCTCCTTGGATTTCTTGATGCTAATTGTATGCAGGAATTCGCCGGTGACCAACTGCACGTCGGTCCGGGCAGCGCTAACCAGGAGCACTGCCTTTCCCGAGCTGCCGATGAGAGCCAGACTGCCCAGTGCAACAAGGACTTCACCAACAGCTGCTTGTCGCGAAATGCCTACGAGGATTTCCGCAACTGCTTTGAACTCGGGTGAGTCTGCCAATAATATCTCATTTTGTCACCAATTGGCTGGCAGGCTTAAAAGAACCATGCATGCTGACATCACCCTTTCTTTTAAGACCCCACGGCTACGGCCACAACGGCATCGGCGCCGTGATGGCCGAGGTCTCGTCCTCGGTCGGCGACCCGATCTTCTTCATGCACCACACCTTCGTCGACCACACCTTCCGCGTGTGGCAGAACGGCAACCCGGAGCGCCACCAGACCATCAGCGGCTGTGCTGACAGCGCCAACCCCTGCACGAAGATCACCCTAGACACCAAGCTCAGCGTTAGCGGCATAAGGCCCGATATCACCGTCCGGGACGCCCTGAGCACTCTCAGCGGCACCCTCTGCTACCGCTACGACTACTAAGCTTTTATGCTTAGTTTGGTAGTGGTGGAGAGAAGGCGAGCGTGAACAAGCAAAAAAATAAAACCAAGAAAACCTGACGAAAGAAAAGAACAGAAAGAGTGCAAACCCGAGATGAGGGAACATTTTCCGTCTGTATATTTCTTTAGAGAAGAAAGAGGAGCGATTTGCGATTCGTTCACGGATGCAAAATCAAGCAAAGCAGGACTGCTGCTATCATGAGCCACGGCGCTTTTTTCCCTTTTTACATATGTACCTCTCACCGTCTACCGACGTACCTCTCAACCTGCCTTATCAACATCCGACTCCATCCTGTCCAATCATCATCACAACAAACAAACATTTACATTCGCGCCTTTCATTCAAGTACTCTTTCGAAATCTGTATCATATTTATATTATTATACCCCTCCATTTTGACGCGGCGTGTATATATAACTTTCTCGGGTCTGGGCCAGAAGGAAGGCAAATATATTCGAGAAGACGATGACGTGTTGTAACTGTTCTTAACTTTCGAACTCATATCCCATACCTCATAGCATGGCATGTCGTCGCGCGCAAGTTTCAACAGCACTGATTTTACTTACTTACCTACCTACCCGACACTGGACAAATACTCCTTTTTTATTCATTTCTCATTCTCAAACAAACGTGGGGTGAAGGGGATGGGGGTGGGTTTTCACGAAAAACGGGGATTCTGAGGTTCAAAGTTCGTGAGAAATGGGTGCTATAGCCTATGTATATTGCCTCAGCTGAGGTCGGTCGGTCGGTTGATTAGTCGATTTGTTTGACGGGAAAGGAGCGGTCATAGGCAGTCAGAGATGATTGACTGGGTTGATTGATTGGACTGGTTTTATACCCCTCTGGAGGCAAGATTAAGATGAAGATATTTATTCTAATAACGCTGTTCATACAGCGAAGTCTTTTTATGTTACGTGTATTTTGCTTACCTATCTTTATTTGACTTAACGCTCGTACGTGGACATGTCCTCTCATCAGTTATCTTGCGGTGGTGAGTAATATAATACCGTACTATCTCCTGATTCCTCAACACTATGCACCCACCTATAGTATCAAGCGAATTTCCTGTTTGTCATTTTTATTTATGAGGACGGACTTAATACCCAAGGCGTTCCTGCATAGATTAGGCACATATTCATTAGAGTCATCTCAACACGGCACACATCCGTCTCATGAAAGTCAACTTCTGCGATGAATTTCCAGTTCACGCGCATCGTTTCACTCGCTTCTCATTCGTCGGGGACGAACTGTACCGGCCGGTGTTCGGGGCCATGACCTTGGCGCAGGCTCTCTTGGTGGCAAGAGAGGAACGCCGACTAGCTCGGCCGATATTCTTTTGGAATAACTTTCTTCTACATTATCTCATCCTACCCGAGTGGCCAAAGCCACGGCTAGATCAACCAGTGGCAGCCGGGATCGAAAGTTACCTCTTTCGCATTGGAGACATGAATATCCCGATTAATGCAAACTACCTCCGCATGACCGTACCATATCGCCGCGCCTTGACTGGTGAGCAAGTTCACGAAATTAAAGCCATTATGATGAATATCTTGAATGCTATTATGCGTCTCACTGGAATCCCCGACCATTTCGAGATATCGTGGAAGGTGCCACTAAGAGAAGCCGTTCAGTTACATAATAAAGTAAGTAGTTTGAAGACAACACATCCAGACAATAGTAAAAATCAAGTACAACGAATCCGAAGCTTCTGAAGCAGAGCCTGCGACTTACACAGCAATTAGGCTTCGATACGGCCAGTTGCTACCAGTAATAACCAGCTAACCTAGTGTCTCACAGAACGATACAAGTAGCCTCGATTAGGATAACCTACGGTTTAGCGACTGCCCGCTCTGTTTGTGCTGAGCACTGGAACCCACTGCCGGCCGAGTCCGGGATGTCATACTCTCAGTTTGTTAAGGCTCGGCTAATGGTATATACCTATGAGCATGAGTATAGTGAAAAGGGTATAAAGATTGAATATGATAGGTGGCCACTGCACCTGTCACAGTCCCTACAGATAAACTGCGTACAAGGTTGCCCGACTTGACTACCTGCGTTCTACTTTTGTACAGGGGGCAGTATCGTGAGTTAGTTTTGCAGTTCTGATCCGTGACAGCACCCGTTGATTGCAGTTATGAGTCACAAGATATATTGTGAGCTAATACTTAATGTGTAGCCAGAAAAGCCGGTCCCAAGGTCTCGGGTATGTACCCATGTAGGGATTGAACCACGCGGGATGCCCCGGGATGGATGGATAGATTCATGCTACATTGTGTGTGTAAGAGTGAATTTCAAGTTCTTCTATAGTATGATTTAGCGTAATTTTCTTGTGCATTTGCTTGATGAAACACGCCTCCAGATCGTTTTTAACGCAAGGAATTCTGGCTATGCTGAGTTGAGTAGTCCTTACAACTTAGGTAGGTTTGGTAGAATGCTCTATTATATCTATAGTAAGACACTTCTGTATTACATATAGTATTTAGCGTCATGTAATTTCCATTGGTATAAAATACTTACCTGTAAGGCTGGCTGTCATATTCTCTTTTCTTGAGTTTTTACGGTCTTATATTTCTTACATAGACGCTATAAAAAGAACCTGGATAGTGTATATATTCATCTAGTTACCCAGCCGTTCCCTTAACCTGATAAGCTAAAGTATGAATGGCCATGTCGATACCCTACTATACTCTATACGATAATTTGTTTCACCCAAGGTGATCTTGGGAGGTCTACACAGAAAGACCTGTCATGCAATCACTTCACTACTCGCCATCATTCATAATGCGAAGCAATCAACTGGCCTCTACCGTTTTGATACCGGCATCGTCTTGAGTCTTTGGATTGAGTAGCAAAGTAAGGAGCACCAGTATATTTCGATAAACGGCCAAATACTAACCTTCCTAAACCGAACTCACTCGGACGGGGCATGCTGCGCCTTCTAGGATACCAATGGCTCGTCCATTATCTACCCTGAGCAAACTGTTTTACAAGGTAATATTTTGTATTATCCCAGCAGCTAAAGCTTCTTCCCGTATTTCTGAACAGGTAATATATGGTTCAGTATAATGAAACTATACAATCCTAGTCACGCTATTATTATACATGTCGAAATATGCAGTCTCACTTATTAACAGCTAAAAAGAGATTATCTATACGTACAAGGTATGAGTTGTTCCGGTCTGACTGGATGTGCCCATAACACCCTGACCTGGGCGGATGAACTGGGATCGGCTGAGATGGTCCCGGACGGGGTGGACGGACCCAGTGCCCTAGGCGGCCTCTCCCGGTTAGCTGGCAATGGTTGGTTCTCTGGCATCGAAACTTGCCGATGGTGACTCATCAGTGACCGGGCCGAGGCAAGATTAAGTAAGTGTTTGGGTATATACACGGCTTGATTGCATCCATAAAGATGAAATATTCTGATACTTCTCTTCTTTCTGTATAATGAGAAATCATTAACATGAATACCCGGCGATATGAATCGTGACGTCGAGTGGCTTGAGCAACAGGAAATATGGTTCCCAAGGATCCTGAGGACCGCAAGTAAGGCTCATGCATGTACTGTCTTCTGTACCGCCATCCTCGTGCAAAGGGCCACTCAGCGATTAGTGAGTTACGAGGCGCTACCAGTACGCCGGCTACCTACGTCACGTCACATATTGGGTATTCAGGTACATCTCCATCTCGATCGAGCAGTTTGCTAGGCGCCCTTGCCTAGTATTTACAGTATCTACATGCCTACAACGTTTGCACCCGGCTAAGCAAACATTACCTACCTACCCGCTTACTACGACCAAAATAATCCCCCAATCCCATTCCTAAACAGCATACTCCTCAAAAATCCATAATCCCGTTTTCTACCGTGAGCAGAGGCCGTTTCATCATCTATCCGGTCATGGCCAGCCCAGGCCGGGTTGGTGCGCTAACGGACCGGTGGGGGTGGGCATCCGGGTCGCCGTCTGGGTGAGATGAGATACCTACCAAAGCAGTGGCCCTCTACTCGGTGAGCTTTGACCTGGTCTGGTTTCTTTTTTTCATTTTCCTCTATTTAGTACCTTGAATTTGTCTTATGTTTGTCCTTATATTCTGCTTAGTGACGTGTAGAAATAAGTAGTTCGATTCCCTGGGCTGTACTGTATTGATCCCTTTCAATGACATTGTTGGTTGTCCTATGTGGGGGCATAGGTGGGGGCACGTTTACATACAAGCTTGACAATTGGATTCCCGATGTAGTCATTATAGAACTTTTCCATTCGAGTTCAGGTTTACATTACAATAGCACTCTCGGAGTGGTGGAAATGAAGTAAGAGAAATCGTATCTTCTTTTACGTTATTCTCAATAGCTGTGCGGTAGTAGCTATCTGGTTGCTGACTTTGAGAAGTTGATCTTAGAGATTGCCTAACCTAGGTACTAACGGCTCGGTAGATGTCCCGAACACTCCACTGTTTCTTATGTAGTCGAGCTTGGCCGCTCGAGATGTCAGCCTTTTATCACCGGCACTTGGTAATGGTTGTATATATGTAGAGGTATGTGGTCATTAGTGAGAATTGCCTTTCAATTGTTTGTATAAACGGCTAGAACTCAGCTTCCCCTGGCTTGAATGAAATGACTGATATACACATGAACTCAACCCGCTCGCCAGGAAGAACGGGAAGCTAAGCCGTCACAAACACAATTATGAATCCTCGACTACCCGTTCGTACCTAGGTTACCTAGTTATGTAGTGTGACCAGGGCTGAATCTCTGTAGTTCATTATTAATAAAGTCCTACTATCATATGGCATTACGGTAAGATATAATGCAGACAAAAGGTCCGTGGAGGCTGTTGGCTCAGTCTATTGGAGAATTGGCGAATTTGTGAATCGCTGACAGGACATTTTGGTCCGGGAAGAAACGGGCTATGACTGGATCAGGCAAGCATGAGGTCCAGTAATCGGCAATGATTGGCCGTGAGAGAGCTAGGATGCCACGCACTGCACTGGAAGTATCAAATACATGCATAATGTATGGATGGCGTGCAGGGGGAAAGAGGGGAGAAAAGAAGGTAACTGGTTTTTGGGAAATAAGATAAAAGGTGCAGGATGGAAATTTCTGGCTATGCTGTCGTAGTCGGCGCAAAGGTGTGGAAAAACCGTGTAGAACTTTTTCACCCTAACGTAGTAGCGCCGACTGCCGGCAGCAGCAGCATGGATGGAACATGCGACTTTGAGGTATTATTATAAGAGTCCCGCCTTTGACGACTTTAATGGATATCGAACAGAATCGCAACGCGCCATCGTCCCCAGATAGCAGGTATCGATACCGTGGCCTACCTTGCTACTACATGCAGGTACATACCCAACGCAAGTACTTCTATCCCACTGTATGTAGGAGTTACCTACAGGTCGTGTTACGGTTGCTATCTGACTCCTTGCTTGGTCTTAGATAAAATAGATTAGTCTGACGGCAATACGTCATACTCAACTCCAAAGTTTGCTGTTGACTCTTGAATTGCTTATCATTGGGAGAGAAAGTTTGAACATACGGTACATGTCAATTCCTGAATGACATGGAATGGCCCAGCGCAGGCAATATTACATCAAGAGCTTGATCGCTGTCGATCTGCGTTTTGTGCAAGTCAGTGGGAGCTCTGGACCTGTCGCAGGTAAAAGTTTCCTGGCTGTGGGCCTGTGAGGGGGGAGGGGCATGGCGTGAGACAGGGCGTCTAGAAGCTACGGCAAGCTGCAACGGTGCGCCATATTTAGCACTGTTTTAGGTACGTAAAATTATAGTGGCACTTATACCTGTTGGGCGTAATGGTTCACCTAACCCCACTGAATATTACGTCGTCGACTGAAGTTGTCCCTATTGGTTTTTCGATCCGATGTGATAACAAAAAGATGGCAGCCTTTTGCCATTCCTTAAAACATTTTTGTCCCTCCTTTCCCTCCTCGACGCTCAGCTATTAGGCATTGAGTTAGTATTGAAACTAAAACACATCGCACGTTTGCTTCCATTCCGCTTCTTGCTTGAGAACTGGTTCGCTTCCCTGCTTGACCTTTCGGGTCCTACAGATTCTAGCTTCTACGTTAGCTCAAACGTCTAACGGCACAAACCTGCTGGATTAGTTGACTCACTTCCTGCTCGCCTTCTCCACTGCGTGCGACCTTGTCTTCAACTCGCCCGGCAGTCCGAGCTCTATTTGAGAAACCGTGACCTAGCTAAGGGGAAATCTTCCTGCCCTTGTCTGTCAACTTGAACTTTGCCGAAATAGGCACGGCATCGTTGGTCCGGTGCTTAGCTCGAGCAACTTGCGATAGAGACTTGCTACATACATTTGTGGTAGCCTCTATCAGGAGTACCCGTGGACTAGTAGTGCTTGAAACCGGAGAAGAATTCGAAGCTACACCCTGCGATACTCTCCGTGGCCTTTTGACCTTTGATCCCTCCGAAGAAAATGTCTGGAAGCGATTCTAAGCCGACAGGCGACCGCCGACTACTTCTCATATCCAATCGTTTACCCATAACAATAAAACGGCAAGATGAAGGCGAATACAGCTTTTCTATGTCCTCTGGCGGCCTGGTCACCGGCTTAAGTGGACTCAGCAAGACCACAAGCTTTCAGTGGTACGGATGGCCAGGTATGGAGGTTCCAGAGGACGAGGTTGCCACCCTCACACAACAGTTGAAGGATGAATACGGAGCGCGTCCCATTTTCATTGACGATGAACTCGCGGATAGGCATTATAACGGTTTCGCCAGTATGTAGCATTTCATACCCATTTCCCCGACCCCTGCACATTGGCTAATCATCGACCTTTCTGCCTACAGACTCGATCCTGTGGCCGTTATTCCACTATCACCCTGGCGAGATTACCTTCGACGAGAGCGCCTGGACAGCATACAAGGAAGTTAACAGACTATTTGCGCAGGCCGTATTGAAGGACGTAAAGGACGGTGACTTGATATGGGTCCACGACTATCATCTTATGCTGCTGCCGGAGTTGTTGCGAAAAGGCCTTGGCGACAGGAAAGATGTCAAGATCGGCTTCTTCCTCCATACCCCTTTCCCGAGCAGCGAGGTATACCGTATCCTGCCTGTACGAGAAGCGCTTCTCAAAGGATTGCTGCAATGCGATCTAATTGGCTTCCACACCTATGATTACGCAAGACATTTCCTCAGCGCGTGCTCTCGCATCCTCGATGCTCGGACCACGCCTAACGGTGTAGAGTACGATGGAAAATTTGTCACCGTTGCTGCTTTCCCTATCGGTATCGATCCCGACAAGTTTGTCGAGGGACTGAAGAAGCCCAAAGTACAAGACCGTATTGCAACGCTTTCACGAAAATTTGAAGGAGTAAAACTCATTGTGGGTGTCGACCGACTTGATTACATCAAGGGCGTGCCGCAAAAGCTGCATGCCCTCGAGGTATTCCTAACGGAGCATCCCGAATGGATTGGAAAGGTCGTCTTGGTGCAAGTTGCCGTACCTTCGCGACAAGACGTCGAAGAGTATCAGAATCTCAGAGCCGTGGTCAACGAAATGGTCGGTAGAATTAACGGCAAGTTTGGAACGGTCGAATTCATGCCTATCCACTTCCTGCACCAGAGTGTCAATTTCGACGAGCTCTGTGCGTTGTATGCTGTTTCCGACGTATGCCTCGTCAGCTCAACTCGAGACGGTATGAACCTGGTTTCGTATGAATATATCGCGACGCAGAGTCAACGGCATGGCGTCATGATTCTTTCCGAATTCACGGGTGCCGCTCAATCGCTCAACGGTAGCTTGATCGTGAACCCTTGGAACACTGAAGAACTTGCGAATGCCATTCACGACGCGGTCACCATGTCTCCCGAGATGCGCGAGGCCAACTACCGCAAGCTGGAACGATATGTGTTCAAGTACACATCGGCATGGTGGGGCCAGAGCTTCGTCACCGAATTGACCAAAGTTAATGCCAAGGAGCAAGGCGGTATCGACGTGAAAGCCCATGAGAGTAGACCTATGGTACTGGAGGAGATTGGACATGCCTTAAGTGGAGTCTTCGAGAGTGTGAAGGCAGCTGCCAGTGCGGCCACTCCCTCCGGACACGCCGCCGCTCAACTGATACAGCCCGGTCAGTAGCGCCGATCCGGGGCGAATCACTGGTTCTAAGTTTAGCTTTTTACGCTTACTTGGACATAAATGACGGTGGCTGTGATGGATGACCTGGAAGGCGCAACTGGTATTGATGAGACGGGAAATTCATTAATGACACTATGATTGCGGTAAAACGGAGGGTTGGTCGGTCGGATATGCTTATGGAGCAGGCGTTGTTATATGCATTGGACTGGTGTCATGATGGGTGTAGACTTAGACCATATTTATGCGCTTGCATCAAGAAGAACCAAAGTTCTCACCATTCTTCATGAGTGAGTCTCTCTTGACTAGGTATGTTAGACATTGCTTAGAATATATGGGATGGAGCTAGTTTTTACCTACTACTTAAATGGCCGTGTATTTTGCTCGTTGACCCTGCATCAGTGTAACGCAATTGGATATTGGTGGCGTGGTGTTAAAATGTATAAAGACATATCACTAGTAAGTAGGCTAGGCTGAGTCCTAGACTCACCGCTGTCCTACGAGGCTGATACCGATGCAGGAGACGCTAATGAAAAAGGAATTATATAAATTTGGCTCGTTGTGCGAGAGCTGATATATCATTCATTCATCCCCTGCCTAGCCAGCATCACGAGTCATACTCAATCTACCTCACACTGGCCTTATTCCTTATCTATGTCACTTGACCCCTTATCCCCTCGTCCCTTCCTACCTGGCCCTGGCCGCCATATGCTAGTCTTTACGAAAATTCAACATTAAAATGAAAGTCAAAGCGAGAAGAATCAAGTCTTCTCTTTCTGCAAAGCCGTCCGTAAAGCCAAAGGCATGACACTCTCGACCGTCTTTCCGTCCTCAGCAAGGGTAAAAACGAACTGGTCGAGCGGATAATCGGCATACACCGCCGCGGTCTGACTGACCCAGGTGCCGCAGTTCGTCGAGAACATCTTGTCCCTACGGTCGGGGGATGCTGTGTTTTCGATCATTGCTTTGAATGCGATCTGTTTTTTACTAGACGAGGATGACTCGAGGCCGGTGGGGAAGAGCCGGACGCTGGGTCCTGTGACGTTGTAGTTGAGCGTATATCTAATGGCGATGGGGATCATGTCCGTGCCGTTGGATATCCACCTATCGATCCCCAGCCCGGGTTTATCGGGGTGCGTGCTCAGGACTAGGGTGCTGTTGAGCTTACCACCGTCAGCACCAACATTGCTGACACTACTGTTCTTCGCGACAGCGCTATAGGAAGTAGTGTTTTCGTTATCGTCGACATAGGTATACGTCCCCGCAAACATCTCATCAGCCTGTTCCCTCGCAGCAGCTTCAAGGGCAGGCAGTAAAATCGGTCCGATCACATCCGCCATATCCCAATTCGCGTTGCCCGGCCACCCGCCGGCGAGCAAGGCATCGAAGCCTACGTCGTAATCGGGTAATAGCACGAGTAAGGAGGCGTAAGCGTTGATGCTCCCTGCCTTACTGTATGCGTCCACGATGCGGTTCTCTAACCCGCTTCCTGGGGCACCGAGAGGGATACGTCGGTATCCCCAGGGATAGGATAGGCCTTCGTAGATCTCGGCTGTTGTTGCCGCGGGCTTTAGCCAGCGCCGCGTCTGCGCAGGCGAGAGGAGCGTGTTGCGGAATATGGCTCGCCCTAGAGCGGATATGTCTGAGATGGAGGAGTACATGTTTCCGGTGCTAATTGTATACAGATTTGGTTACTATATAAATAAAATAATGCGTGAGGCCATGGAGGCAGGGGAAAAGGGAGCAAAGCTTACGGACTGGACTCGCCGAGATTGTAATTCCATCCCAGTTCGTTCCCGGGCGGTATCACGCCCAGAGCACTCGGGGGCGTCTGGTAGAAATAGGTATTATTCAGGGCGAGCTTCTGAATGATGTCGTCCTCCAGCATATCGATGAATCGCCGCCCCGTGATACCCTCGAGTGCGTACGCGATGAGTTGATAGCCTAGGTTCGAGTACCCGGGTGTGTGGGCCGGGGCGAAGGACGGAGGGACCTTGCCCAGGTCCGCGAATAGCTCTGCTCCGAATCGTTTGTCAGCATTCTTTATGGACAGTGAATTACGGTCGAGTCTTGAGGAAGTGTAGGACGTGGATATACAGATACGGGGCGCATACGGGCTCGGTTGCATGGTATGATTTCGCCACAAAACGGCGTCGTGGAAAGCGGTGCGGCAGGAAACCCCTGGCCCATGAGCTCGGTCTGGTTGTGCTCTTGGGTCAACTCTCCCTCCAAGGCATCTAGTTTCCTAACGATTAGTACCTCGCTCCTTTGGAGAGTCAAAGTAGTCGATACCCGGGTCAGAACAGATAAGAGAGATCACGCACAATCTCTAATAATGCCAGCAGTATGGCTTGCCAGATTTCCGATCGTGACACTATCCCAGTCCACTTTCATCACCAGATCTTCCTTCGCCCTTGCGGCAAGCTGCTCTAGCTCGGGTACGAACTTCGTCACCGGAGTGTTCCAGTACTCGTCACCGGCCTCGACGAGGAATGTTAAGATGGTGAAGATCTTCGTCAAGCTCCCGAGACGGTATATAGTCTCGGGCCCGACGGAGAAATTCCCTGTGTCGTCATCGTTGAGCAGGTTTCTTGCCGTATGGTAATGCTCCCACAATGGCGCATCGGAAGAGGCTGAGAAAATTTGGAGTGACCACTGTGGCATCCAGAGTCAGCGAGTGTATTCTTCAGCGTGATGATGGGGAACGGGCTCTGGCATGGGGACAATGACATCTATGAAACTAGTCCGCGCCTTCATGCTATGAGATGATAAGCTGCTGGTCCAGGTACTCACCGACGTGCCATTTGGGTTATTTTGCGTGGTTTGATCGTACGTCTCGAAAGCTGCCGTCAAGTTCTTGAGAGCAGCTTGTACGGTTGGCGATTCGGCCAGGTCAACTGGCTTGGGGAAAGCTGCGCCCGGAAAGGGACAATTGGGGATACTGAAGACTGACGATGTCCATAGTCCCAGCATCAAGGTGATCATGAGCCTTATGTGTTGCTGCATCATCGCGGCAACAGTAGCTGACCAGTGCTTGCGCCTTTGGCGTCTTCGGGCCAGGGCTCTGGAATCACGAAGAGAGAGTCACGAAGATCTTTCGATACCATACTTCTATTAAAAGACGGGACACATGGTCTTGAATTAGATTATCTTCAAAGGGAGTCTAAATCATTGGACGGACGCCGTCTCTCTGATCGTCATGCAGCTCTAAGATCGATCAGATATTATCAGGTACGGGTGTTGCCCATTACATCATGAAACCAGATTCCGCGTCAACGTTAATTAAAGCTCGACATTTTTAATTAGAAATAGCGATGATCGAGAACTCATATAGATCGTGAATAAATTGTAATCCGTGCTAAAGCATGTTCGGATGCCACCACATATGCCGGCTAAACTCGATGCCTGATTCTTAGCTTACCAACTAAGAGGCCACCGTCCCGGAAACCCGTAGCTGTTCAATGATCAGGGGATAAGATAGAGTCGGTTCTAATTTCGTTTATTTGAATGATAACTTACTGGCTAATCGTCGTGAAGACGATCTGCCTTATTCTGTAGCCGTGTATGTCCGGCTGGGTACGTAAGCCATCTACTTTGTGAAGGCTGAACTCGATCTGAGCGATTTTTTTTACCGCAAAGTACGGAAAGTCGCAGTCTTGGAATGAGTGCGAAATATGAACCTTGTCATCCCATCGGTGAGGTATCGCGGTGGACGGACGAGATGGCCTCGTACTTCCTCGCCTCGGATTGTTATAGTAAGGAAACTCGCCGGCAGTGCTCTATAAATAACGCCGCAAAGTTGGATTGAGCGGCCAATAGAAGATTTGCTATGTACTTTGACTGGCACCGACCTAAGGATAGAGTACTGCTCGCTTCCTCATAGTCTCTAGTCTCTAGTTTATGGGACATATTGGTATGCCCATCGTGAGGCTGTCTGAATGCACCATAGAACCTTTATTCTCTACGCACCACTACCGCCTCCACAAAACTGTGTCGCATAAATCGATCTTGCGATAGTCTTTCTCAGACTTCAATGCACCTGAATGGTATCCAAGGAGGACAAACCGAAAGCTAACGCTGGTACCTACAGCATATGAGAAGAGGGAGTAGAGGCTCATTAGTGCTGCCAAGTGATATAAATAGAGATATAAATATCGGGGTCCGTCGAATCTAGGCATCGAGAAAGCTTGACTTGTGGAAATTGGAACGCTGGGAACAACCTATATCCGAACATTATACCGGTCTATTGGTCGTCAAGGGGAAACGCTATATCGGATAAGAGGGTGACCAAAGTCGATTTACCGTCTCATCGTATGAGTCCCTGTTTTAAGCTACTTAGCCTCATATACGTAAGGTTAGACTAATGAGGCCGAAGACCTTCAGGGAGTTTCGTGCTCATTAATCATGAAGCGAGCGACAGCACGCTGCAATCCTTCGCTTAAGTGTTATCCAATCTAGGTAATGCTGAGCACATATTCCCTATTCAAATTCTCGTCATGGTATGTTACCATCCTCAAGAGCGATGGCCACGATGCACCAACTCGTAAAAGGGTTCTAGAGAAGCTCTGGGTGAGAATGCTGGGGTAGGGGTAGGTACTTACACAGGGTTGACAGCGGCTGGTTAGGAGCCCGAAATATACTGAGGGAGCTGCTCTTTTGGCGTAACAGTCAACACCTCTACAGAAGGTTTTCAGGTCCCGAGCTGAATTGTGTGGCACTAATCCTAATATTACTAAGGTTAGTGGATGCAAGACAACACTGTCTAACCGCAAAGGGAGTTACCTCGGCAAGCCCCATATCCGGATTCAGTAACTCGAGCGTCTGGGTAAATGACATCAGCACCTGCGGTCGCAAAAATCTAGCGATCACATGCAAAGTCAACTGCTTTTTTTTTCCTGCCATTCTCTTGAAAGATGTCCGAACAACGCGTGACAACAAGGCTAATATGCAGGTACTTGGCCTATCCGACTTTCCGACGCTCCTTCCTTCCCCACACAACCCCGGAAATTGGCCCTTTCGTTATCGAGGGGAGTGGCTAGGAACGAAGGGAATGACTGGAGTAAATTGGTGGGGTTGATTCCGCGGGAGTTTCAATGAGGCTCCAAATGTCAGCAGGAGGCCACTCGTGACTCGTGGGCACTGGTTGCGGCATGTGAAAGTGCAGGCAGTCAGTACCAGCAGAAAGCCGAGCTTCGTCATACCTAGGTAAAGCCTGTCTACCGGTCGGGGTAGAAAAAGCTAAGCTGAAGGAATGAATTGTCTAAGTTATACCTTTAAGCTTAACTTGTTTACATATTTTCATTCAGACAGACGGTCAATCGAAATCTATAGATCCAACTGTCATTCCTTTCTCTCATCCTATTATTGTATACTTTAAATCTTAGCGCATATTCATCGCCATCAACTTATTCTTTCCTGTGACTAGTCGCTCTCTTCGCCAGGTCGATTCACCATGTCTAAGACTTTCGCAAAGGAGGAAGTTGCTTCGCACAACAAGAGCGATTCGCTATGGATCATTGTTGATGGGGATGTATACGACTTGACTAAGTTCCAAGATGAGCACCCAGGTATGTCGCATAGGTCTTTATATCGAAGGGCGATTGCACGCGGCTTTTAAGCTTCAATCAATTGCATATGCGCCCGCGGGAACATGGAACGGGAAGTCTGCGCGGCAAGACAAAATTTTAAGCTAATGTAAAACGTGCAGGCGGCAAGAAGATCCTGACCCGGGTCGCCGGTAAGGACGCGTCGAAGCAATTCTGGAAATACCACAACGAGGGCATTCTCAAGAAGTACAAGTCTTCGCTCCAGATCGGTTCGCTCGACACCAAGCCCAAAGCCGAGCCCAAAGCCGGGCCCAAGGCGGAGGCCACGCCCTCCGCCACCCTCGCCGCACCCTCGCCCAAGAACGCCGCTCCCATCGCTTCTTCCCAGCAGGAAGCGGGCGAGGCCTTGGAGCAGTTTGGCGACCAGGTCCCCTACGCCGACCCCAGCTGGTACCAGAACGTATGGTTTGACTACTTCAACCCGGAAATGAAGAGCTCGTTATGGCGCACGACGCTAACAAAGAGATTTAACAGTATCACTCCCCTTACTACAACGAAACCCACGCCGCTCTACGCGCCGAGGTCCGAGAATGGGTTGAGAACGAGATTGAGCCCTACGTCACCGAGTGGGATGAGAAGAAGGAAGTACCCCGCGAGATCTTCCTCGAGGCCGGCCGCCGCGGCTATCTTGCCGGTCTGCTGGGTGTGCACTACCCCGCAGAATACACTAAGAACAACGTGAAGTCGGTGCCTCCGGAGAAGTGGGATCTGTTCCACGAAATGATCATCACGGACGAGCTGTCGCGCGTCGGATCCGGTGGTTTCGTTTGGAACATGATCGGCGGTTACGGCATCGGCGGCCCGCCGGTCATCAAGTTCGCCAAAAAGGCCCTCAAGGACCGCATCATGCCTGGTCTGATCTCGGGCGAAAAGCGCATCTGCCTTGCCATCACCGAGCCCGATGCGGGAAGCGACGTCGCCAACCTCACTTGCGAGGCTAAGCTGTCTGAGGATGGCAAGCACTACATCGTAAACGGCGAGAAGAAGTGGATCACCAACGGTATTTGGGCCGATTACTTCACCACTGCTGTCCGCACTGGCGGCCCCGGCATGACCGGTGTCTCGCTCCTGCTCATAGAGCGCGATATGGGCGGCGTCAGCACGAGACGCATGGACTGTCAGGGTGTGTGGTCTAGCGGTACGACCTACATCACATTCGAGGACGTCAAGGTGCCTGTCGAGAACTTGATCGGCAAAGAGAACCAGGGTTTCAAGGGTAAGTAAACCGTTCTTTTGCTTCACATCTCATTCTTACCTTGATGAATTATGTGCTAATTGTTAATTTTTCAGTTATCATGACCAACTTCAACCACGAACGCATGGGCATCATCATCCAGTCCCTGCGCTTCTCGCGCGTCTGCTACGAGGAGTCCGTCAAGTACGCCAGCAAGCGCCGCACCTTCGGCAAGAAGCTGATCGAGCACCCTGTCATCCGCATGAAGCTGGCGCATATGGCCGGCCGCATCGAGGCCGCGTACAACTGGCTCGAGAACCTCATGTACCAGTGCCAGAAGATGGGCGAGACAGAGGCCATGCTTCGCCTCGGTGGTGCCATCGCCGGACTCAAGGCCCAGAGCACTCTAACCTTCGAGTTCTGCGCCCGCGAGGCCAGCCAGATCTTCGGCGGTCTCAGCTACTCACGCGGCGGCCAGGGCGCTAAGGTCGAGCGCCTCTACCGCGATGTTCGCGCCTACGCTATCCCTGGTGGTAGCGAGGAGATCATGCTTGACCTCAGCATGAGGCAGAGTATGAAGGTTGCGAAGATGACGGGTATGAAGTTGTAGATGTAGATATACTTTCTTTTTGTTATTATTGTTGCATCTTTATGAGGCGTCTGGCGGGGTTGTATCACTGTACATACACATGACCCTTTTTTATTGGTTCTTAGAAGTTTCTTGGCTTACGGCTTTTAAAATGATATCCTTAACCTACGCACTTACGAATTCTTCTGTGATCTCCTTGCGCGATCCGTGTTATGAACCTCTGTCAATCGGCGATAAGAAGTAAGATATATGTTGGAGCAGCGAATTATTGTAAGATTGTGATCCCTCGCGCGAATTACGAAATCTAAGCAAAGTTGGTAGACCTGCCAAGTATGCCCGCTAACCACTGATCACTTTCCAAATCCATCGACTGCAGCCACACCATCTGATCCAGGTCAGGTATATAATTACCTGAATGCGCCATCGCACCCGTATCTTCAGCAGGCCAAGAGCAAGGTTCGGCATTCGCCATCGGCGCCTGTTGCGCATCCAATGTCCACCACGCAGCAGCCCAGTCCCTGCACCTGGAAAGCAATCTCGCAAGCAGTGTAAACAAACTATCATCAGACCCTCCTCCGGTTCCTCCTCGTGCCCCTGCTGGCACACTCGCGGCAACGAGTTCAAGCCTCTGCACCATGCGCTCCATAGCGGGGATCATATCCACGGTTCGTCTCACGGCCTGACAATCCCATGCCGGGTCCGCGAGCGTGGAAAGGTATTTCAACACCGTGACGCAGAGGATCATCTGCGACCAGAGGTGGAATGGCTGGCCTGTTAAGAGATCGGGGGAGAGGATGTCGAATTTGGAAAGCCATGTCTTGATGCATTCGACGGAGCGCCAGAGACATTCTAGGCGCTCGAATCCGGGGAGAAATCCACCGTCGCTCCGCTGGCTGGACAGGTTGAGGAGCGGGGAGTCGAGGCTTATGGAGTAGGCGAGGTGGTTGATGTATAGTTCTACGTAGTGGGAGTATATGATGAGGATGTCTATTATCGCATACCTGGTGTTAGTTTCAGAGTGATCACCTGCGGTAGCGACTAACTTTTACTCCCCATAGTGTGTGCTAAAGTGTATTGTAGATGCTCTACTAGGCTGGCCTAATCTAACCTAGGGCGTTACGTTAAACTCACCTTTCTGATGCACGACCTCAGGAAACGAAGCTGTGAGCTCGCGTAGCTGGCCCAGCAGCGTCTTCAAGTATAGCAGACCCGGGATCGACGCCGTAACGACCGTGGTCGCCGTCCGGGCGCGGTCTGTCTCGTGCTGTTCGCGGATATACGCTGCTCTCTGCTTCAGCACATGCAGACGCACTTGCAGGGCGAATGAGACGTCTGTCGGCGAGGACTTGTTCCGCTCGATGATGCGGCACGCCTCTTCCATCTGCGGCGTCCAGCGCAGCGCGTCTTGGCGTCCGAGGTGCGATGAAATGCTGTCGTTGTGGGTGCGTTCGTCAGTAGACTGCTGAGTCTGAAGATGTCCATTTCACAAAAGGGGTAAAAGAAAGATAATAGAGTGTTATATGAATGATTAAATGTATAAATAGTTGCGTACTTGGATGACAAGATGAAACATGCCAGAAGTGCTCGTTGTTTTTCCATCACCGCTTGGACGGTCTCCTCGCCGCGGTATTGCTCAGACTCACAAGATCCGCCTTGCGTCATCGCCATAATCAATTGAATGTCAGGCTGTGAGGGCCTGAATAATCTGAGATCGTACACCATCGACATAGCGAGCATCATGAGCCTGGAGACGAGGTCCGCTCCGCCGAGAAAGGCGTCGGTGCTCCATGCCAAATACGCCAGGAGTCCAAGCAACAAATCGATGCTCGATTGCACTTCAACGAGTGCATGCTTGAACACGAGGCGCTTAAACTCTTCTATCAAGACTAGCTTCGCCTGCGTTGAGAAAGTCGTCACGGTGATGATAGCGTGGAATAGAATCGGTCGGTCTTGGCGCAGTTGCTGCGCCGTTATCTCCGGTCCGAGAACGAGGAACGGGAAACAAGGTAGCATCCGAGTACGGAAGAAATAGAGGCTCTCCCCCGCCCGAAGCGGCGAGATGGTTGGTGCAAGGGACTGGGGGTTCGTGTCCTGGAACGTCCTTGGAGACGCGTCCGTTAAGGGCGTTAACCCGTCGTTGCCCACGCTACTAGACCCTGTGCTAGGAGCGGAATATGGCTGTTGTTGTATATTATTATCAGCCAAACTTGACGACGATGGCGCAGATGAAATGTTGTTATTCTCGCCGCTTAGAAGCCCACTGAGGTCTATTACCGATGACCCAGAATTGTTAGCGATAGATTGTATAGCCGACAGCAAGGTTTCTATCTTCCCCTCCAACTGGGCAATCCGTAAATCCGACTCTTCGGCTCTTTGACCGACACGCCTGCGGATTGAGTCTGATGGTTGACATGTCTTCTTAAGACGGTAACACCTACGCACTATTGTTAGCTTCTTTACTACACAATGACTGGTACGTGCATTTCGACTGGAGTTGTCTGTCATTGACCTTTCGCAGCTATCACCACCGCCTGGGTTAGGGACGCAGCGGCACTTTGCCTTGTAACATGGCATGCACGCTTGGCCGTAACTCCTAGGTTGGCCTGTCCCGTTTCTCGACCTTTCCATCTTTATTGACGATAATAAACCTTCTACAAGCCTAAAGATGAATATCCTTTGGATTTTTGTTTACCGTGCTGTAAGTAGCGTGGGTGTTATTGGAACGGAGGAAATTCCGACGGAATTCCTTCCGTATCTGACTGCTAACTCCACACGAATAGGTTTCTTGACAAGGGTACGTAGCCCATGCTATTGATCGCTTCTCTCGTCGTCTTTCCCCTTCTCGCGTCATTAGCAAAGCTCGGCGACATACCTTGCTCAGACTGTCGGCAATTGGATGCGGACGTAATTGGTCAGAACGCACCGACCGCCGCGCGATCTCCATCGTCCGAACACATTATCAATCTCCTATCTGAGTTGAATCTACATTTTACAGGACAGCTTCCCTAAAGCAGGATGTGCAATGGGACTTCGGGGTGCTACGGCAGCTCAATCAGTCAGATGCGAACTCAGAGTTTTAGTTTTCAATTGGATTTTTACATAGAATACCTAAGGTACTCGATGTATAAATTCCGGGCGGGAACTTTATCAACCTTTCCAGAGTTATTTGGCGCCTTTAGTTATCGTTTACATGTGCGTCTCTTGCTAGCCCTTCCACTCCGCTACCACGAGCCACAAGGTTGAACCAGGGGGTTGCTTTGCCTCTAGGAACTTGAAGCGACTGTCAGCGCTCTTCAGAAGCCTTTCCCAGTCTCCCACTTCTCTCTCGTGCGAATTTTGGATTTCTGTCATAGTAAGGTCCATCGACCTACGTAGCCACGATTAGCAAAACATATAACAATTAATTTTCAAAGTAAAGTAGTTAAGATCTGTTTAGTAACATACCGAAGACGGTCTTCTTGCCACTTGGACATAACGCCAGGTCGGGGCAAAACATTATCGTTAATAATAATTTTCGCCCCTGGTTTCAAGGCGGGGATGTGATTTCTCAAAATCTGGATACAGTATTTGTCGGACCAGTTATGAAATATCCAGCGGAAGAAGTACACGGCAGCCCCAGATACAGGCTGTTCCGTCAAGAAATCGTACGCCATGAATCTGACACGGCTTGATAGCTCAGCTGGCACCTCAGTCTCGGCCGTCTTGATAACAGGCTCGAGATCTTGGACGACAAATGACAGTGAGGGGAACTTGCGAGCGATGGCAAAGGAAGCAAAACCTTGCGATCCTCCAACCTTTTCTATGTATTAGCCACCTGTCGTAAGACTTATTCGCTCACTTTAACTAGGGACTTCTTCGGCTTAATTAGCGAAAAACAATGTGCCGCAAGAACTTACATCAATGACGGTTCCATCATTCAAGTCGCCCCATGGAAAGCCTTCCACAATATGGTCTAGTTCAAAACCCGTGCCCTCGGTGAACGACTTCATGGCATTGCCAAATCTGCGGGCACGCTCTGGAAATTTGGAAAACTCGACGTAAATCGAACTGTCTGTGTTATTCGCTAGAGCAAATCCCTACATGATGTAAGCTTTATTGAAACCGTGTACAAGTGCCGATCTATTTATCCAGAAGATGTCGGCTTTGGGGCTTACCGTCTCATTTGGCTCCTCGGAGCCAGGCCATTTCCCCAGGGCATTGCAGGTTTGCGCAGCAGCCTGCCATAAATCATCCGTGCTCGCAGCCACCCAGTCGTGGATGCCCTGATCTTCGGCCAGCAGACGCGACACAGCGTTATGGGCAACTATACCAGGACGGGGCTCTGAGAAGATGTCTTTTACGATAGCGTGGCGAATGAGTCGGCGAACGATGTCCTCGCGAAGACCGGTCACGGAAGCGATCTGAGCGAAAGACGCCTCTTGGCCGACAGAGAACGAGTGGGCTATCTGGAAGCGTGTAATAGCTTGCTGGCTAATAAGTTCGTCGTGCTATTGGAATTGTAACAATTAGCAAACATTGCTTGCCTTTTTTGGAGAGGACTTACAGTATAGCTCATAAGGTACTCTCTAGGGCCGAGTACTAGACGACGCAGTTCAAGAGTATCGTCGATGATGGCGGTCCTTGCTGATTCTATATCTAGCTCATGCTTTGGAATTAACGTGTCCTGGGCCCCGTTTACGTCAAAAGAGGGCGTAGAAAGGTTGTGAGCTACTAGGTAGTCATTAATCTTGTTTGTATTGGCCGCGATTCGGCTTGCTAGTTCAACAATCCGAGATGCCGCCATGGTACTAAGGGTCCTAGCACAGAATGTTGAGAGAGTTTGGATTTTGCTGAACTGGCGTGAAGTTGGCCTGAGCTTCAGACATATCCAAGGAACTCCGTAATTTAGATGGTAACAACTCGAGCTTCAATGAGGATAAGTACCTGCGTGGTAAGTATGGAGAAAGACACTAACAGGCTCCTGTTATCCTGGCTCCAAAGAACGTTGCCACAACCGTGGGAAGCACTTAATAGCCAGACCCTGGGGAGTCTGGCAGCGATTCAAGTTGCATTATATAAGGCGTTGGCTGCAGCATCAGTCGGAGGACCGCAGGGTATACGGTACGTACTGAGGTACCTACCCGCTGCGGGTAACCTGTTTGATTGCCGTTCAAGTTCACAGGTTCATTACTACCAACCTCTAAACCCTACCTAATGCAGTACTACTACTATTACTACTACTACTACTACTAGTCCTGCATGACCCCTTGCACAGACACGACAGGTACAATTAGCGTATCAAATGAGTGCCCTTGTCTCTGTGCCCCCCATTGTGGAGCCTTGGACCACCCACTTTATGCTGGGAGGCTGTAAAACAGTAACATCAAGCAGGCAGAAGGTGGAGCAACAAAACATAACACACATTGATAGATAGGCCTGTGCTTTCCTATGGGCTACGAGGTAAGGAGGTAAGTTTGGATGTGTGTGGCGCTTTGTTGGCCTACCTTCTGAGCAGGCTCTGTGAAGCAAGGCTCTATTGTCTCGATTCGGCAGGGACAGACATAAAACGGTGTATTTTGAGATTGACACGTGGTATAACCCGAGGCCCGAGGTCGCTCATAGACTAACGCACCAGTTAACTGGTGAGGTCTGGCTGGTAAAGGGGGGAAAGTGAACGTGTACTCTCTGATAACATGCAAAGGTAGGCGTGAGGGGCAAAGTGGTAGCTAGGTATCTACGTGAAAACTTGGCCCTTAAATCAGTAGTGCCATCCTTGGACACTGCATAGTACAAGTTGCTATAGCCGGACGCTGCCTGGCGTCGTCGTCCACACCACCTCGATAGCAACCCATTGTCTTATTCTCTTGTACTTTAATCGGACTAAGGTGGGATTTGCGGGACCTAAGCGAAGCCCAAAAAACCGGACATTAAGCATGATGATTAGAACTACAGGCCGACTCTTCATGTGAATTTGTCAGATCAACGTCCATGTAGGCCTTACAACATAAAGATCTGCTTCCCTGGTCCATCGACACTGATCCGCCGTGAAGCCGTAGTAAGAGAGCTCGCCCTTGAGCCACAAATACCCAACCTATGGGTAACGTTCATCGTACATGTTCAGATTGGTAGATATATGTCTAAGCAACGATACCTGATTGCTCCCGTAATTCTGAAGGTGGCTGCTCCGAGCTCGGCAACCGCACTGCTTCGCACTTGTTGACAAACCCCGCGGCCGAGGATAAACTATCTTGAGTAGCTTGGTGAGCCAACTCATAAGTGTCGCGCCGCATCCGCTCAAAAGATCCTTTTGTCCCACTGGGTAAGGAGAACTTGCTCGCGAACTCTCGCAATATTGCCTCCGAGGAAAAGTGTACGAAGAGCCGTCGCATTGTAGGCAAGCATGCACAGAAACCGCGATGCTCGCCTCCAGTACTGTCCAATACAGCGTCGGCGCAATGTTCACTGAGTTGCAGTGGTCAGTCTTGCGTGTCATATTGCACGGATATGTGACAAACCTGTTATGTCCAAGGCGTTCTCGTAGCTCGCGGTCGACTGGTAAAAGAAGTACACTCGAGCAATACCGATACCCACAATGCTATGTGATGTTTGGCATCTACTACACCACCCTTCGACTACAAGAGACAACACAGCTTTTATCTCGGCTTGAAAAGTTAGGGGTGTAGACTTACCAGGTACCAAGAAGGAATACGCCACTAAGGGCAATCTTCTGCCTGATTGAGACCTTCAAGCGCCACACAATGGGGATTGGGACTGCCAATATAGCTATATCCACAACCATATTTGAGATAGCAGTGGCGATAAACATGGGGACATATTGGCAGCAGTATTTATTATGCTGTGTTCTGCCATACAACGACTTCTAAGAGACTTTATCTTCGACAGCTTCGATGGCCGCTTTAGTAACTTCATCCAGATCCTCCTTCGGTAGTCCAAGGACCTCGTTAGCAAGCCCATGCCTAGATTCAAAATCCGCGTCCGCAGCAGGATAGAAAGCCCGAGAATACATCGCCTTCGCGAACCCTGTGTAGTCTCCCTTCCGCATGGCCATGCATCCATCAGCGACGCGCTTGGCTGACGGCTCATACCTGATATCCCAGTCCTTGTCCGTCGTGCCTTGAACGCGATGAATGCTGTCGAGGATATCGCGCTGGTTGACGCGAAAGCTCGCGGTGTAGAGCGGCTTGTTCTTCCAGTCAGACAGCGAGGGCGTAGCACTGCTCTCAGGTAAGCTGAGCAGCGCGGCAAACGCGCGTCCGCACTGCGACAAGGTGCTGGAGCTGATATAGGTGGTGCCGTCGTCGAAAAGGGTGGCTTTCTTGTTGCGGATGTCTATGCCGAATGCGTTCTCGCCGAGAGCCAAGCTCCATTCGTACCAGAAGCCGCATGACATGACGATGTGGTTGAGTCCCAGGCTCTCGATCTCCCTCACCTTAGCGACGACGCCCCGATGGTAGAGATCGTCCCTGACGAGGTTCTCGTTAGTGATGTCTGCGCCATATGCAGTTGGCATTATGTACGAGACGCCGGCTTTGGCTGCGGCTTTGACAACCTGGCTGTGCGTTTCTGGTGGTGCTGCAGCTGAGAGTATGATGGCGAGGAATTGCTGCCCCTTCAAGGCAGCTGTCATAGCTAACTCATCGTCGTAGTCAACTTTGACAACGTCAACGCCATCGGGTATCTTATTTTGATTGCCCCCACGTGTTAATGCCGTGATGCTGTGCTTGCCTGTTTTGAGCAACTCTGTGACGAAGTACGAGCCAAGCCGACCTGTAGCCTAAGACTGGTGAGTTTATAGTACTTTAAACGTGGTATTCGTGTCTTACACCGACGATAGCCACCCTCTTGAGATACTCTGTTGGCGACATGTCTTCAATAACACTCTCTTCAAGATAACTGCTGTGATATCTGGGTGGTTTTTGGACACATTGCGACCATTTTGAACGTGAATGAAATCAGTGATGCTGCAGGCTTTTATAGATGCACCTATGCAACTTCCATGTATCAAGTTTAGGAGCAAAACAGGTGGCGCGTAACTATAATCCAATGGACGCAGCTCAAGTTCTTCTCAGACCCCTCTTCCCATCCTAGAAAGGCACAAGGAGGGGAAAGCTACGGAGCACAGCGCCGCTGGAAATAGTCGGTGGGTCTCCGGAATGATCGGTCGAACTCCGTTCGAACTCACATCTCAGTCAAGAATCTACAAAGACATTGCCGACGGCATTGCTACGTTCGAATCCGTATCTTTACTAATTCCTTCGATCTGTCGCGTTTCTCAACTGCCTGATTTCTTTGTATATAAATAAATAGTTGTGGCTTGCTACCTTGGCTGCATAGTTCCCATACATCTCTTATCTCCTGCAACAACGTTATTATAACAACAAAGCGCGATAGCGAACATGGCAGAAAAAACCGTTCTCATCACCGGTTGCACCGATGGGGGCCTCGGTGCGGCCATGGCGAGGGCCTACCGCACCAGGGGCTTCCGAGTTTTCGCGGCTGTACGTAACCTTGAGAAAGCTGGATCTTTGCGGGATGTGGCTGGAATAGAGGTTCTTGAGCTAGAAGTCACGTCACAAGACTCCATCCGTCGATGCGTGACTGTGGTTGAGAAACTTACGGGAGGCTTGCTCGACATCCTCGTGAACAATGCCGGCTCCAGCGGTGCCATGCCCCTGTTGGACGTGTCGATTGAAAAAGCCAAGCGGGTGTACGATGTTAATGTCTGGGCCGTGCTAGCTATGACTCAGGAATTTGCTCCGATGCTAATTAAGGCCCGCGGCACCATCTGCAACATCAGTTCTGTGTCAGGCGAGTTGATTTTCGCATGGTCGGGTAAGAATATACTCTAACACCTTTTTGCAATCGACATATGCTGATTCAAATCGCATAGGAATATACAACAGCTCAAAATCAGCCACAACAGCTATTTCTGAGACGCTAAGAATTGAGCTGGCGCCTCTTGGTGTGAGAGTCGTCACTGCCATGCTAGGCGGGATCAGTACAAACGGAAACGATCCCGGCCAGAAAGGAGACATCGAACTACCCGCATCTTCGTACTACCAGAAGATAAGAGACATCCTCAACCACCACTATAAGGGGCTACAGTTCACTAAGAAACACGATATCAACGTAGCAGCGAGTCGCATCGTCGACGACGTCCTCAGTAGCAGCAGCATTTTCATCCGGCGAGGCGAGGGCTCGACGCTGACTTGGATTTGTAATATGTTCTTCCCACATGCGTTTCTTACCTCGATATTGAACGGGAAATCAGGGCTTGCCGATATAAGTGCCAAATAAACGGGTTTCGAGCATGGGCTAAGGCTGAAAGAGAACATGAAAGCTTTGGGAGATTACATGAGGAGATATGGTCTGGTTCATAAGGATGATGTACCAACTTTCCTGCTTGACATAGATTCCCGGACTTGAGAAGCGAGAGCAAGCAGCGATGTTTCGAGAAGTCGAGCCGCTAAAGCGTTGGGAGATTGGCCTATTTTTAGCCTGGGATGCATGCTATATGAAGGCGGGTCCTATTCAAGTTATATGTGATTACAGACCTATCACGTTATTGTACCAAATATAGGTAGCGATATTTATCTAGGGCAACTTATTTTAAGGGGGACAGACTCGTCTAAACAGAGAGTGGTTAGGATGTATGGCTTATATTTTAATAAATACGTTGAAATCAAAAGAATCACTCGAATGAGATGTGTATGGCGCAATAAAGTGGGAAACGATGCACAGTTGCGTGCAACTAAAATCTCGATCGTCGCAACATATACAATCCAGTCGCCCATGTCAGCCAATGCAAAGTTATCGCAAAGGTGTCCCTTAAGCATGCCTCAACATACCATATAGACACATTCCTCTAACTAGTTCTAATCCGTATTCTCTTCCAGGGCGCATGCGTCTAGTAATCTCTGTGCTTCTTCTCTACACTCTCTTGGCTGCTCCACCCGGTTCGCGAAGTATCGAGCTCTCGTGTAGTCACCATTATCTAGAGCCCAACGCGCTAACAATAGCTGAGCTTTGGGTATGATCGACCCGTGTTCGTCGCGGGCATTGTTCTCGGTATTGCTGCCTGAATAGTATTCGATCGCTTCATCTAAGCATTGCTCGAGAGAAACTGTAGCCTCCTGTCGGTTATGCAGTTCTTCGTGGAGACTAGCTGATTGAAAAAGCATGTCGAGACGTCTGCGCCTGAGGGAGATATCGCCGGTATAGTTTTCAGGGTTTCGCAAAGCGGTACCGGTGCATGCGAGTGCTCTCTTTAGGGAGTCGATTGCCTGCGGGAGTTTAGACAGACTTACTAAGCAGCCGGCCATCGCCTGCCATAGATCCATTTCCCCTGGGCGCAATAATACAGCTCGACGGTAAAAGTCGAGTGACATTTTTGGCTGTTCGAGAAATTCATAGGCCTGACCAAGGCCAAAATAAGCCCTATAGTCCCGTTTGTTCAGACTAATAGCGCGTAGATAAGAGCTCAGGGCAGCATGACTGTTCTCCAACTTTAGGTACTCATGTCCTAGTAATGTCCAGGCTGAAGCGAAACTTCGGTCTAGAACTAAAGCTCGTCTGAAATAGATAATAGCGTCCTCGTGGCGTGATGAGAGAGAGTAGTAGTTACCGATAACGCAACATGTCTCGGGTCGGTAAGGTTCGACTGAGGATGCGAGCTGAGCCACGAATGACAGCCTATCCCTAGAACCTAGCGTATAGAGAATATTTGAGTAGTGATCGAGGAATTCGAGATATCTCGGATGAGAAACGAGCATATCCGAGAACACTGAGCGGGCCGATTCGAATTCTATAATCAGATGAGAAAGATGAGATGATCAAAGTCAAAGACGGCAAGAATGTACTAACCTTTCATACGATAGTATACCAGGGCTCGTTGGCCTTCCAGAAATACACTGCGGGGAAAGAGACTTTGTAATTGGGAGATGTCCGAAAGAAGAGAAGTCGACGTTTGCTGAAGCTCTTGCCGACAGTAAATCGAGAATATGAACGCCATGATACTTGGCTGGAGCTGCGAGTAGATCAAATCTAGCTTGAAGGCTCTTAGTTCAGCAAATCTTTACACTAGGTTAGAGTTAAATACTAACATCTCTCGCGTCACGAACTAGGCAACAAAGCTCCTGCCACGCCCCCCAGTTCCAGGGATTGATCGAAACACTCTTTAACAGCCAGAGTTTTGCAAGATCACAATTCTGGTCCTTCGCTAGAACCATCCCATACCTGAAAATTGTCCGTAAGCTACGTACCAAGTTTCATATAATGAATAGGGAGAGCAAACACAAATACTCCAGCCAACCTTGACTGGAAACCTGGACGGAATGGTCTTTTTCTCGAGTGAACTACTTCTTTAACATGGATTTGATCTTCAGCAGTTGTTTGTTTGTTACGGCGCTGGTGTCCGAAGGGCCGAGAATCTGAGAAGCATCCTCTGTTTTCTGCTTCTCGCCCTGTATCAAGAGGGCATAGGAGGCAAGGAATAACCCTCGTTGGCTAAGCCCCTTTCTCGGTAGTCGTGCCGGTTGATCTTTGCGAAATATAATAGGAAGGCCCGAGAGGCTAGCTGGAAGCAGAGTCTCAGCGCATCTTTGGAACTCATGGCAGTCAAAAAATGCCTTCGCCATAAGATACTTGGGCGTTTCAAACCGTTCCAGCAACAACTCGTATGAATCACTCTGTAAAGCGTGATTTTCGAAGTGCCCTGAGTTACACAAGCTGGCATCATCCTCATCATCATCAATTGGAAGGGAGTCCAAAAGCTCTGCTGCCCTAGTGATTTCCATAACAATGAGCAGAAAGACCTGTTTAGTGAAGTTGGGCTAGCAACGAATCTAGCTTACCATCTAGCAGAATGGTATAAACAACGCTGAGAGCAAGCGATGACTGCCTGTCGCAGCGCATTTTGTAGCTCCAGGGCCTGCGGCCGGGAGAGACTCATGTTTGGACACTTTGGTCGTGTTGAAGCTAAATCCGGCAGTAGAGTCGCTTCTGGCAGGGACGATATGAGAGGTTGGTACGGTCGGCCATATCTAATTGGACCCATTTCCCGTATAAGTGCATAATACTGCTTAAAAAGGTATGCTATATAATAATAAGAAGGCTTATGCAATTAATGCCACACCGTTATATTAGCACTGTGCGCTCACCGTATTATTAAGAACACTCTACTACCCAGGGCCTGACCATTGCCCCCTAATGCTGAGGCGTGACAGGTCCCGATCCAAATCACGCGGCCGCACGAGTCAAAAGTCGCTTTCGTCAGTTGTGCGGTCACTTGCAAAAGATAATTGCTGGCAGGGCAGAGTCGCAATTGCTATACTTTACTTTACCGCCACTTTGCAATCGTGCAATAGGTGGCCTAATGTAGACCTGTTCTGGCAGGGAGCCGCCCCACAAAAATGCCCACCTGAAAAAGGCGGACAACCTCGGAGAAGAGCTCGGATGTAACCGGATGACGTGAAGTACATACAGCAGTACTAGGTACCTGTCTCACAGCCAAGTCGACACCCATGCATGCACGTTGTTGTATGTGTACTCAGTACACGCTGTGTGGCTTAACACCGGCCTCAGTTTAAAGCCGATGGCTCGTAGGAACTTCAGATAGGATTCACAGAATCCGAGCCGATCGGACCATAAGCTTACATTGTGTGCAGTACCGAGAAATGAGAATTGCAATGAGCAAGATCGTTGAATCAGATCAACTTGGCTAAAACCACGTGACATGCAGGCTTGTATAAAAAGAACTGCGACTACGCTTATGATGCTGATAGAACAGATTACCAGATCTTGCATATAATCCGAAGACCACATCCTTGTCGTTACTCGCGTACTTGCGAAGTTATTTAATAATCAAGACATTTCAACGAGGCTTACTGACGAGCACTGAGACAAGCACTGAGACGACCAACCTCACGATGTCTAGATTTTCTGTTCAGAATATCCTCGACTACGCCAACCTTGGCGAGATCTCCCGCCAACGCCAGTTCATCCTTCCAGCCATCGCCGCAGGCGGGCTCAGTCTGGCCACGTATCTCACATTCAGTTACCGGGGATGGCTGGCCCTAGGACGCGGCGGTCTCCCATTCAACCCCCTCGGTTACCTGATCAACCTGTCGCTCCATGCGATCGCACGGACAGATCTGCGGACGCCGGCGCCCTACATGCTAGAGGGTCTCGAGGACACGTACGGGCCGTGGGCTCGCCGATCGTTCTTCGGTGGTGTATTGCCGCCTGAGCGCGTTGGCCCGCGCCCTGATGTCCCATCGTACGTAGCACCGCAGAGACAGACGAGCGAGCGCGCGACGCCCGAGATGATAGCGCTCATGGAGGCGTTCCTAGAGGCACTGGTCACGGCCAACCAAGATATCCTGGAGATCCGGCCGTCGGGGCTCGAGGGCCCGAGGCACAATGCCGCCTGGCTTGCTGACGGCCTATCGACAAAACCGAAGTTCTTGAAGGGCACGAGGGGCGAGTTCTTCCATGTGCATAAGGAGGGTAGCACACACATGATTCTTAGTCTCACGGACGCGACGACAGCTATCCAGTCATTTTGGGCGGAGCGGCACGGCCTTAGTGGTGTGGCCAGTGGCCTACCACCCTGGGGCTACGTTCTGATCTATGCGCCGAGGGATGAGGAGGAGTTCAAGGTATGGCAGAGTTTCGCTGCCGCGTCGGCGAGGTTCATTATTACTGCCGCGGATGGGCCGAAGGACATCTCCATCCCGGCATGACGCAAGAAGTCAGACTAGATGAATCCCAATGCGCGCACGACATGAGAACGGTGGTGGATCGGACTCCATACCAGACTCGTGCTGTCAGCAAGAGTTCTTGGCGGATTTGGGAGCTACGGCCATGAAAAATATGAAGGCGAATAAATGAAGTGGTGTATAATATAACGTTAACCTCTAAACCTACTTGGTCTACGCAGGGCCGTTCAATGCAACGATTATTGGCATATACCCTGACCATACAAGGCGGAACACTGCTTCAGCATCTGGCCTTAAACTTCCTTGACTGGGCCTTTGAAATAGGACTTAGCCCGAACTGCGTACCAGCAGACGCTGAAAATAACCACGCTACAAAACACTACAACACTCCAGTTGAATCCTTCAGGGCTAGTCGGTGTTTGCTGGGGCCAGAAAGACCAAAACAGCAAGAACACACTATAAACAATAGAAAAGATATTATTTATAGTTCCGAACGGTTCATGCAACCTCCAAGGCCCCCACATGAGTTGCCCAGATGGAGTAATGTCGTCAGGAATTGCGACATAAGGTCTGATGGTACCGGAAATACGACGCCATAGGAGTAGGCTGATCACTAAGGTATATGAGGAAAAGAGGCCTGCAATGATGAGGGAGAGAAGTGCATTGAATGCTATTGCGGACCCAAGAACAATCAAAGACAATAAGACGGTCACTCCGAGTGTAGTGGCAATAGATACAACAGGTAGGGAAGCATTGCTCAACTAAAAAGAAAACGGAAGTGAAAATCAGCAATTTCGTCGCGGTCACTTTCAAGACAGGACTTACCCTGACCAAGTACACAGAGAACGGCAGTCCAAGATCTCTGGAAAATGACCACAGCATGCGAGATGCAGAAGCGTACACGCCAATAACGCTTGCAATGGCCAAGACAAGGACGATGCCAGCTAGTAAGCCTGCGCCAGTCAATGACTGAACAGCCTGGTAGAATATTTCGAGGAATGGGTAGAATAAAGTGTCCGCTGACGCTACGACCGTAGTCACATCGCTGAGGCAAAACATTAAGGCGATGACCATGGCAAAAGCAAGTGCCCCGTTAATCAAGATTGTGTAGAGCAATGCTCTCGGCACCACAATAGCAGCACTCTATCAAGTACTGTTGGTTTAGCTAGAGGTATCATAATAGTTACCATCTCGGACTGCCGTCTCTATACTTGGTCGCGAAGTCTTCGGTCAAGTAGAAAGGTAGAGAAGATTCTTTGGGGCGAAGGGGGAGGAGGGCTAGAGACAGGAGACTGGACACTCACTCTAATCTCTTCAGACATGTGCACGGCGCAATCCGCGCCGAGGAGAGAGCCAGCGATGGCGGGGAAGCCCACAAAGAAGCTTAAGCCTTGCGACGACCATCCGCCCTCGTTGAAGAATGTCGTAAAGACCTCGGAGGGCGAGCTATGAGGCGCGAAATATACCAAAGGGACCAGAACCCCAAAAAACCCGGCCAAGTGAAGAATCAAGATAAAACTTTCGCACTTGGCCAGCACGCGACTCGTAGTTGAGTTTAGCAAGAAAGAAAATATCGCAACAGCCCAGATGATCAGTAGAGTGTGCCACGGCAGCGGCACGTACGTCGGCTTTGTTAAGACGATAATACCCTGCATGAGCGTTGCGATAAGGTAATTAACTAATACGGCAAAGGCCTGCCATGCCAGCGTGGTCAACCACCCAGTCACGTAGGCCAGAAAGGAGCTCCAGGGGGGCGGGGCCATCATTGCCACCCAATGATCTACGGACAAGCCCGGAGCTTATTAGCAAACCTAGCAGCAACACCAAAATTATACGGAGAAGAGGGGAGAAGAGAAGAGAAGAGGGGTCGGTCTCTTACATTGGCCGCCAGACGTTGGGGCCATCGAGGCCAGTTCTCCTAAAGATGTGTACACTGATATGGTCCCAATCCAGTTGATCAAGAACCCCCAAAAAAGGCCTGCTGGGCCACCATTGAGAAGACCAGAGATTGAGGTCACGAGGATGCCCTCCCAGGAAATCAGGGCAGAGCAAGAAAGTCCGAGGATAGACATGAATCCAAACGCCCGTGTGAGAAGCGGTCGCTTGCCGAGACTTCGAAGGTATGCATCGTCATCGCGATACTTCTCGTTGACTAGCTGCTGCTGCGTTGTGAAACTGCCGTGTCTATGATCGATGCTGCTCAACTCGATATTGTCCATGGTGCCGGCCACTGAATCAAGAATTCTACGACCACCTCTGGAGAAAACGGGAATGAGAGGGAGAAATCGCGGGCTACTGAGAAACAGGAACAGGTTCTTTCGTGCACGTGGCGGAGTAAAACGGTATTTAGATCAACTTCCTCTTTGCTAAAGATGTAATTAGGTCGTGACGGCTCGGGCTCCAGACCAACTATTATACGCATACCTTTCTACCTACAGGGTGCTTACCTAGGTACATATATGGGATGGCTAGATGGAGGATCTAACCTGGCGGTAAGGCTTGACTACCTCTATCTTGGGAGGAATCATGACCTGGCTCAAGATAGGACATATAAACCGTCGCAGAGCCTCCCGAGCTACATGTAGCCACAGAAGTAAGAGACAGGTATACCATGATTTTTGGGATAGTTGCATCGAAATGCTTGTCTTTAATTTACATCGGTACTTTCCGGCTCACCGTAGCATCGCATACCTGTAACACGGGTATGCATACGCCTCTCAATAGATGTAAGCCTCACTTGTTACACCATCTCCTGTACATGGTGGTGGGTTTCATCTGGCGCCACACCCCTCCTACAAAATTGTAGGTATATACCCCCTGTACGTGAGATGGATGAACCGCCACCTAGCAACCAATTCATTTCTCTGTCCAGCTTAGTCCTTATTTTTTCTCCCTTTGTTTCAATGCTATTATTTATTCTATGAAGAGAGTGTCATTGCAACATGCGTCACAACATATTACAAGAAGTTCTTCAATATCGCTCTTGCTGCTTACTGATGAGCCCATTCATGAGTTCGATAAATCGGAAGAGTTATCGAATCACGGGGTTGGCCGGTTGACGGGATCTCGGACAAGTTAATGAGCATTGTAGCCCTGAAGTAAGCAGCCCGCAAGGAGTATCGAGGTATTTCAGCTTGTATTCTATGTCTAGCCTAGTTGTAATTGCGTCAGCGCAGACTGCAGCCAGATGCGACGACTGTGTCATGGTTCTGTTCCGGACTAGATCCGGCCTGAGGCACGGACACTGGGCACGGACTACAACTATCCCTATATAAATAGAGATTTCCCCGCATCTACTTATAGATAATTGTAGTCCGTGCCCAGTGTCCGTGCCTCAGGCCGGATCTAGTCCGGAGCAGAACTATGACAGATTGACAACTGATGAAGACTGCGCTGCTGTGGTAGAGACCGCAGAGGCCTGCATAATTACCGTCTCACACAACACTATCACGGCAGAGACCTTGCCACTGAAATAAGGGATAACGATGCCAGATCTCATCATATATTATCACTTTGAGGAAGAAGCCATAATTATCCCATACATGTTGCGGGATATGCCTTTCTCTTCTTTGTTGCAAGTCTACTACCACGACTTTCTACTTGACATAAAATGCCGACCTTCTTGCTCAGCGTGACAGAGAGAAAAGACATCCCCGCGTCGACGAGTCTCGTCGAGACAAACGACAATCAAAATCCGATAATCCAGGTCATTACCTGGCTGTTTCTTGCCCTGTTCACTCTCGCGCTCGTGTTTCGGTGCCTGTCTACTTTTTACCTGAAGACCAATCGCCTATTGAGATGGGATAACATACTCATCCTTCTAGCTTATGTATATTCCCCTGTTATTACCTGGGAGGCGACCCTAACATTCATACACAGATTGCCGCGGTGGGGCAATCGGCCACTTTAGTTGTCCCAGAAAGTGAAATATTTGGCAATGGCAAGGCGTGGCAGAATGCTACTGAGCATGACTTGCAAGTGGGTATTAAGGTTAGTTGTCGCCTGAAGACCAAAGTTCATCTAAAGAGTACTGATATGTAGTGTCTGCTTTCTAGCTCCAGTACGCCGGAGACCTCCTATTTGTCCTCGCTCTTGGATTCGGCAAGCTCTCGGTCTGCGCGAGTCTTTTTGCATTTTCGCCAAAGCGAGCGCACCGTCGAACCAATACTGCCCTGATCATCGTCACCATACTGTGGGTATTATCGTCAGAGCTCGGCACGGCATTTCAATGCGGCTCTCATCACCCATGGGAAGGCAAGAACGAGCTCTGTGTCAATTTAGTAAGTTCACTTGCCTTCTGATATTATACATACGGGTTCCTACCTAACTCTTTAACTATCTAGCACGCCTTCATCATCTACGTCGGGATCGCAAACATCATCACGGATGTCGCTCTGGTGCTTGTCCCGATCGCAATCATTTTGCCATTGCAGATGCCAGTCAGAACACGCGCCGTCATTATCTCACTCTTCGGGTCGAGAATACTGTCTGTTTGTCCCTTTCCTGGTAGACTCATAGCACCGTGATCGTCCGGGGTCCAGGTTAACTCCTTTCCTTTAGGGTCATCGTGCCGACAACCCTCCAACTTATCTATCTCTCGCAATTTCTTGACAACCAGTTTGCCGTCACGGCTTCTCCTTACTACATCTCGACCCAAGCGACCCTGTTTACGAGCATATCAGCGGCTTGCTTGGCGTACTGCTGGCAATTTTTCAAGTCCGTACGGAGCGGTCTCACCTCCGCTAATATAACCGAGTTCTCTCCCTCGTACGCCCTATCCCAGGTTTCCAAAGCGCATAATCATCAGGCAAACTGGGGAGGCAGTAGGAATTATGTCAAAATCACTGCTGATACTACTGTGTAATAAACGTCCAAACTAACAAGAACGAGTCAACGAGACATCTCTCCAGAGGGAAATATATTTTGATAGCTAGAGCGCGTCTGATTTGTACGATGTGTAGGGTCAGTTAGACATTTATTGATGTCATAGGGTAGGCTAAGTCGACTTAGCCGTCCAGATCGAACTGTTGTGTCCTTCCTGTTAGTTAACTTTCATCATTAGCATAACTCCGCACCTATAAATAGACTACAATATAATCTATATCAAGACATAAATGATATCTTTTTATCACTCCTGTTAGGGTGACTAGCCACCCTAATACATTAAACTGCTGAGGAAAAAAAGAAAAATCAGCTTACGGACCATCTTCATGTGGTGGTACGCTAAAGGTTGGCGTAGCTACGATACTGAATACCTAAACGTTACTACAAAGAGAATACTCCTCCAAGCTTTGTAGCAATACGCGAGGCAAAAGTATATCGTCGCTTATTAGCTCTCATCAGTGCTTCGAATAAGGCAAACTAGTGCTACAAAGTGGATTTCTCTGCTCAACAAGCTCTTGGAATTGGCTCCGGCTCCCATCAAATTGTCAGTCCGAGTCCTCTGAATCCGCCTTGTCTTGGTTGCACTGTGGACGCTCGTAAGACCTCCAGCTTAAGAAATCGGGTTATTAGAATGCGCGGTTGGCATTTATTTTTGTCACAGTATGCGATACCACTGACCTGGATACCGGTTCGCTATCCCTTCCGATACCCTTCATGCGGGCCTCTGTCTACTACTGCGACTTATAACTCCCCTGTTAGATCCCTGGTTGGCTCAACTTCTAGCATTGACGCCTGCTTACTCCTGACTGTGTGTGGTGTTAAGGGAACCCTCAACATATAACTGCCGGGATTGTTTCATACTCAATATCAAAGAGCAACAATCCACTGGAATAGCCCACGAGACGCAGTGATGTGATACGGTCGGCTTGGTTGCAAAACAACCCGTATTCCCTCCAACCATAACATCTCTCAGCTCAATACGCATATCTAAGAGACACAATTGGCGCTTATTTACTACACACCTCCATATGTATATTACCTAAGTGCAGTATATATTGCATTGGTATTATGTCTTGGGTAATCAAGAGCATTAAAATACTACATGATGAATGTGTACGCCGCACTAAAAGCAGAGCCGCAACAGTAGTAATAGCAATTTAAGGCTGACGTATCGCACCACTTAATGTAGCAATAGGTATATTGCCGCTATAGTAGTGGTGGAGGAACCTTATTAAGACCCTCTTGGTAGAACCCCCGCGAGGGGGGGGAGGTTACAACGCCACCAACTTGCATACAGTCGTGCATATCTGTTATAATGGCCCAATGTAACGTCGGAGCTATAAGTTAGTCTGCAGCGTAATTACCCCTTGGAATGTAAGCAGACAGATCAGTGGGTAACATCCTCAGTCAGATCATGAATGCGGCTATATAAATGGTCGACTACTAAAAAAAGACTCATGTTTCAGGTGCCGAACAGGGAAAACACGCTAAGGGATGCTTGTAGTAGATACATGATGTCGGGCAAGTGACTGTGCTTTGATGATCTGATAAAAAGACGAGGGGAAAAACAACGCCTGATATATAATCTTCCCCTCAACTTCGTAAAAGCAGAAATCGTGGTTCAACCATATTGCCAAGATCAAATGGTTGACGCTAGAAAACTCAAGCCACAAGGCTTATTTTGAGGAACGGGAGCGATACATTCAGCTAGTGGGCGAATTCCTGATTGAATCTGTTTAGCCAAGACAAGACTGCAGGCATGGTGTAAATGCTCGAGGGGGTTTCATCCTTATGAGAGATGAGAGTCCTGTTTGAGTGGTATTCTTTTTTAAGGTGGCAGGTGTAAAGCTATAGTTATAAATCCCGTAGAGATCTATATTCGGTGGATGGACAGGACTTTGTGGTCGCTAAGCTGACCATCTTGAATCTCTAGGATGAGTCGGCGGTTCTCTCCAACGAATGAGTGATGGAAAATTATATAGGCTTGTATCAAACCCGGCTTTGATAATTGTGATCGGGCCAGAAGTCAGTAGGCGGCTCGTCGTAGGTATATCCTGTAGACACCCAGCCCATCGCGACTGTGAATGGTCATCGAAAACGGATTGAATGGCTCGAATTCCTCTTGGCCATACAGCCAAGTTGAACCCTGTCAAGCATCTGATAGGAATGGTGAACTCGCTACCCGTTCTGTATCCTAGTTGGGCTGTTGGCTTCTGGTTAAATAGGAGCCGCATCCTGGCGATATATGTATGGTCGCCAAGCTGCATAACGGAAAATGTTACATGAGAAAGTTGACCAGGGTCGATAGATACTTGTTGCTCGAGGAGACATAAGCAGGATTCTTCCTAGCGTTTTGCTAGCCTGGTTTGTGTCAGGAGCAGTAAATAACCAGCTGCCCACCGTCATGTCAGACCAGTCTTACTATAAACGACAAGATCGCTCGAAGCAGCCCATTGAAGAGCTAAGACCCTCTTGACCCGTTGGACTAATTTCCATGCTCTTTGTCGACTTCTAAGTTGAGGGGTATAGTTTCTTTCAGTCGTCTGACGATATACTCATCTTAAATCATACGTATTGTCCCACGAAAGGACTTCGAAAACCCAAGAACGTTCGGCACTACTCTTGAATCTGGAGGCCCAGAAGTGAAGATCATAGTAGACAGGTATAAACGAGCCGGAACCTCGGCGAAGGCTTAGAGTATCAACTGTCGGCAGATACGATGCTAGCATCACAATGATCTCATACGGAAATCTAGAGAAACAGTCATCCGTCTGTCGTACTAGCAGGGACAGTCGGAGCCTGTGGTTGTTAATAACGGAGTTGTTGAATCTGGGTATATTGTAAGGGTCGGAGGCAATAAAACTTTCTGATAATATGCCACAGGCAACGTAAAGGTAACGATCAGCCTAACGATGATGATTGCGATCCCGTATTTTTCCGCCAGAGCAATCATCCCAGCTAAGCTGATTAGGAGTATCAGTTACAAAGGGTAGCGAGTAGCAGACTTGATATAATCCTTTGGTGCCGAGTGCTTAATTTTATTTGTAACATCTAGATAATAGTTCTCAAAGCCTTACAAAGCGTCTTACCATTTATGTCTCTGGTATTACAACGCTGTGTTGAAGTGTTCCAATGTTGTTAGGTATTCTATAACTGTGGGTTTCTAACTTAATTACTTAATTACTTTAATAATCTCCTATGTAAGTTTTGTTCAGCGCAAGCACGGCGCACTCTATTATATATTGCCGTCCATGAAACCTTCCTCTGCCGGCACGGAAGTGATTCTCGTAGGAACATATAAACGTCACAAGTGGTGATATGAAGCGAATTGTAGTAAAAATCAGAAGGCGAATAAGCATTTTATGTGCCTACCTGTGACTTAAACACAGAGCTCAGCCAAGAGATGGTTACATTCATGTATTGTGAGATGAATATGCCACGTACTACGCGGCACAAAGCCGCTCATACATGTACATACTAGTCACCTGAAGAGAACTGAAAAGCTCTGGCACGTTAATGGGGGGCGGGGCAGACTCAATCAAACGCATGCGTGAGCACGGCGATGAGCAAAAGTGAAGCTATTTACGTGAGGAAAATTGAAAAATAAATACAAACCCCTTGGTGGCTGGGCTTACCCTACACACTTGGCGCAATGATAGCACCCTTGGCACTCGGTCTCCGCCATCTCAGTGGCGAAATAGATTTGGCACATCTGTTGACAGCAATACCACGGACTTAGCGAGTATTATTTTCCTATGATATTCTCTCCCGGCGGATACAGACATATCTTTCATCCTTACAGTCCCTATTGCCAGTATGCCTACAGGAGGAAATGGCCTGGCACAAATCCCACGGACCGTCAATATAGTCATTGGAGTAATACCACAGTATTCACTATCCTAGCATTGGGCTTGTATTTCTTCTCATCAAACGGGCGTCGTAGGAACAGGACCGCTTTCTCGACACCCAGCCAAGTCCCGGTGAGCAAGGAGCAACATTCTCCCCATCGCGGTAGGCTTGAGATTGAGGGTGACGTACCGCTGCGTATAGTGGAAGGAGGACTTGATGCCCACGCCGTCCGCGGTAATCTTGAAGAGACACTAGGAAAAGATGATGAAGCCGCTATATATGTGATGCAACTAGAGCTAGCAGACACTCCGGGCAAGCCAGGCTGGACGGGGCCGGTATATATGAAAAGAAGTCTAAGTTAGAGGCTAGGGCAGTATCGAATCAAGCGGCCAGAGATCATTTAGCTGGGGGACACGAGCTAGCTGGAGCGTGACCTGGACAGTACTTGACAGCATGGACTATATAATTGTCCAGTAACTAGACTATGCTATCTGTCACGTGGATGTGGATCTGGTGCACACTGGTGAGGCGCTGTGGGACCGGCAGACAAGCGGTCTGCCAATCACCATGTAGTACAGCCTAGGGGCCCCTATTCATGTGCATATAGAGAGTATGCCAGTCAGGCCTGAAATGCTCACTCTGATCGTCATAACATACAATAGAGTCATCCAGTACGCTTAGTAAGCCCTCTGTGGCACTATCGCCTGTCGCTTCCCCTAAACTTGTGCCCCTGTACTTATCGCGATGCATCCGAAGTATAGCATGCACTATACCCATAAACATCGTCTGTAAGAACAAGGTTAAGTGATGGGACTCTGCCCAGCATCTGGCCCGCTTTTGCCCGGCCGATGCTAGATCGGCCCACCAACGTTAACCCCACAGGAAACTCAATAGGCATCCAGTCTAATCCATTTGGTCAGCGTAGCGAACTCTAGAGGAAATCGTGCAATTCTAACAGCCCATGCCAAGGTTATGCCAAGTGGCCCTCCGCAACAGCCCTATGAAACCCTTACCCACGGGGTTATGGCTAGGCTATTGCGAGTGGAGGTGTAATACTAGTGAGAAGCATGTAATACTGGGCTCGTCCCGGGCCCTGGAGGCTATTTTGCAAGCAAGCGGATATTCGGATACCGTACCAAGGACAACTTGACGGGTAATAGTTTATTGTAACAAAGCATGGACATTAACTCATATGGCAAAAATTCTAGTAATACATAATAACCCCTCTTGAAACGGGGCCTTGGCAAAGGTTTCCAGTTGCAACCTCTCCTCAAAAACAAAGGCATGGAGAATAGAAAAAATGCACGTGCTAGCACTACGCCTGCCTCTAATATGTAAGACCATCTCTATTCCTGTTAAGCACATTTCCCCTCCCTTAGGCGCGTATGCATATGTGAGTTAGTTCCCATAATGCCTGTCATATTCCTTAAAGCTATCGTGACTAAGTCGATAAGTGTTATTTGGATATAGAGCGCAATTCTAAAATTCCTTCGTGGCTCGGCAGCTCACACTGTGTCATAGCGCGAGACCTCTCTGCCCACTGAAGGCTAGGTATAATTCATTCCTGGTAGGAGAGCTTGAAATATGTGGTTAAGAATATAATATGAATCTTTTGTATCGGCAAGTGTTCCTCTCCCGTATTAATTCTGTTGTGGGTTTGGGTGGTATTTTCTTATTTATCCGAAGTGGGCCCTCGCCCTCGAGTCGGATCCTGGAACACCCGATGTAATTCTGTTTTGAAGAAAACTTTTGCAGCGTCTAGTGAGTATCAGAGAAGACTAGCCCTGGTGCCGTAATAGCAGATCTGGAAGGGAAAACTACAATGCGGATACCTATAATGCAGAACCAGCTAGGCTATACTTTGTGGAAAAATCCTCAATGTCTATCGTACAAAAGTACAAGGCAGCCTAAGGCTGTCTTTCACCATAGAGGCTACCAATTCTTCGTCCAGGATGGCGGTACTTTTGTGGTAGTGCATCCTGGCTTTGTCGGTTTAGCTTGGCGTACATACAATAGGGATCGACACGACACCGAGAACAACCCATGTACCAACTCCACGTGTTAAGGGTAGAGAAATGTTTGACCTATTTAACGGCGTCGTTCTTTGAAGCACATCATTGGATAGTTCCGTTTCTATTGATAATACTTACTATGTAGAAATACTTAGAGTGATATACCAAATTTATAAGGTGGCTGGAAGTCTCCGGCATTCAGCCAGATTTTTGCGGCACTTCAAGCTTGACCAGTTTGGGACCTCGTGACCCCGTGCTTTGCGCACTTATTTCGGCATAAAGTCTTGGCTTTAGCTGTGTTTTTATGAAGAATCAGATCCAATAGGTATCCGAGTGTTGTAAACCATAGATGTATGAAGTCACTGAATATCATTAAATTAGCCCCCACCTCGGTCTTCAACGGTATCGTTGCGTGTGGCCGTTGGAGGTACCACAACAGGGTCCGGGGTCGAGGCGGTTCCATCACAGCTCCGAACCACTTAAAGTGAGCTTCCAAGGGTCCTTCCTCCTATCATGCATGATCATATCCTGTCAGCCAAGAACGAGTCATGCAAAGTATCGATATTAAATCTCATCACGTTTTTGAGCGTCAACGTCCATTTTGTTAGGAGTATACCGCTGATGATAGTCTCAATTGCTCCAAGCTATCACATACCCACTTCATTCAGTCCCGGAGAGCTTTGGAGAAAGGTCGGGGATCGATAGCGCCCAATGAAGATTGCATACGCTTACTACGTGGTCATCGATCGTGGCTCCGTGCACATGTCGATCCATCGCAAGAACGGACGGCCGAATGTAAATACTATACCGTGGTGTGGCACGCGGCAAATACGGCTGCAACCTAGCAAAGAGGTTGCCTAACCTAGAGGATTAATACTTATCATCGACTATCTACTATGTACACCTATCCATGCTCATGTGGGTAGGATCGTACGAGGAGCAAGGGTACATGCTATCCCTGCCTTGAATTTCTCTATACATAGTAATGACTCCACTCTGGTATTAGGTATCTGCGGCGAGGATGTTTAATAATCTGGGGGGGGGCCGGTCTCCTCTCCGCCTCATGGGAGCGATTGAGTCACGGATCTGGCCTACACATATGCTGTCTTTCGTTGCCCTTCAAATTAGCCGTGCATGATAGCATCATGGTTCTGAAAGGGTCGACAGCTTTTATTTGGGAGAGTTCGTGGGTTGGACCTCTGACCAAAGGATTTCTGCAAGTGCACCCCCTACCCTTTGCGATGTCACATGATACTCAGATAGACCGTCTTCATCAGCTGGGCTATATATCTACTGGTTCTCGGGTACCTGCCAATTCGTTCGAGCTGCATGACCGGAAGCACATACATACCACCCGCACGTCATTTTGCTGGCCGGTAGACCCAGTCTACAAGAAGTAAATCTCAAAAGTACAAACGTAGACCGCATGTAGCGCGGTAATAGCGCCCGGTGAAGTTATTTCGAATATCATGCGATAAACGGGGTCGAGCTATGGGGTACATTAAGGAGGTGCCCAGCAGTCCGTGTCCTTGGATTGTTTACCGTAACCCTGCATCAGTTCAACATCTCAACCCGGAATCGTGACATTCTTAGCCCTCGTTGCTAGTGTGCTTTGTAGCACCTTGGCTATTCATCATCTTACTGCCATGCTGTCCACCTCGACGCTTCTAGCTACAACGGTAGCTGGAAATATACTGTACTGTCTAACACTCGTTATCTATCGCTTGTGTTTTCATCCTCTTGCCCGGTACCCGGGGCCGAAGCTTGCTGCTATCTCCTGGTGGTACGAGTTTTACTACGACGGCATATTGTACGGCAAGTACACATTCAAAATACAGGAACTACATAAGAAATACGGTCCCATCATACGAGTTACCCCCGACGAACTCCATTGCAACGACCCCGAGTTTCTAGACACGCTCTACCCTAATGGCTCAATACCGCGTGACAAGTATCTTCACTTTATCAATACACTGAAGTACGTATTGAACACCCCCAATAGCCTATATGTGCCGTATAAAATAGCGATTGATGAAAGGATATAGTCTCCCCGATGTGCGTAGGTCAAGAGGTAATTGTTCCACACGTCATACACTGACCTCTGTAAATCTAGTGTGCCTTCTCAAGCGTCTCACACAAGATGCACCGGATGCGTCGTGGTGCTCTGAACAGGTTCTTCTCCAAAAGCTCCGTGACCAAGTTGGAGCCCATGATCCATGAGAACATCGACAAACTCTGCCACCTGATCTCAACGTACGCTGGGACCGGCAATAAAGTAGATCTCTCATATGCTTTTAGCTCTTTTACAACAGACGTGGCGTCTACATACGCATTTGGACAATCATATGGCTGTTTGGAGGACTCGTCGTTCAAAAAGAACTTCCGGCAGGCGATTGTTTCAGGGACTAGAGCCAGTCCATACATCAGGCAGTTCCCATTCATTCTTACGATCCTGAGTTCACTTCCAGAGTACGTGTTGCCGGATATCCATATCTAGCAGTAGCTAAGCGTTGTTAATAGTTCCGTGGCTGCCACTTTGTACCCTTTAATGGGCGCCTACTTGGAGCATCAGGCAGTAAGTGGGTTCTATTCTTATACTCACTTAGTTCTTGATAACATCATGTAGTAGTATTAACGACTTGTCACAGGATATGCGAGTCCAGATCAGACAGATTGAGAAGGAGAGACATATGGGCAAGGACCTTGCAGAGAAGCAGAATATACATGCCACAATCTTCCACGAGATCTTCGACAGCGATTTGCCGGAATCCGAAAGAACGGTAGACCGACTTTGGCAAGAAGGACAAGTTGTCATCGGCGCTGGCACGGAAACAACTGCGTGGAGTACGTGTAATGACAGACAACTTCCACCACAATTCGAGCACTAACAATCGATCCTGTTAGCTTTAACCGTGTTGTTTTATCACATCTTAAGTAGCCCACCAATCTATCAAAAACTTATGGCAGAGCTGGAAACAGCTGTACCCGACTCATCATCGCACCCGTCATGGAGCGACCTAGAGAAACTCCCGTACCTGATAAGTCGCCTCACATCCCAAAACTTGCTCTGTCCCTTACTAATTCTGATGCACGGTGCCTGCATTAACGAGGCTTTAAGACTCTCTTACGGTATCAGTTCCCGAAATCAACGTGCATCCCCAGATGGGCCCATGATTTACCGACCGTCTCCCGGCGTCTCCGCAGAGAAGAGCGAGTACGTCATTCCGCAAGGGACACCGGTTGGCATGACATCGGTTCTTGTGCACCATAACGAGGCGATTTTTCCGCTCTCAAAGACGTTCGACCCAAACCGATGGCTTAACGAGCGCGGCCAACGGGATAGGAGTAAAGATAGGTATATATGCTCATTCGGCCGTGGCGCGCGGCAGTGCCTTGGCATCAAGTAAGTCAATTTCATCCCAGGGGTTTCCCGGTTTGCTGAATTAATCGTATTTTAGTCTCGCACATGCAGAGCTTTTCATGACTACGGCGCTTGTAGTACGTCGCTTAGGACCGCGTCTACGTCTTTATGAGACTGGGGTCGAAGACGTCGAGATCCACCACGATTTGTTTGTTCCCAAGGCCAAGAGTGACTCGAAGGGTGTTCGAGTGCTGGTGGAGTAGGGACAGGACCACGGAGTGATTGACAGTTAGTGCCTATTAGTAACAATGTAGCTGAGATTTCTTTCCTTGCTTTTCATGCAACCGTCACATGCCCGGCCATGCGAGGCACAAAGCCCCTGGTTCCGCAGTCGCCAAGTGATTTGTCACGTGACCTTACTATAATCGCATCTGGAATACATGAAGGGTAAGTAAGGCAGCGGCCGAGATGAAATTTAAGCAGATAGCTTCATATACTAGGTAAGCTATTACTGCGGTGTAAGTGCATCTATATAACGTTGCTACTATGATTGTCCTGTCACGTGCTATAAGACAAAGACAATTTCACCCGAAATAAAATTTCCCCCAACTCCCGCCGCCCCGCCATCTCTCCTACACCCGCTCCCCGCCATCCGCTTAGTGGGCGGGTTACATAATGTACATCATCAATCCCATCTTGAGTTGTCTAGAATCAGCACATACAAGTCGCTTATGGTCTTTACTCTCTGGATAGCAAGAATTGTATGATTAATTGCATCGATTCTTACTGGCCTTGCACACCATAACATATCGCATTGGACAAACGAAGCTGTACCAGAGCTCGTAAACGAAGGAAGAGGTGGTAGTTATAAATAATATGCTGCTGTTAAACGTTACTCCGATGACTCCGACTTAGGCCGCTACTAAACCTCGGCAGCCGGTTCTAAGCCAGAATCAAATACCGGTTCTCCAAGTTCACTGTACTATGTGGAATCGGCCTTCCGAGTGCCCCTCACTTGGCTTTTGTTTGTGCACAGCGTTTGGATTTCGATCAATTCGTCGTTTAATCAAGACCAAGTTCCCCAGACATACGTATGCTAAGCATGACAGTAACAAACAAATCTGTACGCATCTAACCCAAGCCCAGTAATTGAGAGCAGAATCGCATAACTCAAGTTAGCTTAACGTCGAACCTTAGGACGCATCTTGGCATTAAGCCTCCCGGACAGTCCCATCATGGCCCAGAAAACCATGCGCGCCGTCGTGCTGAAAGGCGTCAGAGAAGTGGCGGTGGAAGAAAGACCCATTCCGACTATCCAAGATCCCAAAGATATTATAGTCAAGGTGCGGTATACGGCATTATGTGGAAGGTAAATGATTTAGCGCTGGCCAATAATCCGGCTTCAGCCTACAATGCACTGTATATCCTTCGTGATGATGATAATTATCTACAGCAGTGCTGCTACAAGTAAGGAATACCTACTGACGACATGATTACTTACTAGTGAACTGCACGTATTCAGGGGCCACCAAGCATCCGCAACAGGATTCATCATGGGTCACGAGTTCACAGGAACCGTGTACGAGGTCGGGTCAAACGTCACATCAGTCAAACTAGGCGACGCAGTCGTATGTCCGTTCACAGTCAGCTGCGGCGAGTGTTTCTACTGCAAGCGCGGGTTCTCGTCGCGGTGCGAGAAGTCTCTGCTCTTCGGCTGCGCTTTACTCGATGGCGGACAAGCAGAGTACGTACGGGTACCCCTAGCCGACTCGACGGTCGTCAAGGCGCCCGCGGGTATCGACGAGCTCAAGCTCGGCCTCATGGCCGATATCCTGCCCACGGGCTATTTCGCAGCGTCCAACGCGCTCGGCAAGATGCCGTTGGAGGAAGTGCGCGATAGCGTCGTCGTGCTCATCGGATGCGGACCCGTCGGTCTCTGCGCCTTGGTCGCTGCACTCGAGTATAAGCCCAAGGCCATCTTAGCCGTCGACGGCATTCCGTCGCGTCTGGACAGGGCGAAGAGTATCGGTGCCGAACCCTGGAATTACCTCGAAGCGGGCGAAGGACTCGCGGCTCGCGTCAAGGAGCTAACTGATGGTCGCGGGGCTGATGTCGTGATAGAGGTTGTTGGCCACAGTTCTGCGCTGGAGACGGCGTTCCAACTCCTCCGACCCTGGGGCACTATTTCCAGCGTCGGTCTCCATAATGGTGTAATCCCCTGGAGTGGAAACCAGGCTTATGGCAAGAATCTCAAGATTCAAATGGGCCGTTGCCCTGTTCGGAGTAAGCTCTCTAACTGTTTTGTATCTCATACTGTCTGTAGGAGAGTCTGTTCATTACTAATGGCGCTATACAGGTATCTTCCCAGAAGCCCTCAAACTACTCGAAAAGAAACAGGACGTTTTTGAGTAAGTGCAACACCATCAACCAAAGAATAAGTTTCAATGAGATATTGACTGTGTTCATAGTTTTATGACCGAGAATGTCATGCCGCTCAGTCAGGCGGTTGAGGGTTATGAGCTGTTCGATTCTATGAAGGTGCAGAAAGTAATATTTGAAGCTGAGAAATAATGTGTCAGCCTACAATGTGAAGCAATTCACCCGTCACTTCTACTTCAGTGTCTTCGTCTATAAGATCAAGACCGGACGATGTCCAAGCTGTCTTTTCTGTGACCACCATGAGATCTGTCCCAAGCGTGAAACTTCGTGAGCATGGGTTACTAACCCCCAGCGCTGAAAAGGCTATGATTGTCAGCGAGGTTTTAGCGTTAGTGAGAATGTTGTAACAGGGCACCATATCTGTACCCCACACCGTATATTACCTCAACATACAAAGTCGGGAGAACATAGCTACGGATGGCAAGTAGCAAAGGCCTAATACTAAAGTCGGGAGACAAGTCTATTGAGGCCGCTGAGATGAGTCAGCATATTCAAGCCATCAATAATATCAAAACATCAACTGTCACGTAGAATATATATATCGTTAATTCCACGCGAGATTAGCGACGTCGTTTTTTCCGTGACATCAACGAATATACGTATATCTCATTCTCGCTTATATGTAAAAAGACAAGTTGAGAAGAAAGCCCAACTTATTTTGCCGCTTCACGAGAAAATATTCCGTGGGCCATACATGAGTCGGAAAACAATCGCTCCGATAAATATGGTTGTTGTTTGCCGAAAACGCCATGAATTTAACCGGTCGCGGAATAAGGTAGGCATGGTAGGTAGTTAGTAATTCTTATCTCCGCCCCGGACTCCGACTCCGCCAAGACCCAGAACAATTCATTCATCAGTGCCTCTCTAATCTACTGTTCTACTTCACTTTACCTTCTTTTCTTCTTGTTCATCGTTTGAACAAAGCAAGTAAGAATTACAACATAGTTACTTTGCCTGCTAAGTAGCCATATCTGCGCTACTCATTTCAATTTTAGTAAACGGCTTATAGCCTCAAGCTCGCTCACTCACCGACTCACTTACTCCACTCATCTCATCTCAGTAGTCGATTATGGCCGCAGTCGGACTCCCAGACCTGCCCACGGAAACACTCCTCCTGATCCTTCAATTCCTTAGCGGCATCGACCTGCAAACACTCCTTCTCGCACAGCGAGTGAGCCGGCGGTTCCGCGCCGTGATTCAAGATGTGATATCTTACGAGAGCAGGCATCTCACCAGTTACAATGGGATGTATGAGATCATTAGTAACTGCGAAGATGAGAGTGGCGGCAGCGGTGGCGACAGTTGTAATGAGAAAGCGACGATCAACCCGTTTTTACAGAGAAAGTTCAAAGGCATATTCAACTCAGCCGATTGCTTCACGGAAGATGAGAGGGCACGGTACTGGGTCCTCACGCTTGATGGGGATTACACGTTGCCGTTCCGGCGTCTTCCGTGGGTCTCGTCAGCCCCAGACGCAGACCCAGACACAATCACGGCAAAGAAAATTAATAAAAGTAAAAGTATGAGTGATTCCCGCACTGCTGCATTCCTGCGTCCAGAAGCATCATGGCGCTCCCTGAGCCCCACATTCGGAAGCTCTCCCCTTTTCTCCTCCTCTTCCTCCACGTCATCTACAGCCGGAACTTCTTCAAGAGGCAGCAGTAACATCATCCGCCGACTGGACGTAGTCAAGGACTTCGACACCGAAACGGGGTGTCCGGTATCCTACAGCCAAGTCGCGCTGCCTCCCTCGGGTCTGACAATGGAGATGTTATATGACGTTCTGCTCTGCGAGGAAGCGACGTACGGCCACGAGACGGGTAGCTGGGAATTGCTCGTCGGGAAGGCGTTGAAGAATTTCGACGTCTTGTATCGCTGGGGCTGCTTCATCATTGATGAGCCAGGCGAGTCGAAGCTCGTGGCCGAGGTACCGGACGCCGCTATCTTGTACGTCAGGGGCGGCGAGGGTTGTAGAGGTGGTATTACTGGGAATAATAATAATGTTACTACTACTGGGTTGGATGGGGAGAAGAAGGTGTGGACGCCAACGAGGATTGGCGCCAAAAGGCCCGAATTCCTGCCCTGGCAGGGCCCGTTGATCGATCCGGAAGAGACGGAGTGGTTTCTGTGAAATGAGGTGAAATGCTATGTCTCTCAGTGTCCCGCCCCTGCTGGTATAGTGTACTTTCAACCTTTCTACCGTATGTACTCGCATTCGTGTGAGCTAAAGGGGTGCAAGGAATATCATGATTGAATTGCGACAAATTATATTCAACGAGAATATTTCCTATTCACAACCCTTTCTACTTCTCACCCAAGGGAGTGAAAACGAGCTCTAGTTTACCAGGTACAGCAGTGAAATGGTCCTCGAAATCGTCCACGGCGCTCGTCTTGCTAGCCGCAGAAGGGGAAAGAACGAAACTAAAATTAGATACGATCATAGCCACCATCATGCGCAATTCCATCATTGCCAATTGTCTTCCAGGGCAGGAGTGTCGGCCTATAATTGTTTTCCATATCGTTAGAAGACTGAAAATGAACAATTGCGTAGGAAACTCGCCGGGGGTAATAGATAGGAAGGCAGAGATGGCTTTACCAAACGAGAATGAGTTAAAAGCCCGGGAATCCTTGACCATTTCGGGTCGCGTTGTCCAGCGTTCGGGGATGAAGTCATTGGGTTGAGCAAACGCAGATTCAACTGTGATTATCATCAACCAAAAGCTCTTGTTAGCTTTGTTGAACATTACTTGGTATAACGGGGGGGTATTCTTTAAAAATATGTGGGTAATTATGAGCACCACTCACGTCTCATGATGGACCAGCGTGGTGTAACCAAGACAGTATCCGGCGGTATCCACTCCTCGTCTAGGTAGAACCCTTTATCAACAGTTTGCCTGATACCGCCGGTGGGGACTACCGGGTGCATTCTCATAGTCTCGTTGATACAGGCGTCCAGATACGGGATCTTGCGCTGCGCGATCCGGTTCAGCATCTCGGGACTGACGGGTTCGTCGAACGATATATCTGCGGACGCGATCTCCTCTCTGAGTTGGTTCTGTACATCGACGTGAGCTGCGAGCTCGTAGAACAGCATAGTCAGAACCCCGGAGGTAGTATCGCTCCCTCCAATGGTAATGACCAGGGTATCCCCGTATAGGGTGAGCCGTTCGAGCGAGCTGACCCTGCCATCGTGGTTTGCTGCGAGTATAAAGCGAGAAAAGATTGCGGTGCTGGCGGTGCTGCTAGTACTTTTGTCGTTGCTGTCGTCGTCGTTGCCGGCTTTTCCATCCGCACCGATTTCCTGACTGACCTTTTGCACTCGTTCATCACACAAAGTTGCAGTCCAGGTCATTGCTTTACTCCACCTCTCCGTAGCCCACGGCAACACCAAGGCAAGTGGGACGATGAGACCTATCATCCACACGATAGGTGTCATGAGCCCAATCACACGGAATGCTTGCTGCAACGACGTGATTACGGAATGTTCCTTCGCGACGGAATCGAGATCGTGGGAAAGGGCGAAAGACTTGCCGAAACCGAGGTCGCCCATTATGTCAAAGGTAATGTTACGGAACCAAGTCGTCATGTTGATGGGTGACCCGGCGTGAGATCGTATATGCTCTGAAAATATCTTACAGAAATGATAGAGACGCGTCTCCTTCTTAGTCAGGGCTGGAGAAAAAAAGATAAGGTCGTCAGCGTTGATTGCTTTTGAGAAGGGGGACCTTTGGCTATTGATGATGCTCACCATTCATAGCTTCATCCCACTTCCTGCGGCGTGGCGCGTACTGCGCCTTGGAACGAATTGAGTTTATGGGCTTAATCGGCCATAGTTGTTCGTAGAAAGGGCTCTTGATGCAGCCGGATGTGGGGTTGTTGATGATTTGCCAAACACCAGGATCGAAGATGGTCAGTTCTTGCGGGCCTTCATTACGTTGATGGTTCAGCCGCTAGCAAAAGTGCGCGAAGTAGATCGGACAATCGGGCCATAAGCATACCAGTTCGTACAATTTTGCCATATTTCCGATGAAGGTCGTCAAGGACAAGATGGTTGGATCTCTTCAATAGCTGGGCAAAATGCCAGAGTTTAGACACTGCGGCAAGCCGAGGGCCATCAAAGTTTCTTAAATGGTGTTCAAAAACTCGGTACCACACCATGCTACTATACAAAGAGGCAAGAAATATGAAATTCAGCGACAAAACAGCAGCGAGTGCGTCTGCACTCCTGGAACCGGATGGGTTCAGTGATTTCGCATGGTGGTAGATTGCGCCGAATAGCACAGCTGAGACAATTGGCAACAATGCGATATATATCACTATCTTTAGGTGGTGCTCGCCGCGGATAAAGTAAAATCTGTGGCTGGCTGCACCCAGAATGGCCGCGATTACGTACCCGACTGGTCCCGGGTAGGCCGGGAATGACTGATGCAGAACCGGCAACATTGCGACCGTGCTAAAGAAGGGTGAGTAAAATTTGGATATAGTAGCCATCGCTCATCTGAGCATGAACACGTCGTGGATGGGGCCTATATATATTTCTGGCCTACGCCGAATCGTAGGTGATGCCCAAAGGGGCTGGAATCTGCAGCATGCAGTTCAGCTGACTGGTCGATTGGCCCATCAAATACCTCGAGACTGTGGGGTTTGCCAGTGATTGAAGTTCAACCGCGCGCTTTATATGCAGCGTAACCTTCCAAGACAGGTACTAGGTAATTACCTAGTGAACATATTGGTGATGCCATCAGCATGATTGGCGTTATAAATGGCGATTACTAAGGAAATCTGTCCCTGTGCTACTTTAAAAGCTCTAACAATTAAAGTGGTGGGAGAAATAGAGAGCCGAATAGGGTGATCAAAACCAGTCGGAAATATTAAGATTTAGACATTGAATACAGCATAAACTCAGGGTTAACTTTTATACGAATATTGAAAGAGTATGTGAGAGGGGTATCTTCAAATCCTATCCGTGACGATCCAACCGTCGGAACGTTGTGTGAGCTAGCCACCTAGGCTTGCAGCCATTGGGAAAGGTCTCAACCCCTTGTTCATACAATACTTATTATACATCATATATACATTTAATGGAGAAGAGCGTAGGCTGCGCGCCACCTATTCCTTAGGTTCTAGAGTAGACGGCAGTAACATAGCGCCCGCATTCGGCACGTTGTTCGACGTTGGCTTGCCTTCCCTTGTCTCCCGCACCAAGCCGAGCTGTTGTCCTGGGAGCTAGCTGTAATCGATGCCTCTCGTCCTTCCGCCCCTTTTCGGCATCGCCTTGACCACCGTCAAGCGGCCCAATGTAGATTGGCGAGGCCGAGTTATTCCGCTTCCTAGTACCAAGTTGATAATGCTCATTACCTCCCCACCAGAGGACATCCGCACCGAAGTTGGTGTCCTGATCCGAGGTCTTCTCTGAAGCGTCGACGTTGGTAAAAATTTTTAGCACGGCGGCCGCGTGCGTAGTGCCAGCGCTTAAGTGAGCGACGCGGATTGGAACGACCGAATTTGTCTTTTCGCTGAATTCGGACAGTCCAGACAAGCTCTTGATCTTTGAAGGTCCCAGTGATACGTGCGTCCACCTGCCATTACCCAGTGTGCCATATAGACCAGAGCCACAAGCCCAAACATCAGAAGTGACACGACCCAAATCGCGAATGCTATTGGTATCCTCGTTTGGTTCCGCAACCCGCATCGCATCGACGGTGAAAAATGAAGTAGCACCACCAGCTGCTACAGATGTAACACGCGGCTTAAGGTGGGTTCCGCGATATAATTTGGAGAACGGGAGAGGGACCGGTCCATCAACAAAGGGGATCTCCTTCTCGGCTTCGAAGCCCAACTGGCCTGAGCTATTATCGCCGAAGACAAAGACTCGTCCATCCTTCTCTAACGCCAGGGAGTGATGGTCGCCCGCGGCAATCTGAGATATATTGAAACCTTTCAGAGTCAGAATCTCGTGTGGTTGATCGAATGGACCTTTGGGACGAGTGGCCCAATTAAGACCAGGTACTCCAAGTTGACCTTTTGATGGGAAGTCAGAATGGCTCGAAGCGGCTGAAAACACCCTTCCTTTCGAGGTGAGGAGAAGAACATGCTCTAAGCCACTAGCAATGTCTGTCACATGTTCGCCCCAACCAAGTCCACTGGGCTTAAGTTGCCGGTAGTTGACGTTGTTTGAGCTTGGCCAAACGGACCATGAAGACGAGGTAGACTTGTCAGAGGCGACCTGGTCCGGCGCCGCGACTGGCAGAGAGTAAACTTCCCCATCTTTACCAAGGGCAACAATACGATCCCTCGAGATTTCAATGCGAACCAAGTTTTTTCCTTTTAACGTAGGCTTAGGAGTCGGGTCGTCTTTGGAAAAGCCCGTGCCCCATTGGACGAGATCGCCCTTTTCGGTAATGGCCGCTCCGAACTCCCTGTCCAATTTAATGTCCCGAAGTAGCTGGCCATCGAAATACGGGATCCGGCGAGGCGTTTTTACGACACTATCATTGGAATCGGGGGCTGCTACCTTGCCTGAGTTCGAACCCCAGCAGTAGACGCCTGGATTTTCCCAGCTCTTCTTCACTTGTAGGTGCTGACTGCTGATCAGATCTCTATTTTCTTCCTTGGACTTAGTCGGCGGTCTTGTCTTTTCGAACTCGATATTGGCTTCGCGTATCTTTGGTTGCTCATCTTTCGTGACGGTCGGGTACGCGAGGACAGCTCCTCCCGCAACTAGGGCTACTAACACACCACCGACGATCCGCCCCGCACTACCACGTTTTCCTTGTTCTCCTCCCGATGAACTGGCATATCTCACGCAATGAAGTGGCGCAGCGACCGTTCGACGCTGGGTGGATCTGAATGCCGACGGGGCCTGGCGGAGGACTTGTCGGTATGCGGTCATGGTCTCTTGGTTGAAACTCGATGTAGGTAGACTTTGTGCAACTGTCGCGCAATGATAGATGAAAGCAATCCCCAGTCAAACGCTAAGCTATTAAATCACAATCCCATCCTTTGAATGGACATGGAAACTTAGCTGGCGGTGCAAGTGATTAGAAGCTCGAAATTGGCTTGCTAATCGAAACCGTCGCAGGAAAGAAGGAATAGTGAGATCATGGAGTTGAGCTTAGTTGGGCTTTCAGCTGTCAAAGTTAAGCTTACAAAAATCGAGCCAATAAGCGGCCCGTCATTTCTCATGGGTGGATTAAAGTTATTAGTGGACTCGTTGGAGGCTCCGTGTGGGGAAATTCCCTGTACAGCCCGTACATCTGTAGGCCACTGTGCCTTTCACTTTCCTGTCTCGGTGGGTCCTCCCAGGCGCTTTCACTCCAGGGACACTAGCTACACGTGCGGTTTTGGGGTACTGGCGGGATGTGTGTTTATTTGCCAGATATTCCATCCTATGTCATAATGCGAAACAGCTCCCTCCACCATCCTCCCAACCGAGCCTACCGTATTCTATCTCTGACCTGAAGAGACACCCGAAGTATGTACGAAGACTCTTGGTATAGCCTGGTGTCGGATCACGTCCAGAAAAGAAACCCGTCAGCGTCGCAGCCCTCTAGCCATCGAAGGAGGGAATCCCTACTACAGCAACCCAATGTTTGTGCAACAATTTGATCAATTCATCTTCGCGTAGAGGTTTAACTAACCATGATGACCAGGGCAATCCCCAGTCAGGCCATGCTGAGCCCCTTGATCGTCTTTTTGAAGAGCCCGAACCTCTAATCGAACCCCCTGAACCCACTCTACTGCCGAGGCCCAAATCATACTCCGACTTCTACCACGTCGTACGCGCACAGCTGTCTAAAGATGCCGCCACAAAGAGGAGGAGACAGAAGAATAAAGAGAGGAGTCTAGATGCCCTGATGATCGTGAAGCCCGAGGACCAGCTTCAAACTCGCAAATCCACCTCGTCACGGTCAATAGACGCAGAGCTGCTCGATGCTAGTCAGCAGCAGTATCTGTAAGATGCACCGGCTATCCTTCACGCTGTCCACTTCCCATTCTTATAAACTGATTGGCGGACTAGGCTTTATCGAGACCAGCTTCACATGGCTGAGCGCCACCTCGATAGACTCGTGGATGGTGCATCCAGCGCATTAGATCTTCTAACATCTCTAGCCGATAACTTCCGAGCAGTTGAAGCTCAAACGTCTTCATTTCAGGCCCAGTGTGATGATCTCGTATCTGAAGAACGACGACTACAGAAGTTAGCTGACGAGGTTGGCACCGATCTACACTATTATGCGTATTTAGATGGCGTCACTAGGAGACTCAATGCTCCCGGTGCGGGTCGTCTCGTGAACCACGAAAACTTTGGCGAAATTCTCACCAACTTGAATGCATGCATAGATTTCATGGTGGAACATGTAAGCTCTTCACACACAAAGAGGTGCCGTGTTCTGCTAACTTGCAGTAGCCCGATTTTCGAGATGCCGAGTCGTACCTAGCACGGTATCAGTCTCTGCTAACCAAAGCGCTCCATCTTCTTGAAGTGGGGTTTGCAGCTCATCTCGAACGATCGTCTTCGGAGATCTCAAGGCAGATTTTAGGAACACAATCGGAAGCCGCTCGACATGCGTTGGCGTACGGCCGTAGTGAGGAGTTGATACTTGAAGCCGACGGTCTGATCGCCAATGTGCAGCGAGTCATCCTCAGCTGTTACGATCAGTTCGGGCAACCGGTAACTGGCCAGAATTTTAATACTTATTCAAATACTGCAATTAATCTCTTCTCGTCGTACATAGACACGCGGGACCGGAGTCTACGCCCCATAACACAGCATGATCTAGAAATATTCCGGAAAGAGACTAAAGAAATCAACGTCGAGACTGCCTGCCGTAATTTTATCAAACAATGCTACGAGCGGTCCTTCAATGAGGCCGACCTTTTTTCCAGGGTTTTCTCGATAGATCCACAGCTCAGCCCAGATAGCGAATCAGCTTATGCAGCCTTGAAGAATCAGCAAAGGGGTCTTATCAATATAGCGAACGTCGCTCCGGTTGCAACGACCTTACAACCCATACTTCAGAGTTCTGACCTACAGACAACGTGTAACCTACTTGGGTGGATCACGAACGAGTACTTGCTACTGGAATACGACGAAGAGGAAACCCAATACTCCATACACTGCCATGACTTGACGGCAAGGCTACTCACCGAACATCTTTGGCCGATTGCGGATAGCTTCTTTGACACCGAAGTCACCAAATCCATCTCAAAAGCGCCCATACCTCCTGATTCGTTAAGAGGCGGTTCAGGTGCCAGCAATGTGGCGTTGTCAAACACGTATCCAATCGCAAAACGTGCTCTTGAACTTTTGGCCATGTATGACCATGCAATGCCCAAGGAACGGAGTGTTAGTAATGTTGTCAAAAACCAAGGCTTAGTATCGAGCTAACAATTTCGATCAGCAAAAATCGAGTCCCGTGGTGTTCCGTATGGTGAATGAGACAATTCTGGCCTTGCAACGTGCAGAGGCTCGATTGAAAACCAACAAATCCGCAAATCCAGATCCAGATCCGGATCTCTTCATGATTAAGAACTTACTAATTCTGAAAAACGGGTTGGTGTCGCTTGAGATTGGTGACGTCCGGGCGCAACCTGCGACAATGCAATATTTTGGACAGATCTGGGATACGCTCAGCCCGCAAAACTGGATGGGGTTATTTCGCGGCATCCTTGGCGGCACGCTCTCACTTGGGCTCTGGTCTTCTGTGGCGAACACGGGTGCAGCTACTAATGGAAAGGCCCTAGCAAACCGCACCACAGTCTCAGCTGACCAAGATGCCAATGAGAAATTGGACGAGCTTCTGCGACAAAGCATTTACGCTTTCACACAGCGATGGGGCACCTTGCTCAACGGGGCCAGATCCGGAAGAAGGGGAGAACAAGCGACAGCTTCAACCGAAAAGGGACTCGATGAGAAGCTGATGATCGCGTTTGGCGGCCAGCCTGAGGTCATGGCCAAATTAAAGGAGGCAATTTTTATCAATGCTCAAGCACAGAAGGAAGTGAAAGCAGAGCGTGGCTCGAGATAGAATAATATTCACCAATACTGACTGTCTTTGGAGTTTCCGATACCAATTGACTGGACTGGGTGATGAGATGAGCGTCTGGGCGACAATTAAGTGGCTTGCATTTGAGCGTTTCAGAATATCAGTGCTGCCGCCATGGATGCGCGATAAGTTTTAGTCATTTCAATAAATGAAATGTTTCGATACATCTTGTTTTAGCCACAGTCCAGTAGGGTAAAGATGACGATCTGTCTGACTACCTAACTATACTCAAGGTGCATGCAGCTTCGGTCTATATGTACACTTTTAGTGCGTGTGTTGTCTCTGTACTAACTTCTCGGCGAGCACCGCAGAGGTGAAACCCTATCCCTTATTTCGCCCCCAATATATTGGTTTTGGTTTTATGTCATTGTATTAAGTAGCTGACATACTTCTTCAAGACAGTCACAAGTTTACCGACAGGCTCATCGACGGAATTATTCCGTCTCTTTCGACTCTTAACTATTACTTCATGAATCTCGTCGCAGAACGAGAGAGAGCCCCTTGGAAACGAGCCTAGCAATATGGTGGCTCGCACGACAAGCCATAACTGTAGCTCGTGTAGATACCAATAGGACAGTCGTCAGAGTCCTGGAAAAATGAAAAATCGGTATCATTGGTCGAGGTGACTATGTTACAGTTAGTGAACTAATCCCTCCCCATCTTGGACATCGGTACTTAATAAGAGGGGTACAGTAGAGAAAGAAACAAGTAGACAAGTAGATAGACAAGAAGAAAATAAAATGCACGGCTACTCACTTCCAGCAACACAGGTACCGGCACTGAAGGAGCAAGGACCAACGTCGATAGTATAAGCATAGCCAGGCTCCATATGAATAGGCGGGAAAGGCGGGAAGATGCCGCTAGCGGGCTGGTTATTAAACGTAGTCTTGGGCCCGGGGCAGCTACCGGGGTTGTAGCCCGTGAAGAAGAACGTGCCGGCCCCCTTATAGGAGAAGGACGAAGTGCGCAGCTGGTCGCGGCGCGGGAAGAGGAACTCGAGCGTGCAGTTTGCGTCGGCGCGCGAGGCCGGGACGTCGAAGCTAAAGATGGTCGACACGTCGTTCGGCGTGAAATGCGCCGTGTACTTCGGCCCGTACGCTTGGTCCGGGTGCTTAGCCGACACTTGCGTGATGTAATGCGGGTACTCGTACTGCCCAGCCGTCAGGTAGCCGGGACATCCTGTCTTCTTGTCGTAGGCCCATTCTCGGTCGGCGAGGGTACGCTTTGAAAGCAGCTCGTAATACGGCGCGGCGAGCGTTGCGCCCAGCAGGAATAGTAGAAGGGCTAGGTAGCGCATCTTGAGCTTTTGAGGGAAGAGCTTGGGGTGGTATTATCACGCGCGCGCCTCTCAGTGATACTCATAAGCCAAGAGATGAAAAGAACGACATCTTTATACTAAGGCTCTGCAATTACACAGTCACCCGTGCGATCTAAGTGCTGCGGATGAATCACTTTGAGAACAAGCCCCGTTCAGCAATACGATGTCCTACAGCATATATACCCATCGAGGTGGCGTCAATATTATCTTGAGCTCCGAATGAAAAACTTCGCAGCAAGCTGAACTACCCAAGCCTGCCTCAATCCGACAGCAAGGGTCGATTAGCCCAATAGTCTTAAGGAGGGATATAGGGGCATCCAGAAAGTGAGACTAGATAGATTGCGACATCCCTATCTTCAAAGCCGATTTGTATTATGTTTCACGTGAGCAAGCCGCATGTAACCTCATGAATTTCCTTCGCTTTATTTGAACCAAGAGAACAATGCTCGCGAGAAGAAAACTGACTGATGCATCGATTGATTGATTCATAGATTAAAGCAAACACATTAGTCGGTATCGTGACGGACAGTTGCCTGCAGAAGCACGTAGCCGTTGCGGGAAAACCTGCCAACTGCCCCTATTGCATACAGTGTGCGGTGTCCATGTGCATGACCCGCGCCGATCGACTTCGAATCTTTTTACTATAAATCTCTTTACTATCAACTATTCGGAGCCGTACTCTATGGGTAGCCCTGTATACTGAGCTCATAGCTCGGGACCGAAAACCTCTTGTGCATATGCATGCCATGTCTTACTCGATATTGCGGGGAGCTACATACATGTATGTATCTAATAATTACTGACTCGCATAACAACAATACCCAGGTACCTGCCTACAGAGCTAGGTCAACCTAGCAGGATTGCTGTTAGAAGAGTAGCTCTCTCCGGCCTCAGACGAAAAGCCTACCGGACTTAACATATCTAGTATCATAAATAATATGACACGGTAAGAGACGTGAAATTTTACCGGTCACACAAAATAAAAAAGTCTAGCATACCGGTTATGTATTTCTTGCTGTAGCGTGGCACTTGGCCGTAGATGACTTGTTTCCTCCCCGCCCCCTTCAC